>Ga0310691_10006049_pt1 | contig 13023 bp, 15 predicted proteins | sample 176DNAGHGlowgp2_FD_203887 | JGI IMG/M metagenome (GOLD analysis project Ga0310691, IMG submission 203887) | Sheep rumen microbial communities from Palmerston North, Manawatu-Wanganui, New Zealand - 1766 DNA GHGlow gp2 (v2) (version 2) | ecosystem: Host-associated > Mammals > Digestive system >... | reverse complement strand
TAAATTGAATATCAACATCACATACCCCGGATATTCCCTTAACCCTTGCTTCATTATAGTATTGGAAGAAATCAAATCTATATGGGGTTTGTGGATAAGGCTCATAATCTGCGTACCATATAGTGATACCCTCAAATTTTGTCAAATCAAAATTATACGCCTCCCAAAGCATATTGCTATAAATCATGGGCTCATATCCGCCGTTTCTTATTTTTTCACAGAATAATTCCGTATTCCTCGTAAATTGCTCCCCAGAAACATCATCTGTTCTGGCCTCAGCATCCAGGATACTTTCAGGATCATATGTCACCGGCAGATCCAGTTCTCTTCCATCTAAAACATCTAATACAAAATCCGCTTCTTCCAACGCCTCATCATCACTTATTGCCTGCGAGAAGAAATACACACCCACATCTAAACCAGCTTCCTTTGCAGCATTGTAATACTCTTCGAATTTGCTGTCTTTATTTATTTTGCCTTCTTTTCCATAGCCTCGAAACCCAATTCTTAATATGGCAAATTCATATCCATCCTCTGCCACTGAATTCCAGTCAATATCTCCCTGATGATATGAAACATCTATGCCCAGCCTGGATGTATAATAATCATCATTATAGTACAATTTATCACCATCACGCTGAAAATTTCCCGAAACATAGTTATGCTTCGGGATCAATGGGTTTATCTCAACTTCATACTGCTCACCGAATACATCGACGAAATGAAGTATTTCCGGTGGATTTTCCGACTTGTCAATAGTTATTTCTTCATCGTCCTGAGCTACAGATGACTGTGTGACAGTCAATTCCTCCTTCCCATCATTGGAATTATTTTCTTCGGGATCACTTTTTTCAGGCTCAATTACAATATCCTTTTCATTCGAAATATTTTTATATGCTGTTGACTTCCTTCCTGAACAGCCAGACAGAAGTATAAATCCAAAAAAACATAACAAAACCACATAAATATATCGATTGAAGTAGTTGTTATTATTCAATTTTCAACCTCATCAAGATACTCATCATAACTCCTCGGTGACTTTGTAGAATTGCTGAATCCACAGCTTCTATAAAGGCATTCGGTATAATAGCTTTTCAGATTTTTTTCTTCGTTATTTCCGGTATAATCCGGAAACAGAGTCTTCATGAAATAGATATAGTCTTTCTCAATTCTAGCCATTTCATAAATCATGTTGTCGGGATTCTCTTTATCCCATCCTGTAATAATAAAGAACCCCTTGCCATCCTTCACCTTGAGTTTACTGATATCAGATACATCTCTGATATGGGATTTTTCCTCTTCATATACATACTTTGATGCCTCTTCTAATGAGGCGTCATCTGTCCTGCTGACAGCAGTAAATATCAATGAGGAATCATCATCTGCATAAAAGCTGATTTCTTCTTCATTCTCACCAAAAACACTATCGGTTATTGATGTGTCTTTCAAGACTTTATTATATAGATGATACGGGTAATAAAAACTGAACTTAGGTATTCTGCTGGAGCTGTAATATCCATAATCATCCATATCCAAGGCACTTCTATAATCGGCCTCCGTATCAGCATCTAACCCGAATTCATCGTTGCTGTTTACTTCCTTATCAGCATCATTTGAAGAATCGTCTTCTTTATCAATATCATCTTCATTCCCGGTAGAATCACTGTAATTATTTACGGGTTCTTCGTATCCTTCTTTTTTTTCCGCTTTTTCACTGATATCTTTTTCAATGTCTTCCGTTTGTGGTTTTTCTTCTGCATTCTTAGCAGTTTCATTCTCTGTTTCCAGTTTCTCCGAAATATCCGATTTAGCCTGAGTACTCAGAGATTTTCCGTTCTCTGAAAGCATTGAATAGATAATAAACCCACCACCTGCGATCAATACCAGAACAAGCAATACGATCAGAACTTTCAAAATAAGTCCCAATCCTCCAGCACCGGATTGATCAGAAATATCCGGATACCCAGGTTCTGATATCATCCTTATCGAATCATTATCTGATACAGGCTGCTTAACATCATACTCTTCTCTCTCAGGTATGATTTCCGCCCCGCAGAAGATACAGAACTTATTTCCTTCTTTTAATTCTTTTCCACATTTAATACAATACATTTAATCTGCCCACTCGTATTCGCAAATATATCCGATTCTGCCCTTAAACGAATCCGATATTTCTAAAATATTATTTGGAATATCATTCCATAACCAACGTCCTTCAGACTTCCTGTAGATCATGTCCATATATTTTTCTTCTTTTCCATCACTTTCGAAACTGGGTTCACCCTCCAGCCAATACTCTTCTAAATCCGGACTATTTAGAGCTTCTCCAAAATAATCACCATCAGGATTTACCCAATAATATTCATCTTTATCCTTTTCCCTTCTGCCTCCAATATAGAAATTAATCTTTTTATAATCCTCATCATCTAAATTTCTTAAAATCTTATCATATTCTTCCTGGGAATTAATATGTAATAGATAACCACCCTTTTCTATACATTTATCCCTGGCCTCCTTCCACGTAACATCCTCTATGAAAAACTCATACTCATGTATTCCATCATCCTCATAATAACCCTCATCTTCATCACTCTTGTCTCGATATCCGCTATCATTCTCTTCATCATCTTCATATTCATCTGAATCAATTTCATAGGATATCTCCGATGCCTCTACTGACGGCCCAATATCATCCTTACCCATCTTAGCGAATTCTTCATTATCTGCTGATGCAAGACCCTCCTCAAACTTAACATCTGACTTCTTGGAGATTTTAGTGCGTTTATCTGACCCACCATCAATTAAAAACATATAAACCGCAATTCCCCCACCAACAAGCAATAGTAATACCAATACAACGATGAGGATAACAAGGAGCAGTTTAAGCCCAGAACTTCCCTGCTCCTCGCCTTCCTTATAATCATCTATCTCTTCTACTGTGGAAATGTATTCCCTCGGTGATGACGATGTCCTATATGTGGATTCCGATTCGCTGATCTCATCAACAACACTACTATTCACTTGCTTGTCATTATTGACAGAAACTGGTTCTCCACAAAAAATACAGAACTTATCTCCATCAGGAATTTTTTTCCCACACTTAATACAGAACATATCATTCTACCTCAGAAAATACATACTTGCCTCTAAAACATCAGTAATTGTAGCCATATCCATTGTATCCTATTATCTTCCATTTTCCTCCCTCTTTTACGATATAAACATTATTAAGCTTATCAACCATCTTATCATCTTTTCCTTTTATACGAAGCTTAATATCAAGCTTTCTTGCAGCTGAAATGTCATCTGCATCATATGACTGATCATATTGTTCTACTGCCTCTTTCAAATTATCCAGTTTCCTCTCTGATAACTTGCTATCCTTGCTAATCTCGACAGTAATTTTAGGATTCTCACCTACTTCGTTTTCATAATAATCAAGTCTATTATCAACATAATTTTCAAGTATATTATCAAAATCTGAATATTGATCGGAAATAAAATCACTCATGCATTCAGCCATAGAATCAGGATTTCCTTTTTCGAGCCCCTTAAAGAACTTATTTATCATCCCCTTATAACCTGTGTTAGCTGAAATAACACTTAAAACAGTAATCAGAATAAAAATGGCAACCACTGCAACAGCCGCAATAATACCAATTTTAATTGCCTTTCCCTTCATTTCAGGGCTTATTTTATCCATACCCGGTATTTCAATCTTCGGAGTCGCAACGCTTTCCTTTTTCTCTGCTGCCTTAACAGGCGTTCCACACTGTCCACAAACAACAGCCTCATCATCTAGTTTCGCTCCACAATTCCTACAAAATCCTGCCATCTTTTTATTCCTCCTATTTTTTATTTGATTAATAATGACTAGCAGACCATTATATTCCCAGATTTAATCCGGTCAGTTTCCATGTTCCATCAGATCCATATACAAGACTAGCATAACAGTTTCCATCCGAATAGTTTTCATCTGTCCTTTCCTCATCATCCCCGTAGTAAGACTTGTATTTGGTGGTTCTTTTAAACTCGAATTCAATGTTGATATCAGATGATATCCCTCTTTCACCCTGGTAGAACTGATTCATCTCACCTACTATTTTTTTTATTTTTAGATCTTTAATTCCTCCATAATTTTTATTTGTAACATAATACCTGTCTCCTGAATACTCATAAGTGCTTTTGGCATTATCCAAAATGTCTTTGTCATGAACAAACATGTCTTCTATTTCATTGAAATTTTTCCCTGTGATCAATGCGTCTTCATATTTATTCATGTAATCGTATGCAACATTTACAATCTCATCCTGCATTTTTTCCGGACAATATAATCTAAATCCGTTTCCTTCATATGTCATCTCTGCCGTCTCTGTGTCAATATTTATCTTCTCCGAATAAACCGGATAATCATCTATTGCCGCAGTAATTGTATATTCTCCGGAATATACCTGTGGAAGAATATAGGAATCATATACATCGTATCCACCATACATGTTGTCAGTATCAAATCTTTCCTGTTTATATTCTGCCGGTATCAAAATGCCGTCAAAATATGCATCGGTACTCTTGGGAACCCTTACTTCGTAATTATCTATTATTATATCCTCAAGAGATACTTTCCAAGTATCAAAAATAAAGAATCCTTTTTCATCCTGCTTGTTCAATGTAAGCTCGATTTTATTTTTCAGACTGCCTTCTTTTCCATATTTTACTTTTACTACCGCCGATCTTCCTCTTTCAGAAACAGAAGCAACCTCATAGTCTTCAAAGTCACCTGATAATTTTTTTTCAAGAGCTTTTTTTAAAGCTTCATCTGTAAGGAAAAAAGACTCTTCCCTTTCGGACATAGCATATATTTTGTCGAAATCATCCTCATAATAAGCCTGCATGTACTCTTTAGCTACGCTTGTGGGGCCATAAAGGTAATCCCCAACTTTCAGAAATCCGAAAACCAATCCGACAAGAAGAAGTACTTCTATCAATGAAACAATCAGCGCCTTATTGATATGAATACGAAACGGTTTTCTTTCCTTTTGGGGAGTTTGAACTTTAATTGCTGGTTTAACAACAGCTTTTTCCTGTTTAGATTCCGAATTATCAACAGGAGTTCCACAAAACTGGCAAAATCTATCATGATTGGGTATTTCTTTTCCACATTTGGCACAAAACATCTTTATATCCTCCTGATTAGTTGGGTTTATACATTAAATTATTATCATTCTGATATTTCTTAATGAATTCTGCGTTTTTACGTTCTATGTCGCTTATTTCATTATCGTCAAAGTCCTTGTCCGCTTTGTACCAATCTTTTTCACCAAAATACTCATTTAGTTCTTTTGCTTTAAAGACTTTGCCATGACGAGCATATATTTCATTCCTGGCATATGTTAGATCTTTACTATCAAGCCCCTCTAAATCATCTTCTGTAAGTTTTCTACTGTCACTTTCAGAAAGATAATAGTCTTTATCGTCTGATGCCTCTTCATCCATATCTTCCGAATCAAAATCGGAATTCATTCCTTCTAGGTCATCTTCATCTTTGCTGTCTTTTTCTTCGTTTTTCTTCTTTCCACCCTTTTTATAAGAAAAACTCGCATCTTTAAGATCAATTTGTTCAAATTCATTCTCGTAAGGTACAGATGCAGATAACATTGTGCTGTTTACATCTGAACTTTCGGTATTTTCCATTGTCTCCTCAGTGTCGATGTTTTGACTTACTTCTTCCCCACTTTTCTGAACAAGCATAAGAACATACAATGATATAACACCAGCACAGAGAATACCAAGAATAACCGCCACTATTATCCAAGGATTTCCTTTCTTTTCCATAAACTATTCACCTCTCCTTTTCGCTTTAATTTTATTTATTATGATAATAATTAATATAAGCAGAATAATTCCGGCAACTGCAGAACATATGATTATTATTGTGAAGCTGTCATCAACTTCCTTGCCTCTTCCATTCTTCCCGGCTTTATACTTTGTATCTACCTTTCCGTCTCCATCCGAGTCAACATTAAGTACCGTTGTCGCAGAATCCTCGGCAATTGTATTTATCACGGTCTTTTTACTGATCGGAATACTCTTAAATCTTCTGAGATCTGTATACTCACCATCATCATCCATAAAGCCTATGGTATAATCCATCTTTCCTTTTCCATTGCCAACGATCTCAATATCATAATCATTATCGCTCTTTAGGCGAAGAACTTTGATTCTTGTATCACTTACTCTTTGCTGACCGGATTCATTATTTTCAAAACCTTCTATTGAATTATAGGCACTCTGATCCGAGCTTTCTTCACTTTTGTCATTTTCCTCAAAAGTAAGAGATCCAAATGATGTTCTTTTACTTGTTGTCGCTTTAGCGGAATTTAATGTCTCACCGTTACACTTTACAGAAACATCCACCGGACATGCTATCCTGATATAGTAATATTTTTGTCCATTTATCTGTGAAGCAATATCATCGAAAAATCCCTGCAACACCTGTTCGCTGTCTACTTCATAATGACATCCTTCGCTTGCTATTTCCTCCATTACTGACTGAACATAAGCTTTGTCTGAAATCTCTGAGAAAAAGCCAAGTGTATAAATGGTAATCCCATCTTCTTTAATTTCTTCTGCAGACGGGATTGGATCAGACTGAGCCTGCCCGTCGCTCATAAGTACTATGATTTTTTGCCTGGCTCCCGAGTTTTTCAGGCACTCATGGGCAAACTGAAGTCCCTGTGCCGTATCTGTACCACCTCCCGGTTCAATGGTATTGATTCGATCTATAAGATACTGCTCGTCCATTGAGAAATCAGCAACCAGATCTGTAGCATCATCGAACGTAATAATTCCAACATCAGCATAATTTTGTAATATTTTACTTACAAATCCCCTTGACGCTACTTTAGTGGCCTCCATAGGAGTTCCCTGCATACTTCCGGATCTGTCAAGAACAACAGCGATCTCACGATCATCTGACTTAAATCGTATATTTTTGAATTCATCATCACTAGCAACCTCTTCCCTATACGGAAGAAGAATTATGTCATCTCCTTCTCCTCTATTGATCTTGTCTATCATCCAGTTAATTTTTTCTGCTTTATCCGGGGCAATATCTGCAACAGCAACAAGATCAGCTAAAGACATTTCATTATTTCCAAGACCTATATTCGCTCTCGCTCTACCATATAAGGCTCTTGCAGTCCTAGGTTCTATTTCAATAGCCCTTGAAAAAGCCAATACTGCTTCTTCATAGTTTTCCTGACCAATATATCTCTCTCCCAGCGATACAAGTGGAGACACGTTATGCTTATTCACACCTGTTAAGAAGAATATGGCAATAGCCATAAGTATTGAAATCATCGTCCCTATGCCCAAAAATATCCTTGCATATTTCATATTAATAACCTGTCCTAACCAACCTTATTTCCACAATGACTGCAGAATTCTGCATTAGACGGCAAAGGCTTTCCACAATTTTTACATCTGATAAATCCATTCGCATCCCGCATTTTTATAATCTTATTTTCGGTACTCCCGGGATTCCTGCGTCTAAATGTCAAAAAGAATAAAATTAAAAACAAAAGTGCCACCCCGCAGCAGATCGCAAATGCCTGGATATTCCCCTGTGAATACTTGAAATAGTCAATGAGTCTCTGCATAACTACATACCTCGATATAACCTAAATCAGTTCCGTCATTTCTGTATTTCTTCCAGATCTGACATCATCTTCCTTTGAAACTGCCTTCCTGCTTGGAAAAACAGGCTTAAATGATCTCTGATTTGCTTCACGACGGCTTATTGTCTTCATGATACATGCAATAAGATCTATAAAGACCAATAGTATTATAAAATAGATCTCTAAAATTACAATCATTCCACCTGTCATATTAGTCCAACCAATGTCCTTCCTTCATTTCCTGATACATTCCATCCAGCATCTTCATTTGCGCATCACTGTTTCCATCTGCTTTATCTTCATTTTCCGAATACAGCTTCTCTGCTTTTTCATAAGCCCTGGCAAAATTATAATAGTCTCTTTCATCAGTATCTTTTGTATCTTCTATTTCTGCCAGGAGAAATGCTTTCTGCATATAAACCCTGTAATCATCAGGATATTTTTCTTCAAGCAATTCCAGCTCATTCTCAGCTTCCTCATACATTCCGGCGTTCTGGTATAACTGAACAATGTTATCGTAGATATAAAACCTGGTGTATCCGGAATCAATCAGGTACTGGAACTCATCAACTGCTTTCAAGGTGTATTCTTCCACTTCTTTATCATTGAAATCACCTTTTGCCTTGATGCTGTATGCTTTACCCAATAGTTCCCTGAGGTTCAGCGCCTCTGATAAGTTATCATCCTTAATACCCCGTTCCAGCACGTCTATCATATCATCAACAAATCTGTCATCTCCATCATCTATCAGGGATTCATACATCTTTGCATAACCTGAATATATCCTTTCCTTAAGTTCACTGTCTTCGGTACTGTCAAGAGCCTGCTCAAAATCATTTTTTGCGGATTTTCTATTTCCCTGGGTTACTTCTATTTCTGCTTTAACTAAAGAGGTTGAAGCAGAGTCTAACCCATTTTTATCGGCCTTCTCCAAAATAGACATTGCTTTCAGATTACTATCATTGTCACCGATTCTTGCGAGAGCAATGGCATAATCACGATAGTACTCCGCATTTTTTGTGATATACTTTTCTGCCTGAGAAAAAGCTTCTACTGCCATTTCATAATTTTCCTGCATGAAATAGCTTTCACCCTTAAGGAAATAAAGCATTCCCATGTAGTCGGTATTCTGTTCGTTCTCGGCCTGTAATAAAGTAACATTCACATGACCAATGCAAACATCATAATCTCCCTTAAAAAAGTCGAGTACAGCCTCTGCTGTTGCTGTTTCTACTCTGTTTTCTCCGCTTTCTTTTATTTCTTCCAATATCTTCTCTGCCTGTTCAATATCGCCATTTTCGCAGTCATAATACATTTCCTGAATAGCCTGCTGGTACTTTGTTTCCATTTGGGATTGGATATCTCTGACAGTCTTTACTCCAAAAATGCCTCCAAAAATCAGGACTCCGACAGTTGTAAAAATAACCATGCTTCGAAGAAAAACACGTCTGATGTGATCTGCGTCATATTTGTCAATATTATGTAATACATTCAACATTTCCTGAACGCTCTGGAAACGCTGCTCACTGTCAGGATTCATCGCTTTGTTAATAGCGTATTCAAGCCCTCGCCGAACCCTGAAACCGTTATTATCAAAATCCGGTTTTCCGTTCTCAAGATAACGCACTCCATGACCAAATACCATACAGTATAACGTGGCACCTATGCTGTATATGTCGGACCTGGCATCTATTTTTGATTTTTGTGACCAGACAAGCGGTCTCCCTCCCTTCCCAAGCGGAGTAAGAGTTCCACTTCCGGTTATTGAATATGTCGAAGCATCTGCCAGCCATTCTCTGGTTGAGATCTCCGGTGCAGAATAACCGGGAGAAAACCCTGATGCAACCGATTCCTCCCCGGCTCCAATAAGAGAAATATTAAAATCTATTAGACAAATATGCTCATCCATCGTAAGCATAATGTTAGACGGCTTAATGTCCCCATGTAGAATCGAAGGCTTGTGTTCATGCAGATATTTGACAGCCTCACATAATTCGATCCCCCATTTTGTGACCTGCTTCTCAGGCAGAGGTAATCCATAGGAAAGAAGTTCCCCGATAGTCTTACCCTCTATATAATCCATAACAGTATAGACATCATCACCACGCTCGATAAAATCGAACACCTGAGGCAGATATTGATGCCGCAGCTGCTTCATAATATCTGCTTCAGCCCGTATATCGATTTTTTGCAGAATATCATTTTTAATCTTTTTTATCGCTACATCCTTTTTTAATCGTAAATGACGTGCACGATAAACATCCGCTCCTCCTCCCGAGCCGATGTGTCCGATAATCTGATATGTCTGGTTTAAGACAACTCCCTCTTCAAACATTTGCGAACGATTCCTTACTGTTATACTAATAACTCCGTCTTATCATTATCCACAGCGTCTTCAATAATGTTAACGGTATCTCCACTGTGTACAGGAACATTTATAGGTTGTGGTTCAACATAGTTAATTGTCGTCGTACTTTTCAAAACCTTCTTATAATCCAAAACCACATGCGGAACCACAGTTTTCGCAGGATTCTTCTCCAAAAGAAGCAATACCAATATAATAAGCAAGCATAGAATCGCAATTCCCAGACCTATGATCACTATATTTATATCCCCTCCATATGAGTCAAAATACCTGATTAATTTCTTCAACATATCAGTTTTCCTTCGGAACTATTCTTCCGTCCTTTACTTCCAATTCTCCAAGATTATCAAGAACATTTTGGCGAAAAGCAAGTTCTTCATCATCTTCATATCCTCTGAAAAAAATCTGGTCAATTGCGTCGTGATTAAAGAAAATCATATCCTTCGGATCCATTATCCCTTCTGGATAATAACACGCAGAATAATCATATATTTCGGGTTTATCAGCTATCCTTGCCTGAATCCTTCCGCAAATGACAATTCTTTTATTTCCACCTTTTAAGAGTACAACTGACCCTACCGGCAATAATCCTCTATGCATTACGTTTTACCTCCTTTGTGAACTCTTTTGAAATATTGTAAGTATCCGAAGATTTACTTATGTTAAATCCTAATCCGATTCCCAGGCCCAATCCTGCTCCTATTTCTCCTGATACAGCACCCGTAGAGGCTGTAAAACCAGCTTTTGCACCGGCTCCACCAGCCTTTCCTTCTAAAGATAAGCTGACATCATATCCAAACAGTTTTAATCCACCGGAAACCTTGCCATGTGCTAAATAGGCTTCTGCGCCAGCCGTAGCCTTTACGCCATATCCTTCAACTTCCTTTCCATTTTTATCCTTATAAGTAATCTTTCCAACAGCTGCTTCAGCCTCAGCATGTGCTGCCAATACTTCTCCCGAGGCGCTTGCATTAGCTCCTATTATATCATTACCTACTTTAGCAGATGCACTTCCCGCCAAAACACTTGCTGCAGCACCAACTCCTGCCGCAATTCGAGGTGACAATTTACCATCTTCAAAAAGTGTGGCCGCTATCTCTCCATTAGCAGAAACATTTCCTGCAGATACCTTTGCATTTGCAGATGCATAATCACCAAAGTGAGCCTCTGCGCCAGCTTCAGCACCATGAAACTCTGCCCCAACATTTGCCTTAGCTCCAACGTTTCCTTTTTCAAAATCCATTTCAGCCTTGGCTTCACCATTGGTCTTATAGCTGAGTAAGGCACCGCTTACTCCGGCTCCGGCACCGATTCCAAGGAACTCCCCATTTACAGCCGCATCTCCAGATTTATATGCCCCTTTATAACCATCACTCCAGAATTGTTCCCAGGGAGTTAGTTCCCTTCCCTCCATTTCAGCTTGATGTTTAACGTAATCACCATAACTAACACTAAAAGCAGGTCTGTCTCCAGAATTGTTGTACTTAACCGGAATCCCATCTATAAGTACGCTTCCTTCACCGAAAACTACATCTTTTGCAGTCCTCACTTTATCTACTATCGTCATGAGACCTGCCAAATCTGCTGTAGCAAGAGTCTGGGAAATGAATATTCATTGCCTTCCCCAGATACTGCATAAGTATCCTGCCTTCTGAAAGCAGATACTCGTTCTTTGCATTTTCACCTGCAGTATTAAAACGGTCAAGCATGTTTTTTTCTTTTCCCATAACATCAACATAGGAAGATAATCTGCTGCTTATCTGAGCTGAGGAAGAGACTTTGAGCCTAAGATTTCTTCTAATACTGTCTACTTCATATGTATATCTCAAAAGTCTAAGTGCTATTCTTTCATTATCCGAAAAAGATATGCCTAACATCCTTGGCTTAACATCAAAATCTCTCACTTTTCCTCCTTTCTGTATTATTACTTCAACACTTCTATATCTGATTGTCTTTTTTCATTATTTATTAAGTTACACCATTCTGTTCCTTCCCCCACTCGAAACATAAAAGAATTTTCTTCTACACATATTACAATTTCTCCGTTTGTTTTATCATTTTCCACTTTTATAATATCATCAATAGGTATGACCGTTTTGATTGGATCAAGAACAATCGCCAAGGATACAAAATATACAAATCGATTAGTTAAAAATAGATATCCACCTATGTAAACTCCATCTCTTAGAAACCCTGCTGTTGCTTTTTTTATAAAGTACTCTCCTGAACCCACCGCTGGTTTTCTTTTGTCATATTGGGCGTCGCTATTAATATATACAAAAACATAAGATAGTGCAGATGCCAGTATAATTGCTAGTCCCAGTGAAAAAGCAATTCCCTTAACAATACTCCCCGTAATGCCCCAAGAGATCATTATTCCTGGAAATGCAAAAGAAACAAGTAGAATTAAGAATATCACACCCCAAACAATAATTATTTTGTGTCTGTTACTCATTTCCTTCATCTGTTTCAACTGAAGACAACCTTAAATGTGGGTAATTCACATTTTGTATGGATTTATTAAAATCATTTTGAAATTCTATTTCACTCTCTCCAAGATAACCTTCAAAAATAACGTTCTCAATATCCTCTTCATTGAAGAAAAACATATTATTATCAACTGTGATGCCAATGGGGTAAATACAGGCTGCATAATCAAAGTAACCAATCTCTCCATTGTTATTGTAAAGAGGCGCTCTGTTTACAATCATCAAGTCAACCTCGCCCTTTTTCAGGCGTACAACAGAGCCTATTGGCAATATCTTATCCATATTCTTTCCTCCTTATCCGAATGCTGTCCCAAGTTGAGTAGCATAAGTGCAACACGTTACGTTTTCGTGCGCTCTGCTTATACTATTTGAATTTACGGTTCTAGCATTAGTTGATGTGGTTTTTTCTGTCACGTTTGTTTCAATAACATCATAAGCTGTATCAAATGCTGCATCTCCAGCGATTGAAAGGCCAAATCCAGTTGCAAAACCT
>Ga0310691_10006048_pt1 | contig 13023 bp, 10 predicted proteins | sample 176DNAGHGlowgp2_FD_203887 | JGI IMG/M metagenome (GOLD analysis project Ga0310691, IMG submission 203887) | Sheep rumen microbial communities from Palmerston North, Manawatu-Wanganui, New Zealand - 1766 DNA GHGlow gp2 (v2) (version 2) | ecosystem: Host-associated > Mammals > Digestive system >... | reverse complement strand
GGAGTACGTATTTCGTGGCTCATATTTGAAAAGAAACGGTTCTGGGCTTTATTCAGAGCGTCGATCTCCTCTTTCTGCTTCTGCGATTTTTCCATTTCCTTGCGAAGTGCGGAAATATCAAAGAGAACCATGATGCTTATAATAAGGCATACGGCTACAAGCGAAATAAAGGAGTCAGAATAAGCGGTTTTAGTATCATGTGCAGTGACAGTAAAAGGGTATTTATAGCCAATGTAATAACAGATACCGGCAGTGGCTATGGTCAGACCGAGCAGGAAATACTTTATCTTTCCCGTTACGATAAGACTGATAAAGAGTGCGCAGAAAATAAACCACAGAGGAGATCCGCCGTAGATACCGCCACCTGCAAAGAAGATGAGGGGCATGAATATAGCAGTGATAACCACAGAAATAATAATGGAGAGGGACTCTAAATGACCGAATTTCAAAGGATAAATGATGAGAGCAAGAAACACAAGCAGACCTACGCTCATGACTATCTGTGAAAAGACGGATTCTCCGATGATTATCCCCGCAATATTTAACATGAACATGGTAATAAACCCGAGAACTGTAAGGAGGACAAAGAGGCGCTCCTGCACAGAACGGTTCTCATCCCGGATCAGGCTGATGATCTTTCTAATCATTTATGCGCCCTCCTTTACGATAACAGAAGCAAGGGTTTTACAGTCAAAGATAAGTGTGTCGTGAAGATCTTTTAAGGTTTCAGGATCACTGTCTGCGGCAGCCTTCTCAAGAGATCCTGCAGTATCTGCAATGCTTGTGGCTCCTATGATCCCGGAAACAGACCTTAATGTATGAAGAAGGATACGGTATTCAGATAATGACCGGTCGCTATAAGCTCTATCGATAGAGGGAATGATACCCTTCAGATCTTTATTGAAGCGGACGAGCATTTCCTTATAAAAAGCTTCATCATTAAGACAGTTATCCATGCCGGCAGCAGTATCTATTCCGTTTTCTGCCATTACATCAAGATCTATAGTTTCTGTTAGAACGGAAGCCTCATCATCTGCTTCAGATATATATTTAATAAGGGAATCAGGAAGGATACGCTTCAGTACCCGTTCAAATTCCAGAGATTCTATGGGTTTTGAGATAAAGCCGTCAAAACCTTCCGAGAAAAACATTTCTTTAGCAGTACTGGCAGCATTTGCGGTGAGCGCCACCATACAGAGCGATTTGTTCTTTTTATCTCCTCCGGACCGGATCTTTTTCATGGCTTCGATACCGTCCATCTCCGGCATCATGTGATCCATAAATATGATATCGAAGTCTCTCCTGTCACAGATATTTATAGCTTCTGCTCCGCTTTCCGCAGTGGTGACATCCATTCCGTAGCCCTCGAATATACCTCGTGCGACAATGAGATTTACAGGCTCATCATCTACAACCAGAGTTCGCACACCGGGGAATGTAACCCTTCCCTTGTGCATTCCGGCGGCTTCATTAAGGGAGCGGCTCATGAATGCAGCGATCTCCGAATTGCGGAAAGGGCTGCGGATGATGACGATCCGCTTGTCCACTTCATAGACAAAGCTGTTATCCATGAGAAGAGCAACCATCATATCTCCGCACAGGGAATCAAGGTATTCCTTGTTTTCCAGATACTCATCCGAACCAACAATGAGATGGGTGATCCTGTATGTAGAAAGGAGTTTTTCCAGATCCTTTCTGGATCTGACACGCTTAAATGGCAGGGACAGCCCGGCAGTAAGGTGATTAATGTGTTCGGAATAGTATTCTCTGACTTTGGGATGGTCAATATTTGAGAAATTCATAAATCCGATGATCAGGGTGTCGCTGCTAATATCTACTGAGGTGCAGGGTGAATCATTGGATACCTCCTGCGGGATACATATCCTGACGGATGTGCCCTCTCCGGGGGTACTGTTTATGGACATGAAACCATCCATAGCGGTAGTAAATCCGTTGATGATAGGTATTCCAAGACCCAGCCCGCCAATGATCCTCGTCCTTCCGGAGTCTGTCTGATAGAATTTATCGTAAATACGGTCAAGCTCTGCCTCTGTAATCCCTATTCCCGTATCGCTCACATCTATCATCAGGTTGATACCGTATTCACGGTCTATAGCATAGATATGTACGTAAACCCCGCCTTCCCGGGTATATTTGAACGCATTTGTAATGAGATGGCGGAGGATCTTTTTGATCTTTGTGCCGTCTCCTATAAGCTCAAGAGGGACCCGGGGATCAAGATCGATGATGAGTTCCGGACTGCCGGGATCCTTGTGGTGGAGACCCGCTATGATGTCATTTAATATCGAATTAATGATATAGGTTTCGCTGGTAACCGAAAGCTTATCCATATCAATCTCGGTAAAATCAAGGATATCCCCGATCCTTCCGGCGATCTCCATACCGGAATCAAGGATCGTGAGAACCTTTTTCCTTTGTTTTTCAGGGAGATCCTCCTTTAAGAGAACAGAGGAGAGACCGACAACTGCATTTATGGGAGTCCTGATCTCATGGGAGACATTGGCGAGGAAATCGTTTACTTTTGCGTTCTCCAGCTGAATGTCGTCGATCTTCTTCATATAGGAGGTTTCCATATTGCGCCAGCTGTTATATACACGCTTTGAAAGGTAGGCAGTAAGAAAAACTAACAGGAACTTCCACAGAACCTGCACTATAAATATTATATCGATGGAAGGCCCCAGAAGATAAGCATCCCTGACAACAGAGAAGATAAGCCCGATGGTGCCAAGGATCAAACTGCCGACAAAGAGTACCGATTCCCCTGAAAAGGTCTCGATAGCTATCAGCATATTTATAAGGGCAGTATTATCTATAAGAGTATTCGGATTGACAGCATAATAGAACACTTCGAATATGAGAAATGCACCGAAAAGAATGTGCCGTGATCTGACGGGGACCCTCTGAAACAGCTGGATATCAATACAGACACCGGCACCGAAGACTAAGATGGGTATCATCCACAGATCCATCTTAAATACGATGTTAATTACAGAAAGTATTATGGAAAAAACAACGACCGTTATTAACAGTGTAAACTGAGAGGTCGTGCGTAATTCCGAAGTATCATTGTTTTCCCTCAATCTGTTTCTCCTCTAAAAAAGTTTACGACCCTGACAATTCACACATGGCATCCCAGTCAGAGCTTTCAACCGCATTTTTAAACCTTTGAAATCTCGGTCTGTGCTCATCGGGAATGCGGTATCTACCGATCTTTTTCATGAGTGAATCTATTCCGTCGGTGTCAAAATCTTCTGCAAATGCATGGGCTGAAGAGTAGAATTCCTCAAGGAATCCGGGAGGCATATCGTCTCCTGTGTCCTCCGTAGGACCTTCGAACATTGCAGAAAAAGCGGAGGATACACGTAAATACAGCTCAATACAGGAGGGGGTATGCCGGAGTATCTCCTTTTTTGATTCTGTGTCGTTTTCTAAAGCCTTTTTACCGAAGGTTTCTAAAAGCCTTGCAGTATCAGAAAGCTTTTTCGCACCTATTGTACGGGCAGTGCTTTTAAGCGCGTGAACCTTAATGGTATAACTCTCATAATCTCTGGACATCATGGAGTTCTCTATAGCAGAGATATTGTCATCTGCGGAAGAGCAGAACTGACGGATAACATCTGTTAAAAGATCTTCGGTTCCCACGATCCCGAGAGCTTCCGCAAGAGACAGATCCTGATTTTTTTTGTAAATATCTCTTAATGTCATAAACTGTCAGCGAGGTTTAAGGCCCTTTCCACCACAACATCAGAATTAAAGTGCTGCCACTCACCCCATCGGCCGAGGCCCAGGATATTACGGGATCTCATGGCAGTAAGGAGTTCATCCACTATCTCATTTTTCCCGATGGTATTCAGAGGGTAAGCGTATTTATTGATAAAACGGGTATTACCGGTCTCTTTGTATCTGGTGAGATTGGTTTCTGTCCAGTATCCCTTTGAATCTCCACAGAAATTGTGACGCACGAGTATCCTGTGGTACGGCTTTCCGGGATCGGGGTAGTAGATCCAGTGAGCGGGAGTATCAAGGTTTTCGCCATGATATTCAGTCACGATGGAACTGTATTTCAGCTGCGGGATCTTTTCAAGTATCTCATCCGCTATACCGCGTATTTCCTTAAACTCAGTCCAGGGCACGGTGTTTATGATACAGTCAGCCTGGTATTCACTGTTAACAGTGCGGTTCTCCGTGTCCAGCTCATTGACGGTGATACCGGTTTTTATTTTATCCCCCAGGCTCTCCTGCATACGGAGCCACACTTCGCCGTAGCCGTATTTTTTGGGATAGAAAAATTCGGCATGTCCGGGCTGCTTTGCATAGACCTTGTGCTCCAGGCAGCTCCTTAAGGTATCCTCAAAGGAAACGTCGGGCAGCTTTTCCAGCCAGTAGGTTCCAAGAGAATCCAGATCCTCACCGAACATTTTCCTGTTATAGGGAAGCATATAGTCCTCGGCTATCTTTTTACCCAGCTTCCAGAAGATCCAGTCGGTAAATTTCTCAGGCATAGGCGTACCTGAGACACAGCCTGCCTGTGCGATGGCTTTCAGATATTCTATTTGGGAATCGATATCCAGCATCCAGATATTGGCCTCGATGGGGCTTCCTATTATCTGACCCTTGAGATCGATCCTGGAATCCCGGTCAAATCTGTTCCATTCATCCCGGGGCATATAGTTAAAAAGAAAGTCATCAACAGCAGGTCTTTTTGTATCCAGAAAATGTCCGCCACCGATATCAAAGCCCGTGCCGTCAACATCCGTACTCCGGCACAGCCCTCCTGCTTCGGATTCTTTCTCAATTATAAGAAAATCATCTAATCCACGTTGCTTCAGCCGGCATGCCACAGTAAGCCCTGCAGGACCGGCTCCAATAATTAAATATCTCATGAGATCTATTGTATCATTATGGCTAAAAATGCTCAATGTCCCCAAGTTGATTTTATTTTTGGGATGCATTATCATTATAAGCTAGTATTTTATTGTCAATGGTCCATTATTATTGGAGGAATTATATGAAGGTACTGGTACTTGGCGGAACAGGAATGGTCGGTTCCCACTTTATGAACAGCTATAAAAAGGAGGGGGCAGAGACTTATGGTCTTGCCAGGAATTCCGCGTCCAGCAGGATGGCTGCCGTTCAGGACAGCTCCATAATACGGTGCGATATTCTGGAGAGAGACGCACTTATGAGGATAATGAAGGATATAATGCCGGATGTTGTCATTCATATGGCGGCCCAGGCTTTTAACGGTGATTCATGGAATCTGGAGTATGTAACACATCAGACAAATTATATAGGGACATTAAACGTTCTTTACTGTGTGAGGGAGGCAGTGCCGGAGGCAAAGGTGCTCCTCGCATGTTCCAGTGCAGAGTACGGAAATATTAAAGAAGAGGATTGCCCGCTGAAAGAGGACAGACTATTGCTGCCCCATACACCTTACGGTGTTTCAAAGGCCGGGGTTGAAAATCTGGGCAGGCAGTATGCGTTAAACTACGGAATGAAGGTCTTTCTTCCCAGAATGTTCATTCATGTAGGAACGGGACATCCGCCGGCTACAGCCATCCAGAACTTTGCGAGACAGCTCGCTCTTATAAAGGCAGGGAAGCTGTCGCCTGAGATCCATGTGGGAAATCTCTCAACCTACAGGGACTATATCGATGTCAGGGACGGAGTGAGCGCCATGAGGCTCTTACTTGACAAGGGTAACCCCGGGGAACCCTATAATATCTGTAACGGAGAAGCTGTCCAGATCCGGAAGATCCTGGATATGCTTATAGAGATCTCCGGTACAAATGCGGAGGTCATATCCGATAAGAAGCTCTTCAGGGTGGCGGATGAACCTCTGCTCCTGGGAGATGATACGAAGATAAAGGCTCTGGGGTATGAAAGACAATATTCCATGCAGCAGACCTTAGAGGACGTATACCACGACTGGGAATCGAGGATCTAATATGCCGTCAGAATTCAAAAATGTAACGATCCTCCTGCCTGCCATGGATGAGACATACTCGCTGAAGCAGACTGTGGATGTGATAGCGGGGACAAATGTAAAAGAGGATATAGCCGAATTCATCCTTTTACTCTGTGACAGGACAACTGCGGAAACCAGAGCTGTTGCTGAAGAGCTGGTGGAGAAATATAAGGACAGGATACCCACGTATATACACAATCAGGATCTTCCCTTCGTGGGAGGTGCCATCAGGGAGGGCATTAATCTCGCAAAGGGGACTCACGTAGTGATGATGTCCTCGGATCTGGAAACGGATCCCCATGTGATAAAGGAGTTCGTGCAGTTATCGAAAAAGTATCCGAACCGGATAATCACTGCCACCAGATGGAAGAAGGGTGGAGGATTCGAACACTACAATAAGATAAAGCTGGTCTGCAACCTGATATTTGAGAGGGTTATAGGTTTATTTTATCTTACCGGACTATCGGATCTTACCTATGCCTACAGGATCTTTCCCACAGACCTCATGCAAAAGATACGCTGGGAGGAATTGAGACATCCCTTCTTTCTGGAAACCGCACTTAAGCCTCTGAGACTGGGGGTAAAGTTTATCGAGATACCGGCTCACTGGGCAGCGAGGACGGAGGGAGAATCCCAGAATTCCTTCTTTGCAAATTTCAAGTATTTCAGGACTGCGTGGCATAACAGGTTCCTGAGAAAAGAACAGATACTTAAGTAATGAAGAAAAAAATACCCTTTTACAATGACCTGGATAAATGGCGGTTATTTACCTCCATCGGGTTCTTTCTCATAGTGGTCCTTTTAGCCTGGCAGTCCGATGATGCATATCACGGATATGTGATGTCCAGAAATCTGGCGGAAGGATACGGGCTTGTTTACAATGTGGGTGAAAGGGCGACAGCCAGTACCTGTCCCCTCTTTACCCTGATAATAGCCGTATTCTACTTTATTACAAGAGAGATGTATTTCACATCCCTTTTTGTTTGTGCAGTGTTTTCAACCGCAGCTTATGTGATCCTTGTGTATAAATTCTGCAGGACGAAAGAGCAGGTCATCATCAGCTTTATTACCTTGACCGGAAGCCAGGCATTTATGAGCTATACAACGTCGGGACTGGAAAACAGCCTGCTCTTCCTGTTAAGCGCTGTATTCTTAAAGCTTATCGACAAAAAGGAGACATTTGACGGGAAAACCATGTTTTTCCTGGCGCTTACCATCTCGCTTCTGGCAATGGCAAGAATGGATTCGGTGCTTGTGTTTGTGCCGGTTATCGTGTGGATATATCTTTTCAGGAGGGAAAAGGTTTCATTTGTAAAAGCTGTGGGGATAGGTATCCTGGGGCTTCTTCCCTTTATCCTCTGGGAGGTATTTGCCACATTTTACTTCGGGTTCCCGTTCCCGAATCCGGCATATGTGAAGCTGGGTACGTCCATTGCAATGTCCGAGTATATTAAACGGGGAATACTTTACACCGTATATACGGGGCTGTATGATACGGTGGTCATAGCGATCCCGTTTGTAACCGTGCTTCTCGCACTGTTTACGAAAAAGCTGAAATATATGCTTACGGCGGCAGGTGTCGCTCTTTACGGTGTATATATTATAAGGATAGGCGGAGATTTTATGATGGGAAGGCATTTTACCAATATATTCTTCGTGTCAACCGCTCTTGCCGTAATGATGATAAATGATACGACCATTGATATGAAGAAGCTGCCGGTCATCAGACGCCTGTTTTACGGAACGGCGTTTGCAGCGATCATTTTCGCGGCTACCTTCGGGCGTACCAACGGTTCACAGTACCTGTCCGGGCATAAATACAGTTCCCAGATCTCGGATGAGAGGGAATACTACTACGGGACAACAGGACTTTATAATAATGTGGTTTCTCTGATAAAAACAGGGCGGCTCTGTGTTTCCGACACCTGGAATGATGATGCTCCGGAAGATCTCCGGTCCAGGGGATATAACGGAGGCATAATAGACAATGCAGCGGGTATTCTGGTCTATTATAACCCGGACCTGTACCTTAATGACACTTATTCCCTGGGGGATCCTTTCCTTTCCAAGCTTCCGGCAGAATATGATCCCAACTGGAGAGTGGGCCATTTACGGAGAGAGGTTCCCCACGGATACCGGGCGAGCATATGGTTCAATGAGAACCGCATAGATGATGATGATCTCTATGAGTATTATGACAAGATCAGACTGATCACGAGAGGCGGTCTCTTTAATAAAGACCGGATCAGGACGATAATAGATATGAATCTCGGGAAGTATAACTATCTGGTGGACAGATATGAACAGAGGAGAAAGAGTTAATGCGAAGACGAAGAGGCGGATCAGGCGGAAGTATTGCCATAAGAATATTAATGTGCCTTTTTGCTGTGCTCATTTTAGTATATCTGGCGGGAGCATTCTATTTCATGAGCCATTTTACGCCAAATACCACCATTAATGATCTGGACGTATCCGGCATGACGGAGGAGCAGGCAGAGAAGCTTCTTACCGATGAAGTGAGGAAGTATGTCCTTACTGTTACAGGCAGAGAGGGCAGCGGGGGCCTGATCACTGCGGAAGAGATAGGCTTGAAGCCTGTGTTTAACGGGCTCATCGGAGAGTTCATGGATGAAGAAAACCCGTTTACATGGCCTGTGTCCCTGTTTAAGGAGTCAGTGTTTACAAGTGAAAATGTGGTTGATTTTGACAATGGCGAACTGCAGGCATATTTAAGTGCCCTTGGTATTTTCTCTAACGGGAGACCGCCGAAGGATGCATATCTCAGCGAATACAGTCCGGAAGAGGGCTATACCGTCGTAGCGGAGGACCCCGGAACATCTCTTATCCGGGAGAAAGCAGAGGCGGCAGCGGCGAAAGCTGTAGAGAGTCTTGACAGGGAGCTGGATTTTGAGAAAGAGGATTGTTATCTCGCACCCGGAGTCTTTCAGGATGATGCCGTGCTAAATGAACTGAAGGACAATCTGAATAAGTTTGTGAAGGTAAAGCTCACCATCGACTACGGCGATACTTCTGAGGTTGTGGATGGAGAAGAGATCGGAAAGTGGCTTACAGTGGATGGCACAAATGTCACCATGGATGAGTCAAAGGTAAAGGAGTACGTGGATCACCTTGCCAAAGCTCACGATACCTTTGGTATAGCGAGGGAGTTCACCACTACCGGAGGAAAGACAATTACCGTAAAGGGCGGAAACTACGGCTGGTGGACGGACAGACCCAATACCACCGCAGCTCTGACGGAAGCCATATACAAAGGAGAGAGCGGGGAATTTAAGCCGGTTTACTTCTCGGAGGCGGTTGTCCACGGTGACAGTGATATAGGAAACAGCTATGTGGAGATCGATCTGGATAACCAGCACGTATACGTGTATAAAGACGGGAAGCGCGTAGTTGAAAGTGACTGTGTATCCGGAAAGGTGTCAAACGGAAACTTTACTCCTGACGGAACCTATGCCATCACGTATAAAGAGAGGGATGCAGAGCTTGTGGGAGAAAACTACACATCACCTGTGAGCTACTGGATGCCTTTTAACGGAAATATCGGAATGCATGACGCTTCCTGGAGAAGCTCCTTCGGAGGAGATATATACCTGACAGGAGGATCCCACGGATGTATCAACCTGCCGAAATCCAAGGCAGAGGAGATATTCGAGAACGTGGAGAAGGGAGAAGCTGTGGTCGTCTACGGAGGGAAGCAGTCCGCTCCCAAGGAGGAAGCTCCCGCACCGGGAGACATCACGAATCTGACAGACGAACAGCAACAGGCACTGCTGCAGCTCCTGCTCCAGCAACAGGCTGAGGCCATGGATGGACAGATCAATGAGGCAGAGGGCGGAGGACAGTGAGGATAAGCCGTGTATGACGAGCTAAAGGCGCTTTCCGGGTCGGATATGTACCCCTTTCATATGCCGGGACATAAACGCAGGATGCCGGGGGAGCGGATATTTGATCCGTATAGCATAGACATTACGGAAATAGACGGTTTTGACAATATGCACGACCCGGAGGGACTTATAAAAGAGCTGAACCGGAGACTGTGCAGCCGCTTTGGGGGAGACGAAGCCCGGATATTGGTAAACGGATCCACCTCCGGAGTACTCTCGGCAGTATCGGCAGCGGTTAAACCCGGAGGACGGATACTTATGGCCAGGAACAGCCATAAGAGCGCCTATGATGCGGTGGAACTACGGGGGTTAGATCCTGTATTTATTTATCCCGGTATCATTCCCGGGTACAGACTGAATGGCGGGATAGCTGCTTCTGAGGTAGAGGCATATCTTTCAGAGAATACAGATACGGAAGCGGTTTTTATCACGTCGCCCACCTATGAAGGGATGGTTTCCGATATTGGGGCTATTGCGAATATCTGTCATTCCCACGGGATCCCCTTGATCGTAGACAGTGCACATGGCGCACATGCCGGATTATACGGTCCTTTTACAGAAGAGTACGGACTTACAGATGCTATAGCCGCAGGTGCGGATATAGCGATAGAAAGCCTTCATAAGACCCTGCCCTGTTTTACACAGACGGCGATGGTCCTTTTAAATAAGGGATACATAGATTTTAACAGATTCGGAAAGTATTACTCTGTCTATCAGACATCCAGTCCTTCGTATGTCTTCATGGCGGGAGCCGATAATATGCTAAAGCTTTTGGACAAAGAGGGGGAGATGCGGTTCCGGCGCCTGGATAAGAACCTAAGGCAATTCAGGGATTCTGTAAAGGGTTTCAGGAGAGTACATTCTATCGGGCCTGAATATGTAGGATCCTTCGGGATACAGGGATTTGATCCCACGAAGATACTGATAAGCGCTGAAGGATATAAGGGCATGGATGTTTACCGTGCATTGAGGGAAAAACACCATCTACAGCCTGAAATGGCTGCCGGGGACTATGTACTCCTTATGACATCCATTATGGATGAAGAAGAGGGATTTATAAGGCTTTATGAAGCCCTTAAGGATATTGAGCTAAACGGCATTCCGGAAGAACTGACGGTTAAAGCAGAAAGGCAGGAAGGCCCGGTGAGAGTATTGACAGAGGGAGGCTCTGTCACGGATATCCTGAAAGCGGAGGGAAAAATCTCGGACAGGGCAGTTTATGCCTATCCTCCGGGGATACCGGTAATAGCTCCCGGAGAGTTTTTTACAAAAGAGATCATAGAAGAGATAATGAATATAAGGGAACAGGGACTGACCATAAAAGGGCTTTCAGAGTAATGAACCGTATATATGTATTGATGGGAAAAAGCTCTTCGGGAAAAGACAGTATTTTCCGGGAACTCATGAAAAGATCTGAGGGAAGACTGGGTACGGCTATCCCGTACACTACGAGACCAATGCGGGACGGTGAGGAAAACGGCGATGAATACGTATTTACCGATGAAGAGGAATACGAAAAGCTCAAGTCTTCGGGAAAGATCATTGAAGAGAGAAGCTATGATACCATACAGGGTTTATGGCGGTATTTTACGGTAAATGACGGAAGCTTCGACGGAGAGCGGGACGTAATGATCATAGGTACCATAGATACCTATATTTCTATCAACCACTTTTTCGGCGACAGGAAAAAGGTCATTCCCATATACATTGAGTGCGATGACGGAGAAAGACTCATAAGAGCGGTAAACCGTGAGAAGAAAAGGCAGGATCCGCAGTACAGGGAGCTATGCAGGAGGTTTCTATCCGATGATGAGGATTTTTCGGAGGAAAACCTTAAGAAAGCGGGGATAGAAAAGAGCTTTTTCAATGATGATCTGATGCGCTGCGTAGAGGAAATTGCGGAGAACTTGTGAGTATGGATATTAAGGTTAATCAGACCAATCAGGTGGCACAGACAGAAGCACAGAAACCGGTGGAGCAATCATCGGAGGCTTTTCGTTTTGCCCTTATGAGCAATATAGAAGAAGCTGATCTGCAGGAACGTCTGACCGGCATGATGAATGAGATCACCATGCAGGGGGACAGGATCAAGAAGAAAAAAGATATTGGTGATATGAGGAAGTACCGGAGTCTTATAAAAGACTTCATGAACGAGATAATAAACAGATCCCACAAGTTTTCAAGAGAAAATTTTTTAGACAGGCGGGGGAGACACAGAGTCTACGGTATCATAAAGCTGATAGATGAGAACCTGGACAGTCTGGCTGAGGAACTCTTAAAGGATGAGAGCGATAATATCACAATTCTTAATAAAATTGGGGAAATAGAGGGACTTCTGATCGACATTCTGACGTAACAGTGATTCAATACTTTTGGCGTTCGAATCATGTGATATAAAAAATGACAAAATTTCGTGATATAATCGGACAGGAAATGACTGTCCGGCATTTGAAGGGCGCAATAAGTTCCGGAAAAGTAGCCCATGCCTATATATTTGACGGTGAGAAGGGAATGGGAAAGAAGACACTCTCATCCGTTTTCGTGAAGGCACTTCTCTGTGAAGAATCAGTGGAAAACAGAGAGGATACAGAGCCCTGCGGGGTGTGCCACTCCTGCATTATGGCAGACAGCGGGAGTCATCCGGATATCATAGTGGTGACACATGAAAAACCAAACAGTATCGGTGTGGACGAGATAAGGGAGCAGGTGGTAAATGATGTGCTTATCCGCCCGTACGGAGGGAAGAGGAAGGTATATGTCATTCCCGATGCACATCTGATGACTGTACAGGCTCAGAATGCACTGCTAAAGACGCTTGAAGAACCGCCGGGGTACGCGGTAATAATACTGCTTCCCGACAACAGGGATATGCTGCTGCCGACCCTGATATCAAGGTCTGTGTGTCTCTCAATGAGAGCTTTAAGGGATGAGGATATATACCGGTATCTTAAAGATAAAAAGGGCTTGTCCGAATATGAAGCGGACACCCTGGTTTCCTTTGCCGGAGGTAATCTCGGTAAAGCTGAATTGCTTTCGGAGAGCGATGAATTCAGAGAGCTGTGGGAAGAAGTGAAAACGCTTCTTACAGGGATCCGGAGGATGTCGGATATAGAAGTGTCACAGGCTGCT
>Ga0310691_10006044_pt1 | contig 13028 bp, 8 predicted proteins | sample 176DNAGHGlowgp2_FD_203887 | JGI IMG/M metagenome (GOLD analysis project Ga0310691, IMG submission 203887) | Sheep rumen microbial communities from Palmerston North, Manawatu-Wanganui, New Zealand - 1766 DNA GHGlow gp2 (v2) (version 2) | ecosystem: Host-associated > Mammals > Digestive system >... | reverse complement strand
TCCCTGCCGCAATGGTGCAAGCAGTGCAAGCAGTGCAAGTAGTGCAAGTAAAAAACGAGTAACGCTTACTGTCTGTTGCCCAGCATCACCTTCCGCGTGGCGTTGCCCTCACGGACGATGACGAGGCCCTGGCGACCGGCGGCGTTGCCATCGAGGCGACGGCCCTGCAGGTCGTAGAGCTGGCGGGTGACAGGAGCGGCGAGCGTCTGCGTCTCAATGCCGTCCGTGTACTCCGGCAGCTTGCCCTGGATATAGTCCGGCAGGTAGTAGCCCAGGTGCGGTGGCTGGTTGTAGGCAGAGTTCTGCCAGGCGATGCCCATGCGGTAGACATGGTCGTGCATCAGCGTCGGCACGACATAGGAGGTTGCCGTCCACGTGGAGAAGAGCATCACCTGCGACGAGTCCTTCTTGTTCCACATCACCAGCTCCTCGCGCCAGTCGCCCAGGATGTCGGCCTGCAGACAGGGTGTGGACTTGGTGTAGTTACAGGTCTGAGCGTTGTTATAGGTAGTGCTGTAGAACGAGATGACGTTGGCAAACGACGAGCCGTTCCACTTGGTGATGACCGGCTCGGCATGGTCGGTAGGGTCGGGCACGCCGTTGCTGTTCTTGTACTTATAGCTGCCGTCGAAGAGCTGGTCCACATACGAGTGGTCCCAGTAGATGCGGTAGTTGACCGAGCACGACTTGCTGATGACTTCCTTGCCTGTGGTGGCCGACTTGGGGTATCGCTCGTCGCTCGACCAGAACTGGTAGCCGCGCTGGCTGAGGGTGAGCGCAGCAGCCATGCCGCGTCCGTTGTCCTCGTCGGCACTGCCTCCGTGCCAGATGATTTCGCCGGTGGCGGCATCGTGCAGGTCCCACGAGCCGTGTGCGGCGTTGAGCTTCTCCTCGTGCACGTCGAACACCTGCAGTCCCTCGCGGTCGGGAATCATCTTGCCCACGTGGATGGCGTCGCCGTGGCCGTAGCCTGTGGCGTAGAGCAGGCTGCCGTCATTGTTCAGTGCTGCTGCTCCCCATAGTATCTCGTCGCATCCGTCGCCGTCGACGTCGGCTATCGACATGTTGTGGTTGCCGTTGCCATAGAGCGTGTTGCTGCCTGCATTGCCGCCGTTGCTGTCAGCCGCCTTCACCCCGCCGGTGTTGGCCGGTGCCGTCTTCATGGGTGTGCGCTGCAGCACGTCGCCGTCGACGGTCACCGTGGGCCAGCTCTGCGTCTGGTCCACATGACTGGTGAACACCAGCGACTGTGTGGCCGTTGGTGAGGCGTGGAGCCACTCGGTGTGCAGGCGCTGTCCGTCGAAGCTCACTGCCCAGACGTATGCCTTGGTGTAGTAGCCACGGCTGAAGATGCCGCAGGCCGGCTTGTCAGCGCCGTTGATGTAAGCCACGGCTGCAAGGAACCGCTCCGAGCGCCCGCCGTAGTTGTCGCCCCAGAAGCCGCTGGGGAAGGCACTCACCTTGCCCAGCTCCGAGCCGCCCTCGGTGGTGCTGGTGCCCGAGGGCAGCTTCGTGCCCGTTCCGGCGCGCCCCGGCAGATACCATGTGGTGTGTATGGCCCTGCCCGTTAGTCCCTCGAAGACGGTCAGGTATTCGGCGCCCTGCAGGATGTGGCCTTCGCCGTTGCGATAGTCCTTGGTGTTGCTCTGCTTCTTGATGATGTCGTCGGTGGCGGCCTGGTTGACATAGTTGCCCTGTCCGTCCTTCGAGCCGGTGGCCGTCTTGCACATCATCTCGGCGCGTCCGTCGCCGTCGAAGTCGTAGACCATGAACTGCGTGTAGTGAGCGCCGTCGCGGATGTTGTCGCCCAGGTCGATGCGCCACAGCAGCTCGCAGTTCTCCTCCCGCTCGGTGTCAATCTTGTAGCAGTCGATGTAGGTGCTGCCTGTGTAGCCCTTCGAGTAGCTGTTGTCCTGAGCGTGCGTAGACTCCCATTTCACTATCAGCTCATACTTGCCGTCGCCGTCGACGTCGCCCACCGACATGTCGTTAGGGTAGTAGGAGTAGGGCACGTTGCTCTCCCATGCACCATACGACTTCGAGTCGGTGTAGTATTCGCGCCAGCGGGCGTGCACGCCGCCCTCCGGCCTGTTCAGCTGCAGGGTGAGGAACTTCTTGTCCCAAGGTTTGACGGGGACTGACGTCTCCGTCACCTCGTCGCCCACGTGTGTCACCACCTGGTAGGTGGCCGTGGGCGAGCCCTTCGAGTCACTGTAGTTCGTCTTGGTCAGTCCCGTGGCTATCGTCTCGCCGTCGCGCAGCACGTCGAAGGTGGTGTTGGCCTTGTCGTCGGTGCCTAACAGTCGCCAGCTCACGAAGTTGGTGGTGCCCGACGTAGTGGTGGGGATGGCCACCACACCACGGTCCAGCTTCTCCATCTGCGAGCGCGGCGTCACTTGTGCCGTGGCGGTGAAGAGTGACAGCTGGCACGTGATGAGTGAAAGTAGGATTGTTTTCGTTTTCATTGTTCAGTAGATAGATAGTTTGATTTGAGATTTGAGATTTGAGGTTTGAGGTTTGAGATTTGAGATTTGAGGTCACTCTTATTTCTCATTTCTCATCTCTCATCTCTCATCTCACAATGATGAGTGCCGACTGCGGCGCCACGCTGACGGTGGGCCCGCTGACGGTGCCTAAGCCCTGCTCGCTGATGACACCCTGGCGAGCCACCACGGTGTAGGTGCCCTCGGGCACGTCGACGCTGACGGTGCGGCGGTTGGCGTTGAGGATGACGATGATGTCCTGCCAGTCGCCCGGCACGTCGTGCAGGCGGAAGGCCACCAGACATTCTTGTGACGGCAGGAACTGCAGGTGCTTCCTCACCAGCTCGGCCTTGCCTAAGCGGAAGGCGGCGTGATGCTGGCGCAGGGCGATGAGACCCTTGTAGTAGTCGAACACCTGCGGATAGCGCTCCTTGTTCGTCCAGTCGAGACGGTTGACGCAGTCGGGCGAGTTATACGAGTTGTGGACGCCCAGCTTGGTGCGCAGCAGCTCCTCGCCGCTGAGCATGAAGGGCACACCCTGGCTGGTCATCACGGCGGTCTGAGCCAGCAGGTCGAGGCGCTGCAGCTCGTCGTCGGTGATGCCGTTGATGCTGGCCCTGAGCCGGTCGGTGAGGCACATGTCGTCGTGGCAGCTCACGTAGGCTATCATCTGCGTGGGCTCCAGGGCGTAGGGCTTGTCGCTGTAGTTCACCAGCGCATAGTCCACCTGCGGGTGCTCCACCATGCCGGCGATGCCCGCCATGAGACTCATCTCCTGTCCGGGGATGCCCGCTAAGAACGCCCCCTTCGTGTCGTCGTTGAAAGGACCGCGCAGCGCATCGCGCATGTCGTCGCTGAAGGCAGCGATGCGGGGCATCTGCGCCATGTTGGCCTTCACGCCCAGCTGCTCGGTGGGCAGGGCGCACGTTCCGGCGCTCCATCCCTCGCCATAGATAAGGATGTGGGGGTTGATGCTGTCCACAGCCTGGCGGATGGCGTTCATCGTCTCAATGTCGTGACAGCCCATGAGGTCGAAGCGGAAACCGTCGATGTGGTACTCACGAATCCAGTATTTCACGCTCTCGACCATGAAGCGGCGCATCATCAATTTCTCCGATGCCGTCTCGTTGCCACAGCCGGAGCCGTTGGAATAAGAGATGATAGAGGGGGTCTCACCACTCACCTCTTGCTTCTCACCACTCACCTCTTGCCTCTCACCCCTATAGTAATAGTCCGGGAAGGTGCGCTGGAAGTTGGAGTGCTCTATGTCGAAGGTGTGGTTGTAGACCACGTCGAGGATGACGTTGATGCCCGCTCGGTGCAGCGCCTGCACCATGAGCTTGAACTCGCGTATGCGGCACAGCGGGTCGGTGGGGTCGGTGCTGTACGACCCCTCGGGCACGTTGTAGTTCACCGGGTCGTAGCCCCAGTTGTACTGCGGCTCGTTGAGGCGTGTCTCGTCGATGGAGCCGAAGTCGTAGGAAGGCAGCAGGTGAACGGCGTTGACGCCCAGTTCCTTCAGGTGGCTGATGGCCCACGGCTCGGTGAGCGCCAGGAACTTGCCGGGGTGCTGCGCGTCGGGACGGGCGATGGAGAAGTCGCGGTGGTGCATCTCGTAGATGACCCATTCGCTGGCATCGCGCTCCTCGCCACGGTCTTCGTGCCATCCCTCAGGATTGGTGTCGGCCATGTCCACGACGATGCCCCGCTGACCGTTCACCTCGACGGCCTTGGCAAAGACGCCGGGCGAGGGCCGTCCGTCGACGATGAACTGATAGGGCAGACCCTTCTTGTCGCCCTTGACCACCGCCTTGAAGAGGCGCCCTTCGGTCATCAGCGAGTCATCGGTGGTCACCTTGAGCTCCATCTTGACAGTGTCGCTGCCAACGACCACGAAGCACTCGGCATCGTCAGGGGCAAAGAGTTTGAACACTGTCTCCTCCGGCGAGTAGGTCATCTCGTCGAACAGATAGGGTACCTCCTTCGGGGGGTCGCAGGCCACTGCTGCAGCGGCCATTCCGGCTATCATCAGTTGTCTAAACATCTTACTATTTTTAATTTCCGCTGCAAATTTAGGTAAAAAAAATGATATAATAGGCTATTTTCCTTTTTTTTCTTCGTACCTTTGCAGCAAAATTAAATAATCAGCATCGAGATGAGTACTATTTATTTCTTCAAGACCCCTGCCGGAAGCGTTATTGCCACGCAGGCAGACCATCAGCTCACACAGGATGAAACGCAGAAGTTATGCTGGCTCTACGGCGAGGCCACGCTCATGGAGGGCAGCACCGTCGAAGGTCAGTTCATTGGCCCGCGCCGCGAGATGGTGACCCCCTGGTCGACCAACGCAGTGGAGATAACGCAGAACATGGCCATGAAGGGCATCACCCGCATTGAGGAATACTTCCCGGCCCCCCTGTCGTCCCCCGAGGGGGACACAAATACCTGCAACTCTAATGAAGCCCCCTCGGGGGCAGTAGGGGGGGCTTTCGACCCCATGCTGCAGCGCCACTATGACGGTCTGGACCAGAACATCTTCACCGTCAACATCAAGCCGGAGCCCATCAAGTATGTGGACAACCTGGAGGAGTATAACGAGCAGGAGGGCCTGGCCCTGTCGCAGGAGGAGATTGAATACCTGCACGGCATAGAGAAGCAGAACGGCCGCCCGTTGACCGACAGCGAGGTGTTCGGCTTCGCACAAATCAACAGCGAGCACTGCCGCCACAAGATTTTCGGTGGCACCTTTATTATTGACGGCAAGGAACAGGAAAGTTCGTTGTTCGCCATGATTAAGAAGACCACGCAGGAGAATCCCAACAAGATTCTGTCGGCCTACAAGGACAACGTGGCCTTTGCACAGGGACCCGTCGTGGAGCAGTTCGCACCCAAGGACCAGTCGACGGCCGACTGGTTCCGCGTGAAGGACATCGAGAGCGTCATCTCGCTGAAGGCTGAGACCCACAACTTCCCCACCACCGTAGAGCCTTTCAACGGCGCCGCCACCGGCACCGGCGGCGAGATTCGCGACCGCATGGGCGGTGGCACCGGCTCGTGGCCCATCGCCGGCACGGCCGTCTACATGACGGCCTACCCCAGGCTGGAGGATAGCACTGAGGCTGCTGGGGCCACTGGGGCCACTGGGACCACTGGGACCACTGGGACCCAGAATTCCCAGCTCTCCCAGGAGCCCCAGAAGCCCCAGGAGTCCCAGAGCTCCCAGCCCTCCCACCCCTCCCACCCCCGTGACTGGGAGGACATCCTCCCTGTGCGCCAGTGGCTCTACCAGACGCCGGAGCAGATACTCATCAAGGCCTCGAATGGTGCCAGTGACTTCGGCAACAAGTTCGGCCAGCCGCTCATCTGCGGCTCCGTGCTCACCTTCGAGCACCAGGAGGCACCCGCCACAGCGGGGAGCGGTTCCCCCGCTCCCACCAAGTACGCCTACGACAAGGTCATCATGCTGGCCGGCGGCGTGGGCTACGGCACCAAGCGCGACTGCCTGAAGAAGGAGCCGCAGAAGGGCAACAAGGTCGTCGTCGTGGGTGGTGACAACTATCGCATCGGCCTGGGTGGCGGCTCGGTGTCGAGCGTCGACACGGGCCGTTACAGCAGCGGCATTGAGCTGAACGCCGTGCAGCGCGCCAACCCCGAGATGCAGAAGCGTGCCTACAACCTGGTGCGCGCACTCTGCGAGGAGGACGTCAACCCCGTCGTCAGCATCCACGACCACGGCTCGGCAGGACACCTGAACTGTCTGTCAGAGCTGGTGGAGGACTGCGGCGGACGCATAGACATGACAAAGCTGCCCATCGGCGACCAGACCCTCTCGTCAAAGGAAATCATTGCCAACGAGAGTCAGGAGCGCATGGGACTGCTCATCGACGAGAAGCACATCGACCATGTGCGCAGCATAGCCGAGCGCGAGCGTGCCCCGCTGTATGTTGTCGGCGAGACCACGGGCGACGCACACTTCAGCTTCGTGCAGGGCGACGGCGTGAAGCCCTTCGACCTCGACGTGGCACAGATGTTCGGACACTCGCCCAAGACCATCATGCGCGACAACACCGTAGAGCGCCACTACGCCCCCGTGACATACTCCTTAACTGAAAACGGAGAACTGAGAACCGAGAGGTATGATAACTCTCAGGGCGAGCAAGGTAATCATATCTCTCATCTCTCATCTCTCACTTCTCAATTAGAAAAGGTCCTCCAGCTGGAGGCCGTGGCCTGCAAGGACTGGCTGACGAACAAGGTGGACCGCTCGGTGACGGGCAAGATTGCACGCCAGCAGTGCCAGGGCGAGCTGCAGCTGCCGCTCTCCGACTGTGGCGTGGTGGCCCTCGACTACCGTGGCCGCAAGGGCATCGCCACCGCCATCGGCCATGCACCGCAGGCCGGACTGGCCAACCCCGCCGCCGGCAGCGTGCTCAGCGTGGCCGAGGCACTGACGAACATCGTGTGGGCACCGCTGGCCGATGGCATGGACAGCCTCAGCCTGAGTGCCAACTGGATGTGGCCATGCCGCTCGCAGGAGGGTGAGGACGCACGCCTCTATGAGGCCGTGAAGGCACTGAGCGACTTCTGCTGTGCGCTGCACATCAACGTGCCCACGGGCAAGGACTCGCTCTCACTGACCCAGCAGTACCCCAACGGCGAGAAGATTATATCGCCGGGAACGGTCATCGTCAGCGCAGGAGGCGAGGTGAGCGACGTGCGCAAGGTCGTCTCGCCCGTCATCAGGAACGACAAGCACTGCTCGCTCTATCATGTCGACTTCTCCTTCTGTCCACAGCGCCTCGGCGGCTCAGCCTTCGCACAGTCGTTAGGCAAGGTCGGCGACGACGTGCCCACGGTGGAGAATCCCGAATACTTCGCTGATGCCTTCATGGCCGTGCAGGAGCTGATTAACCGTGGATGGATAGTGGCCGGTCACGACATTTCGGCCGGTGGTCTCATCACTACATTATTAGAAATGTGTTTTGCCAACACGCGCGGCGGTCTGCACATCAACCTGCACGACCTTTGCGGCGCTTCGCCCCTGAATGATAATGGAGAAATGATAAATGATAAAGGCTGCGACGTGGTGAAGATACTCTTTGCCGAGAACCCCGGCGTGGTCATTGAGGTCAGCGACGAGCATAAGGTGGACTTCAAGAAGTTCATGGAGGAACAGGGCATCGGCTATGCCAAGATTGGCTACCCCGTTGAGGACACCCGCACCATTGAGATTGTCTATCCTCTCACCTCTCACCTCTCACCTCTCACCTCTCACCTCACACTCGACATCGACCACCTGCGCGATGTGTGGTTCAAGACCAGCTACCTGCTGGACCGCAAGCAGAGCTTCAACGGCAAGGCCCGTGAGCGCTTTGAGAACTACAAGCGCCAGCCCATAGAGATGCAGTTCCCCAAGGGCTTCAAGGGCACCCTGGCCCAGTACGGCCTCAACCCCGACAGGTGGAAAGAGAATACGTCGGCTTCACTCCCCAAGGCTGCCATCATCCGTGAGAAAGGCACCAACGGTGAGCGAGAGATGGCCTACAGTCTCTACCTGGCCGGCTTCGACGTGAAGGACGTGATGATGACCGACCTCATCACGGGCCGCGAGACGCTCGACGAGGTCAACCTCATCGTCTTCTGCGGCGGCTTCTCGAACAGCGACGTCCTCGGCTCGGCCAAGGGATGGGCCGGCGCCTTCCTCTACAACCCGAAGGCCAAGGAGGCCCTCGACCGCTTCTACGCCCGCAAGGACACCCTCTCGCTCGGCATCTGCAACGGCTGCCAGCTGATGGTGGAACTGGGACTCACGGAGCAAGCCCCCCTTTCGTCCCCCGAGGGGGACACAATAGCCTCTACCCTTGAAACTAAAGAAGCCCCCTCGGGGGCCGTAGGGGGGGCTATTCGCATGCTCCACAACGACAGCCACAAGTTTGAGAGCAACTTCATCACCCTGCAGATTCCGCAGAACGACAGCGTGATGTTTGGCTCGCTCAGTGGCAGCAAGCTCGGCGTCTGGGTGGCGCACGGCGAAGGAAAGTTCTCGCTGCCCGGCAAGGAGAGCGACTACCATGTGGTGGCCAAGTACAACCACCACGGCTATCCCGCCAACCCCAACGGCTCTGACTACGACGTGGCCGGCATCTGTTCGGCTGACGGTCGCCATCTGTGCATGATGCCACACCTGGAGCGTGCCATCTTCCCATGGCAGAACGCATGGTATCCCGAGCGTCGCCGCATGGATGAGGTGACACCTTGGATTGAGGCCTTCGTCAACGCCAGAAAATGGATAACCCACCTCCAACCCCTCTCAGAGGGAGGGGATGTGTGATACATCTATTGATGAATACTCTCGCGCAGAGTCGCAGAGTTACGCATATAGTCGCTTTAGAGTAATGACAACTCGGCGAAAACATAGTATACTCTGCGCCTCTGCGCGAGAATAAAGAGCTTCAGGAACTTGAATGATATGAATAATATGGGCGTGCAAGGTAATTACTCCCCTCCCTACAAGGGAGGGGCTGGGGGTGGGTCTCTTTTCTCCACTTTCTTCAAGATTGGCATGTTCACCCTCGGGGGTGGATATGCCATGATTCCTATTATCGAGGCAGAGGTGGTTGACAAGCACAAGTGGGTGACACGTGAGGAGTTCCTCGACCTTATCGCCGTGGCGCAGAGCTGTCCAGGCGTGTTCGCGGCCAACATCAGCATCTTCATCGGCTACAAGCTGAAGAAGGTGCCGGGGGCCGTCGTCACCTGTCTGGGCACCTGTCTGCCGTCGTTCCTCATCATCCTCCTCATCGCCATGTTCTTCCGCCACTTCCAGGACAACCCCGTCGTGGCAAGCATCTTCAGGGGCATACGTCCCGCCGTGGTGGCACTCATCGCCGTGCCGACGTTCAACCTGGCCAAGAGCGCCGGCATCACCTGGGCCACCTGCTGGATTCCCATCGTCAGCGCCGTGCTCATCTGGCTCCTCGGCGTCTCGCCCATCCTCATCATTCTCATGGCTGCCCTCGGCGGCTATGTCTATGGCACGCTCATCAAACCAACGGAATAAAAAGCCCACCCCCGACCCCTCCCGAGGGGAGGGGAGTATTGATATGATATTCTTACAGTTGTTCTTCACCTTCTTCCAGATAGGACTCTTCGGCTTCGGCGGAGGCTACGGCATGCTCTCGCTCATACAGACTGAGGTGGTGCACCACTGGGGATGGATGACCACGTCAGAGTTCACCGACATCGTGGCCGTGAGCCAGATGACGCCAGGACCCATCGGCATCAACTCGGCCACCTACTGCGGCTATACCGCGGTGCACAATGCCGGCATGGGCAACACCATGGCCGTCCTCGGCTCAGCCACCGCCACCTTTGCGCTGGTGTTGCCGTCGCTCATCCTGATGATTCTCATCTCGAAGATGTTCCTGCGCTACATGAAGCACCCCACGGTGCAGAGCGTCTTTGCCGGACTGCGCCCCGCCGTGGTGGGACTGCTGGCTGCCGCCACGCTGCTGCTGTGCACCAAGGAGAACTTCTCAACGCCCGCCGACAACCCCTGGCAGTTCTGGATCAGCGTCTTCCTTTTCGCCGCCACCTTCATCGGCACCAAGGTGTTCAAGATTAACCCCATCAAGCTCATCGTCATGGCTGGCTTCGCCGGACTGCTGCTGCTCTACTGACATGGGGTTCAACGGCCGACAGTGCTGAAAGAATGAAAAAAAGCCGCGCTGGCAGGTTAAATTATTATAATAATGTACGCGGAATTGAGGCTATTCTGTGCCTAATCACTATTTTTGCAAGCGAATTTAACTCACTAAATGCAGAAGATTATGAAACAGAACATCTTATTGATGACTTTAGCCGCAGGACTGCTGCTGAGCAGCTGCGCCTCAAAGAAGGAGCTCGTGGGATGCCGCGAGGAGAACAAGAGTCTGAGCAGCTCGCTGCAGACCACCAAGGAAGACCTGGCCGCCAAGAACGCCCGCATCACAGCGCTGGAGGAACAGCAGAAGGGATTGCAGCAGGCACTGAAAGCCTCGGAGCAGAAGTATGCCAAGCTGCAGGAGAGCCTGGACAAGAGCCTGAGCAATGCCAACCAGAACAATGTCTCGATTGAGAAGCTTGTGGACCAGATCAACGAGTCAAACCAGTACATACGCCACCTCGTGGAGGTGAAGTCGAAGAGCGACTCGCTGAACATGGTGCTGACCAACAACCTCACACGCTCGCTCTCGCGCGAGGAGCTGAAGGAGGTCGACGTGCAGGTGCTCAAGGGCGTGGTCTACATCTCGCTGGCCGACAACATGCTGTTCCGCAGCGGCGGCTATGAGATTAACCCGCGTGCCGCAGAGACGCTGTCGAAGATTGCCAAGATTATCACTGACTACAAGGACTACGACGTGCTGGTGGAGGGTAACACCGACAATGTGCCCATCTCGCGCGAAAACATCCGTAACAACTGGGACCTCTCGTGTCTGCGTGCCTCCAGCGTCGTGCAGGAGCTGCAGAACAAGTATAATGTCGACCCGAAGCGGCTCACCGCCGGTGGCCGTGGCGAGTACAACCCCCTGCAGCCCAACGACAGTGAGGTGGGCAAGCAGCGCAATCGCCGCACGCAAATCATCATCACGCCGAAGCTCGACGAGTTCATGGAACTCATCGGCGAGGCTCCTGAAACTGAGAAGTAAGTGAAGGGCAAGGCACGGACTGTCGTCATCGCTGTCCTCTCAGCCATGGTCACCCTTGCGGGGGTGGGCTGCGCCTCGTCGCAGCAGCGGGCTGAGCGGGCAGCGCTGGCACGGCAGATGGTGAACAAGGCCCTGGACATGCGTCAGTGGCACATCGACATCACTGCGATGAACACGATGCGCTACGGTGCAAGGACGGTGGCCACCGATTTCTATTTGGAACTGCGTAACGACACGTTGCGCAGTTATTTGCCTTATCTCGGACAGGCTCACGTGGCGCCGATGTATGGCTACGCGCAGGGACTTAACTTCGAGGCCCCTGTGCTGGGCTATCAGGAGAAGCAGGTGAAGGATTGCCGCATGCTCGACCTGGACGTAAAGACGCAGGAGGACCGGCTGCACTACACCATCGAAGTGTACGACACCGGCAAGGCGTCCGTCCGTGTCAGCTCGGTGAACCGCGACCCCATCAGCTTTGACGGCGACCTGACCGATGAAACAATTGACAAATGAGATGAACGGAACCAAGACAAACGGCGTGAGGACGTGGATGGTCGGCGCCGGACTGCTGCTGTCGGCGCTGTCGGCGGCGGCACAGAATCCAGTGAAGGGCGACTACGGCTATCTGTACTGCCACATGAGCGACGGTGGCGAGTACACCGCATACGCACTGAGCCGCGACGGCTACCACTATGAAGATGTCAACGGCGGACGGCCCGTCATAGACCCGAAGGTGCACGCCCGCATAGAGGGTGGACAGCGCGATGCCTACATCTGTCGCTCATGGGACGGCAAGGGCTATGTCATGGTGGCCACCGACATGTGTGTGGCCAAGAGCAAGAAGTGGGACAACTATGGCATCGACCTCATGCGCAGCGACGACCTCATCCACTGGGAGAGCGTCACCTTCGACTTCAGAAAGGGACTGGAGATATTCTGCGACCAGCCCCACCCCCAGCTCCTCCCTGAAGGGAAGGAAGTGGACGGCTCTCTGGACAGCATGTCTATCTACTCCCCTCCCTACAAGGGAGGGGCCGGGGGAGGGCCTGCCTACAAGGACTGGAGCACCGTCAACCGCGTGTGGGCGCCGCAGATATTCTGGGACCCCGACTATGTGTGGGACAATGGCGACCGTGGCGGCTACTTCATCTACTACTCCATGTGGAACCGCGCCGAGGAGCCTTACGACCGCATGTACTACAGCTATGCTGACAAGAGCTTCACCCAGCTGACGCAGCCCAAGCTGCTCTTCGACTGGGGCTATGCCACCATCGATGCCGACATCAACCTGCTCAACGACGGCCTCTATCACATGCTCATCAAGAAGGAGGGCGGCAAGCCTGGCATCTATACCGCCACCTCCGAACATCTCACCCATGGATGGAGTGAGCCGGTCGAGGACGACTATGTCAGCTTCGAGGGGAAGAAGAAGTGTGAGGGCAGCAGTGCTTTCCAGCTCATCGGCGACAGCACCTGGCGCGTGGCTTACATCCAGTATTCCGACCGTCCCAAGCACTACCGCATCTGCAAGGCCGACGAGCACCTGCGTAACTTTCACGACCCCGTCGACATTGAGGGCGTCACTGGTCCGCAGCATGGCTCTTTTATGCGATTGACAAAGAAAGAATATAAGCGCCTGAAGAAATGGAAAGGTGCTGTGGGTGAATGATTTCCACCGCATCATTATCAAGCGCAATCGCCCGATAGTTGTCCTATCGGGCGATTGCGTTTTAGTGGGCGTTAAAAAACTTGGCACCAATAGACTTATGTCACTGACCCCACCCCCGACCCCTCCCCTACAAGGGAGGGGAGCCGCTGCCGCCTTGCCTGCCGCATGGTATTCCGCAGGCCCTCCCCT
>Ga0310691_10006043_pt1 | contig 13028 bp, 10 predicted proteins | sample 176DNAGHGlowgp2_FD_203887 | JGI IMG/M metagenome (GOLD analysis project Ga0310691, IMG submission 203887) | Sheep rumen microbial communities from Palmerston North, Manawatu-Wanganui, New Zealand - 1766 DNA GHGlow gp2 (v2) (version 2) | ecosystem: Host-associated > Mammals > Digestive system >... | reverse complement strand
CAGCGAAACCCTTTTCTTTCAGCTCAACGATACGAGCCATCAGGGGGTGGTTCAAGTAGAACCCGATCTCAGGATGATCGCTATAATAGTTTGCCATATTTCTTATTTGTTTTCTTGATTCTTCTTGTGGATTCTTCCTCCTATTCTTGAGCCTCCAATTCCACCGCACACAAAAGCACAGAGGTTTACTACGGTTGCAAGTTTTAGATTGTCTTCCGTAATAAGGAAATAGGATAGGCCAAGCAGTGCAATGGCACCCAAAAAGAGGAAATAATCTAAGACTTTCATCTTACTTCGAGTTCTGCTTGTAGTATTTAATCAGCTTCGGCACAACCTCTTCCACAGTACCCACAATCACGTAGTCGGCAATCTTGTTGATGGGAGCATCGGGATCGCTGTTGATAGAGATGATGATGCCCGAATCCTGCATACCGGCGATGTGCTGAATCTGTCCAGAGATACCGCAGGCGATGTATACCTTGGGGTGAACGGTAACACCCGTCTGACCAATCTGACGGTCGTGATCCAACCAACCAGCATCCACAGCGGCGCGGCTTCCGCCTACCTCGCCATGAAGCACCTTGGCAAGCTGGAACAGCATGTCGAAGTTCTCCTTCGAGCCCATGCCATAACCACCAGCAACCACAATAGGAGCACCCTTCAGGTTATGCTTGGCAGCCTGCACCTCGTGGGACAGCACCTTCACTACATAAGCCTCCGGCGAGACATACTTAGAAACCTCAGGATATACGACCTCTTTGCGGCACTCGCCTTCGTAGACAGCCTTCTGCATGACGCCCGAGCGGACGGTGGCCATCTGAGGACGGTGGTCGGGGTTGACAATCGTTGCCACGATGTTACCGCCAAAGGCAGGACGAATCTGATAGAGCAGGTTGTCGTAGTGCTTCTTCGTCTTGGCATCATCGTACGGGCCAATCTCCAGCTCGGTGCAGTCGGCGGTCAGACCACTGGTCAGCGACGAACTTACGCGCGGACCGAGGTCGCGGCCGATGACCGTAGCGCCCATCAGGCAAATCTGCGGCTGCTCCTCCTTGAAGAGGTTCACCAGAATGTCGGTATGGGGAGCCGAGGTGTAGGGGAACAATCCCTCTCCGTCGAAGACAAACAGCTTGTCAACGCCGTAAGGGAGAATCTGTTCTTCAACCTTGCCCTTGATGCCCGTACCGGCAACGACGGCATGGAGTTCGACACCAAGCGTATTGGCGAGTTTGCGACCCTTGGTCAGCAACTCCTGAGATACTTCCTGAACCTGAGTACCTTCAATTTCGCAATATACAAATACGTTATTCATATCTCAATCAGCCAATAATCTTTTCGTCCAACAATTCTTTGATCATACCTTCGACGTCAGCATCAGAAGCCGTCAAAGTCTTCGACTCCTTAGCCTGGAAAACGATGTTCTTCACGGCCTTCACCTTCGTGGGCGAGCCGGCCAGACCACACTGGTTGGCATCACCATCCACATCAGCAACAGACCATTGGTTCAGGGTCAGTTCGGGACGCTCGTCGTAGAGGTAGTCGTAAGCGGTACCTTCTGCCGGGCGCTCCATGGGACATGTCGCACGCTTGTACTTCATCACAAGCTTGGCATTCTGCGGACGGCAGGGAGCCGCACTTCCGTTTACCGTGACGACCACTGGAAGCGGTGCTTCAACAGTCTCTACGCCACCGTCGATATGGCGACGAATAAGAGCTTTGCCGTCTTCCACCTTCAGAATTTCCTCGGCATAGGTCACCTGATTGAGACCAAGCTTCTGAGCCACCTGCGGGCCTACCTGGGCAGTATCGCCGTCGATAGCCTGACGTCCACCAAGCACGATATCGACATCGCCAATCTTCTTGATGGCTGTGGCCAGCGCATACGATGTAGCCAGCGTATCGGCACCGGCAAAAAGACGGTCGGTCAGCAACCAACCGGTGTCGGCACCACGATAAAGTCCTTGACGAATAATCTCACCTGCACGGGGAGGACCCATGGTGAGAATTCCTACTGTTGAGCCCGGATTCTGCTCCTTCAGGCGAAGGGCCTGCTCCAGGGCGTTCAAGTCTTCGGGGTTGAAGATGGCGGGCAGGGCGGCGCGGTTCACCGTTCCTTCGGCGGTCATGGCGTCCTTGCCCACGTTTCGGGTGTCTGGCACTTGCTTGGCCAGCACTACAATCTTTAAAGCCATACTATTATAATAATGTATAAAACTGATTAGTTCCTAAAAAACCGGCTGCAAAGGTACGCTTTTTTACGCACACAGCCAAATAAATGTCACGAAAAGCAACATCTTTTGCACATTTTGGGCGTTTTTGTGCATCAACAAATCAAACAAATGGAATGGCTGACGGAAAAAGTGTATTTTTTTTGGCAAATTCATTGGTCGTTTAGCAGAATCTTTGTAACTTTGTGCCCAAATAACGACTCTTATAACTATGGCAAGACAAATCAGAGAGACATCCCTTCAGAAGGGAGATGGGACTATCTTTCATGTAAAGGTCAGCCCTACATTCGAGATGGCTCTCAATGATGCACGTCAGCGTATCTCCCAAAAAGAATCTTACACTCCCGAAGAGGCTTTCCAAATAGCCAGACAAGGGTTGCGTGAAGTATATATGATCCATGATGAATTATTAACATATCTTCAAACAAAAAGCAGTGTGGGAAATTCAAAGCTTCTATATGCATGTAGCGGAAAAATACCGACACACTTATTCGTATGAAGACATGGAGAGGAACATGCATCAGGCTTTTACGGCTGGATACATGATAGAAAGAACACTAATGCGCAGAAAGCCAACACTCAGCCGATGGAGGGACTATCATATGGCTCACTATGGGAAATGGTACTACGCATATATAATAGAAAAGGATATCATCAACATCGTTGATGCATGTCACGAACAAAATTTGCACTAATTATTGTACATCCTTATTTTACTAACTAACAACCAAAAAAAAATGAAGAAAAACTTACTCAAATCAACGCTGCTCACCGCCGCGATGGTAGTGAGCGCAGGAGCTTGGGCACAGACTGATGTGACCAGCACCTACATCCAAAATGCGGACTTCTCGCAGGGAACGCCTGCTACCGTGGGTGTATGCACCTACGCTAAGGACATGGCAACCAACAACACGGAGTACAGCCAGTTAGTCCCCGTTGAGGGCTGGGAATTCGGAGTTGAGAACGGAGACAGCAAGGCCGGTGCTTTGGTGGCCTACGGCTCAGGCACATGGATTGGCGGGTCTGGCTATACAGCTCCTGTCACCGGCAACGATGGTTGCACAACGGGCAACATCCTGGGCATGGTAGCCGTATGGACGGGCACGGCACAGTATGCGCAGAACGCAACATTGCCCGCAGGCACTTATACGCTGGTTGTCGGCCTGTACAACTCAAAGGGTGGCACTACGGCTTTCGCAAAGAACCTTATCGGATTCATCGAGAATGGCGGAACCGAGCACCTGGCCACCGCCACCACCTACGCTGTGAACCAATGGACCTACGAGTTTATCAACTTCACCCTCAGCGCCGAGACGGCAGGTAAGTTCTCGTTAGGTTACACCTCAACAAACCAGGGTTCAGGTGCCATGCCCCATCTCTTCCTCTCTGACGTAAAACTGTTCCAGGGAGAGGTGAACCAAGAGTCATACATTGCTGAAAAGACTGCGCAGCGCGAGCTCAACGAAGCCAAGGTGCTGTTGCAGAACGAGATTGCAAAAGCCGAAGCTTCCGAGGATGCTGCCGTGCTTGCTGATGCCATTGCCGCTGCTAAGCAGGCACTGACCAACGGCACCACCAAGGAGGACTTCGCTACGGCTCTCGAGACACTGAAGGCTGCCGAAGCCAATGTGGCCAACCTGAAGGCGCTGGCTGCCAACACTGAACTTGTCAAGGACGCTTCGGCTACCAACCCCATCGTCACACCCTTCGTGGTGAACGGCACCTTCACTGACAACGTCAGCGGATGGACATGCACTGGTGGTTTCAAGAACCAGGCAAAGGCCACCAACCAGCAGGGCGACTTCACCGTGCCCTTCTTTGAGAACTGGAATGGCGATGCAAAGGTGAACAAGATGTTCCAGACCATCAAGAACATCCCCAACGGCACCTATAAGCTGAAGATTGCCGCCTTCGTCAACACACTCGACGACCCCAACGACAGCCAGTATGTGTTTGCCAACGACGACAAGGTGTACCTGACCACCGGCACTCCCACCTTCTATGAGGTGTGGACGGTGCTGACCACGAACAACATGGAGATTGGTCTGGAGCAGACCGAGGCCATCGCCAACTGGATGGGCATCGACAACGTGACGCTGACCTACTACGGTGAGGGCGATGTCATTGAAGCTGCTAAAGTGGCCGCACCCAAGGCCAACTGGAACGAGGCACTGGCCGCTGCCAAGGCTGCCCTGGCCGACGAGGCTAACAAGAACGTGACCGGCGATGAGAAGACCGCCCTTGAGGCAGAGATTGCCAAGGCCGAGCCTACCACCGCTGAGGGGTACGATGAGGCTACCGCTGCTCTGAACACTGCCAAGAACACCTTCACCGCCGCTGCCGCCAACTACAACGCCTTTGCCGAAGCTGTGGCCATGGCTGACGTAACGCTGCCCTATGCCGACCCGAACCTCAAGCCGGTCACCGACGTCTATGAGCCGGCAACAGCAACTGGAGCTCAGACCTACGCAGCCGAAATCTACACTGCGCTGAGAAAGTACTACGAGTCGAACGCCAAGGCTGAGGCCGTGACCACCGCCGTGGAGATGACAGAAAAGATTCAGAACCCAGATGCTACCGACAAAAACAACGGCTGGACATGGACGGGCAGCAAGAACGATCCGCGCAACAAAGAGTCGTGGACTGACTCGCAAGGTAAGAACGACTATATGTACTTCGACGGCGGTAACTGGGGTGGCACTGGCTGGACAACAACGATGGAACAGACCATCAGCGTACCTGCAGGCAAGTACCTGCTCACCGCCAAGGGCCGTTCCTCTGAGGGCGTGACCCTGACAATGTCAGTAGGCGAGAACAGCGTGGAGCTGCCTCACGTCGGTGCGTCAGGCAACGTGTTCGACCGCGGCTGGAACGACGGCTATGTTGAGTTCGAGACTGATGGAGAGGATGCCACCATCCTGGTGACGGCCACAACAACCGGTTACCAACAATGGTTCTCAGTAGGCGACTTCCGTCTGGTGCAGCTGAAGGAGATTGAGGTGCCGATGGCTTCCGCAGCGGAGCGGGCCAGCCTGCAGACCTTCATCGACGCTGCTGCGGCACTGACGCTGGGCTTCGACGCCAACGAGTATGCACCCTACACCAACGCCAAGGGCCTGCAGCTGGCTGAGACCATCAGCAAGGCACTGCAGAACGAGAATGGCATCACAAAGAAGGCATACGACGAGCTGGCCGCACAGGTGGCCGCCATCCAGTGGGTGAAGAACACCACCGTCATGCAGCCCATCTACAATGGCGAGTTCGCTGAGGTGACTCCCGGACAGAACTACCCGCTCGGATGGGTGCGCACCAACGGCTGGGGAAACATGCAGTCCGGAATCGCAGGCGACATCGCCACGGCCTACTACAACCAGCCCGGCGCTCTGCGCTATGGTTCTACCACCGGCTACAACCTGCCCCTGAAGGCCAACACCAAGTACACACTCACAGTGTTCTACCGCTCACATGAGGACAACTCGAACTCCAAGCTCACCACGACAGTGTACTTATTAGGCGGGGAGACCATTGAGAAAATTGAGTTTGAAGGTAATCCCTCAAAGACCGAATGGGTAGAGAAGTCCATGACCTTCCAGACCACGGACGCTGGCAACTACTTGATTGAGCTGGCCAACGACGGCAACACCTGGATGACCGGCGTTAAGCTGACCGATGCTACTACTACAGGCATCAGCACCGTCAGCAGCGAGCGTAACAACGACGCCCTCTACAACCTGCAGGGCCAGCGTGTGATGAAAGGTCAGAAGGGCCTGTTCATCCAGAACGGCAAGAAGTTCTTCGTGAAGTAAGCTGGTCAACACAAGCATAAGGACCAACACCTCTCAACCGGGTCCGGCGGCATCGCTCCGTCGGACCCCGTTTTTTCATTCCTTACGCGCGCGTATATAGTTTCGCTTATGCGCGCGCGCACGCGAGAAAAGTCGCGACTTACGACAGCCAGGCATGGAGATAATTCAGCCAGGCATGGAGTTATGACAGCCAGGCATGGAGTTATGCTCATAAAGTACCCACATTGCTCTTTAATCTCGCGCAGAGTCGCAGAGTTAAACATAAAGTCGCTTTAGATTGATGCTTCTGAGTTAAGAGTTTTAGGAGGATGCGACCGTTCCGGTCGCCTCCGGGAACTCTTCTCAAGAATTGGCACCTCGGAGAAAGCATAGTATACTCTGCGCCTCTGCGCGAAAACAGAGAGCTTCAGGAACTTGAATAATGTAATTCAACAACTTAATTCCAGCCACGAGCTGGGCGATGTGTCACCGCGGCGAGCAGAGGATATGGCAGAGACGGTCCTGGAAACGGCGACCATCGGAGGAGCGCCGCACGCCCTGGTTGATGACGGCGAAGGCCAGACGATGGCCGTCGGGGGCGGTGACATAGCCAGCGAGCGACGACACACCGGTGACGGTGCCCGTCTTGGCCTGCACGTTGCCGCAGGCCCAGGGGTCGTCCACCATGCGCTTCTTCAGCGTGCCGTCGACACCGGCAACGGGCAGCGCGGGCAGCAGGTGGTCGTAGACCGCAGGCTGCTGCCAGGCATAGCGCAGCACCTGCACCAGCAGCTCGGCCGACAGGTAGTTATAGAGCGACAGGCCACTGCCGTCAGCCAGACGATAGTCGTCGCCATGCAGGCCGCAACGCTCTATCAGGTCGCGCTCCACCCGCTGCGCATCGGCGGCAGTGGACGGCCGGCGACCGCCACTGGCTGCCACCCCATAGTAGACACTCTCGGCGAAGAGGTTGTCGCTTTCCTTCATCATCTGCTGCAGCACCTCGTCGAGCGTATGCCACCGCTGCCCCACCAGCGTAGCACCAGAGGGCAGCCGACCGCTGACGACGCTGGCAGCACCCGTGGCGACGCCAGCCGAGCGCAGCTCGCGCGGCAGCAGTGTGCTGAACTGCGCCTTGCCGTCGACGAGCAACGGCAACAGCGTGGGGTTCTCGTCGTCCCAGCACCAGCCCTCGCCCCACTTCTCCTGGTCCTTCATCGACGTGTCGAGGACGATGCGGCCACGGATGCTGGTGATGCCTAAGCTGCGCACCGCCTTTGCCAGCGCACGCACGTCGGCCACGGCACACAGCGGGTCCATGCCCCCCACGCACACGAGGTCGCCGCGCAGCTGGCCCTGCACGATGCTACCCTTATAATAGATAGAGGTGGTGAAGCGGCAGTCAGGACCCAGGCGGTCGAGGGCGGTCACGGCGGTGAGCACCTTCATCACCGACGCTGGGCGCAGCAGATGGCGCGCATAGTGCTGATAGAGCAGCGAGTCGGCAGTGAGGTCCCACACCATCAGTCCCATCTGCGTGGTCTCCAAGAGCGAGTCGGCCATGAGACTGTCCAGGCGCAGGGTAACACACTCGCGATAGCTGACAGGAGTAACGTCTGCACTGTCACTGTCTATCGGCAGCGGCATCACATCATCGTTGGACACCAAGCTGTCGTTGCTTTCCTGGCCTGCAACAGCCAGCGGCAACATCATCAGAAAGAGAAGAAACTGTTTCATCGCTGCAAAAGTAAGTAAAATAATTGGAATACAGTGCATCCTGCCCATGATTTTTTAATCATTATTCCAATTCGTGGGCAGAATTATTCTGATTATTCTCATTCGTTTCCCAAGCCCTCTCTGCACTTTCTGCGTTCCAAACAATTTTTAAGATTTTTTCTGCTGATTATAGTTGCCAATTGAAGAAAATTTTGTACCTTTGCACCCGAATGGCGTTTACCAAAACGGAAAACTTTAGAGAAAGTGAAACGCAAAAAGTTGTCCAAAAGGGAAAACACTGAAACACACAGCAATACCACAACAGAACTAAAAACAATAATGGAAATCAGGAACTTTACCATCACAAAGCGAGACGGTTCGAAGGACGCCTTCTCGCTTGACAAGATTATGAACGCTATCGTCAAGGCGTTCCAGAGCGTAGACCAGCCTGCCGACCTGGTCACCATCTCAAAGATTCTCAGTCACTTGGAGATGAAGGATGACATCCGCGTGGAGGACATCCAGAACCAGGTGGAGGAGGCGCTGATGCGCGAGGGCCACTACAAGGTGGCAAAGTCGTTCATCCTCTACCGTCAGCAGCACACCGAGGACCGCGAGACCTTAGAGAAGATGAACTTCCTGTCGGAGTATATGGAGAGTGTCAACGCTGCCACCGGCTCAAAATATGACGCCAACGCCAACGTGGAACACAAGAACATAGCCACACTCATCGGCGAGCTGCCCAAGAGCAACTTCATACGCCTGAACCGCCGACTGCTGGTGGACCGCATTAAGAAGATGTATGGCAAGGAGCTGGCCGACGAGTACATCGACAAGCTGACGCACCACTTCATCTATAAGAACGACGAGACGAGCCTGGCCAACTACTGCGCCAGCATCACGATGTACCCGTGGCTCATCGGAGGAACCATCAGCATCGGTGGCAACAGCACAGCACCCACCAACCTCAGGAGCTACTGCGGCGGATTCGTCAACATGGTGTTCATGGTCAGCTCCATGCTCTCAGGCGCTTGCGCCACACCTGAGTTCCTGATGTACCTGAACTACTTCATAGGCAAGGAGTACGGACTGGACTACTGGAAGCGCGCCGACGAGGTGGTGGACCTCAGCCTGAAGCACCGCACACTGGACAAGGTCATCACCGACTATTTCGAGCAGATTGTCTACACCCTGAACCAGCCCACAGGCGCACGCAACTACCAGGCAGTGTTCTGGAACGTGGCCTACTACGACCGCTACTACTTCGAGAGCATCTTCGGAGAGTTCTACTTCCCCGACGGCTCGAAGCCCGACTGGGACGGACTCTCGTGGCTGCAGAAACGCTTCATGAAGTGGTTCAACAAGGAAAGGACCAAGACGCTGCTGACCTTCCCCGTGGAGACGATGGCACTGCTCACCGACGAGAACGGCGAGCCGAAGGACAAGGAATGGGGCGAGTTCACGGCTGAGATGTACGCCGAGGGACACTCCTTCTTCACCTACATGAGCGACAACGCCGACTCGCTGAGCTCCTGCTGCCGTCTGCGCAACGAGATTACGGACAACGGCTTCAGCTATACGCTCGGCGCCGGTGGCGTCTCGACAGGCTCAAAGAGTGTGCTCACCATCAACCTCAACCGCTGCATACAGTACGCCGTGAACCACAAGATAGACTACCTGGAGTACCTCGGCGGCGTCATCGACCTCTGCCACAAGGTGCAGCTGGCCTACAACGAGAACCTCAAGGAGCTGCAGGCACACGGCATGCTGCCGCTGTTCGACGCTGGATACATCAACATCGGGCGACAGTACCTCACCATCGGCATCAACGGACTGGTGGAGGCCGCCGAGTTCATGGGACTGCGCATCACACCCAACGACAAGTACCAGCAGTTCGTGCAGGGCATCCTCGGACTCATTGAGAAGTACAACCGCCAGTACCGCACCAAGGACGTGATGTTCAACTGCGAGATGATACCGGCAGAGAACGTCGGCGTGAAGCACGCCAAGTGGGACCGCGAGGATGGCTACTTCGTGCCGCGCGACTGCTACAACAGCTACTTCTACGTCGTAGAGGACGACTCGCTCTCCGTCATCGACAAGTTCAAGCTGCACGGCGCACCCTACATCGAGCACCTCACCGGCGGCTCGGCACTGCACTGCAATCTTGAGGAGCACCTGTCGAAGGAGCAGTACATGCAGCTGCTGCGCGTGGCAGCCAAGGAGGGGTGCAACTACTTCACGTTCAACATTCCGAACACGGTGTGCAACGACTGCGGACACATCGACAAGCGCTACCTGAAGGAGTGCCCCGTCTGCCACTCGAAGAACATCGACTACATGACCCGCATCATCGGCTATCTGAAACGTGTCAGCAACTTCTCGCAGGCACGACAGGAAGAGGCCGCACGACGCTTCTATGCAACGGCGTAATGTTGAAGTACGTCAACACCGGCATTGTCTTTCAGGAGATTCCCGACGAGGTGACACTGGCAATTAACATTTCTAATTGCCCGTGTCACTGCCCGGGATGCCACAGCAAGTACCTGTGGGAGGACATCGGACTGCCACTCACCACCAGTGCCCTCGACGACTTCGTCGCACAGTACGGCACCGACATCACCTGCATCGCCTTCATGGGCGGCGATGCCGACCCCAAGGGTGTGAACAGCCTGGCGCAGTACCTGCACGAGGAGCACCCACAGTTCCATGTGGCATGGTACAGCGGCCGTGTGCGCATACCTGCCGCCGTCAACGCCGCCGACTTCGACTACATCAAGATTGGCCCCTTCCTGGCGCACCTCGGACCGCTGAAGAGTCCCACCACCAACCAGCGCCTCTACCGCATCCTACCCGGCGGTGAGCAACAGGACATCACCGACTATTTCTGGAAGCGTTAGCCAGCAGTCTAAGGTCAGTAGTCAACTGCACAGGTCGACTAAAGCAATCGGGGCTGACAACCAAGTAGTGTCAGCCCCGATGATTATGAGTGTGTAAGAGGATTACTCAGCGATAGCGATGGTCACACGGTTCTGCTCGTTGATGGCGAAGGGTTGCTCGCGGGCACCCTTGCTGTCAGCAGTGATGCGGTCCTCGGGAATGCCATACTCCTTGATGAGCATGTCCTTCACAACGTTCACACGCTGCAGACCCAGACGGTCGTTGATGCGGTCGTTACCGGTCTGTGCGTCAGCATAACCACAGAGAGCGACCTTTGCCTTCGGGTACTTCTTCAGGTACTCAGCAATCTCGGCCACCTTGACCTTCTCGTCAGGACGAACCTCATACTTGTTGATGACGAAGAAGATATCACGACGCAGCGGCTCGACAGTGGGCTCCACAGGAGGCTTCGGGGGCTCCGGCTTCTTCGGCTCGGTCACCTGAACGGTGGGGATGGTGGGCTCGGTGGGCGGAGGTGTGACGACGGGCTCCTTCTTCGTGTAGGTCTTGCCCAGGTTGAAGCGCAGGCCAACGAGAGCGTTGAAGTACCAGTCAGCATTGCCGGCCTTCTTTGAGTTCCACTTGTCGCTCAGCAGGTTGGCGTTGCCCTCGACGAGCAGCTTCACCTTGTCGCTCAGACGGAAAGCAGCCTCAAGACCACCACGTCCGAAGGGGTTGACCTTTGAGCCGTCCCAGAGATACTCCAGGTTGTAGACGGCGGGACGGTTCTGCAGGCGCTTGGCGATGTCGTTGACGTCGTCGTTGCCCCATGCGATGTTAGCACCACCACCCAGGTAAGCGGTGAGGTTGAACACGCGGTTGGGGTTGTAACCGCAGAAGAGGTTGGAGAGGTTGAACATCACGTCGATGCCAGGAGCCACATAGCTGAACTTGTAGTCCTCGTTGAGGGGCGGGTTGCCCAGACCGTTCCATCCACCCTTGGCCTGGATGCCGTTGGCCTGAATGCGTGCAGCGATGACGGGTGAGAACTGATAGCCGACGCCCAGCTGGAAGTTGGGTGAGAGCAGATCCTTGAACTTTGCCTCGCCGAGGGTGTACTGCATTCCGCCACCGACGGTGATGAAGGCGTGCTTGTTGAACTCATACTCGGCACCGTCGGCGTCCGTGTATGTGCTCTGCGCCAGAGCTGAACCGCTCACGAAGAGCAGTGCAGCAGCAATGAAATTTTTAATCTTCATAATCTGAAATGGTATTAAAATTATAAAATCATAGTCTTTACGCTGTTAGTGCTGGGGACCTGCCTCGGAATGTTGATGTTCAGGAGCCGAGTTGGCCAGGGTGAGATACCAGACACCATTGAGACGGACGGGGCGGATGAGTCCATTCCTTGTTCGAGGACTGGCAGTAGTGGCAGGATCCTCAATGATGAGATGAAAGTGAACGTTGGTGTCGGTCTCCTTGATGAAACGGAAGGAGTCGACCTTGAAGTCGTAGACAGGGAACATGGAATAGAGGAAGGAACAATCCTGGCGCTCCTGTTCGTTGAGCTGCCTGACCTGCTCGTTCTCATATACATAAAGGCGCGAAACGGCGTCCTCTATGTTTCCCTGTTTCACCTGCTCCAGGAAGTCAGTGGTCATCTGTACCACAGTGGTAGTGTCAAGCGCAGAAACCGTCATCTCGGGCTGAATGCCAAAGGACGCTTTCTTCGGCTCCTCTTTTTTCCCTGTGCAGCCCACGGTGAGCACACCGGCTACCAGCACTGACAGGATGAGATATTTACTTTTCATTACTTCGCTATATTTATCGACAGTATATAATTCGAGTGCAAATTTACAACATTTTTTTGAACTATCAGCAAGAAAACGCAAAAAAAATTAAAGAAAAGGCGTAGTAACAACTATTTATCAACAAAAAAGGATGCCGACTGTGTCGGCATCCTCCTTATTGAGAGTTTAATGCTTGTTCAGATTAGAACTGACGAGCGTGGTTGCCCTGGCCTTCGGTACCCTTCACCTCGATGAGGATCCACTCAGGCTGTGTCTCACCCCAGTAGTAAACAACGCTTACAGGCAGGATGATGTAGAAGTCAGTTGTACCACCGCTGTTGTTCTCGTAACGATAGTAACCGTTAGCAACACGGAATCCATGGTAGTCAGCAGTCCATCCAGTGTTGAGATCAGCCGTACCACCAGCGTTGATGGCCTCGGCATTTGCATCGGGATAGAAGTTAATCTTCTCTGTGATCTCCTTAATGGTGGGCCATGCCTCCGGGTTCACGATCTTACCATTAGCATCCAGGATGTCTGAGAGCTGTCCAACGTGCACATTCGAGCGAGCCTTGTCGAAGTCAGCCTTGATGGTTGTGATGCCATAGTAAGCCATGTACTGATAGCCA
>Ga0310691_10006042_pt1 | contig 13028 bp, 6 predicted proteins | sample 176DNAGHGlowgp2_FD_203887 | JGI IMG/M metagenome (GOLD analysis project Ga0310691, IMG submission 203887) | Sheep rumen microbial communities from Palmerston North, Manawatu-Wanganui, New Zealand - 1766 DNA GHGlow gp2 (v2) (version 2) | ecosystem: Host-associated > Mammals > Digestive system >... | reverse complement strand
GGAGCCTCGGTTGCGGTGGTTCCCTACGCCGTTTCCAAGAACCCGGTTGTAATGCAGAACTATATGGCGGAGCAGGGGATAACCACCCTTTTTGTTACGCCCACCTACATAAAGCTTTTCAAGGAGTTTCCGCCCAGTGTCTGCCGGATAATCGTGGCGGCAGAAATTATCCGCGACCTTTACCTGGAAAACGTGGAACTATATGCCATGTACGGCATGAGCGAAACCGGTTCCATGCCCACGGCTTTCAAGATAGACCGCTCCTACGAAAACACGCCTATCGGCAAGCCCTATGGCGGCATGGAGGTGGATGTTTGTGAGGGAGAGTTGCGGGTGAAAAACCCTTTTGTCCGCTGCTATGTGAACATGCCGGCGGAATCAGCCGAAACCTTCAGGGAAGGCTGGATTTACACCGGCGATATGGCACGGGAGCTCCCTGACGGAAACCTGGTGATTATAGGCCGCAAGAATGACATGGTTAAGATTGACGGGAATCGTGTAGAACCCGGCGAGATCGAATCGGCACTCAGGAGGGTGCTGGGGCTATCTTGGGTGTGCGTCAAGATTTTCAAGGATGGTTCGGGCAAGGCGACCATTTGCGCCTACTATACCGACGATGTGGATATCGACTATGAATCTGTCTTTGCGGGACTTTCAAGGTTCTTGCCGCACTACATGTTGCCAAACCATTTTGTGCACCTGGAAAGTGTCCCCAGAAACAGCAACGGCAAGCTGGACAAGCTCGCCCTGCAGTGTCCTGCCGAAGAGGCGTCTCACGCTCCCTACAGTGCCCCTGAAACCGATGGCGAAAAACGCCTGTGCGCTGCGTTCAAGACGGTATTGGATGTAGCCTACGTGGGAGCCGATGACGATTTTTTTGCCCTGGGAGGCTCTTCCATCACGACCATGGAGGCCATTGTCGCCTCAAACATGGCGGGGCTGGAAATGTCAGACGTGTATTCGGGACGGACCCCCCGGAAGATAACGGCACTTTGGCAGAAACGGAAATTGTCGGATCCTGCGGAAAAATCCGTCGCTTCGCCGGCGGCTGGGGTTTATCCGCTGCTTCCCACCCAGCAGTATATATGGAATTTCCAGCAGCGTGCGGTGGATTCCACCATGTACAACATCTACGCTTTGTTCGCCCTGAAAGAATCCGTGGACTTGGAACGGCTTGGTTCGGCCCTTTCACAGGCGGTGCTTAGCCACAGGGCTTTGCTTACCCGCTTTGAAAAGATGGCGAATGGGGAGATTTTTCAGCGGATTGGTGATGTGAAAATTGCAGATGTTGCTATTCCGGTAGAGCAAATTTCTGAAGCAGAATTTGTCAAGTTGAAAGATGCCCTGGTTTGCTCCTTTGACCTGCTTAAGGACAGGCTTTTCCGCATCAGGATTTTCAAGACCGAAAAGGGGTCGTTCCTCTTTACCGATTTCCATCACATCGTTTTTGACGGGACTTCCATCCACGCATTTTTGCGGGATGTGGAAAAGCTTTATGCCGGCGGTAAGCCAGAAGACGATGGCTACGAGCAAATTCTGTCAAAGCGCCTAGATTTGCCCAGCTCTACGGAATTCCGTGCCGCCCTGGAACGCTTTGATGCCCTGTTCGGCACGGGAACGTGGGATTGTTGCCCCAAGACAGATTTTGAATCGTCGGATTTGTCCGAAGAGATAATGATTTCGGAATTGGACATTGAACGCACCAGGTTAGAATCCTTCTGTGTCCAGGTCAAGATCGGCCTAAGCGCATTTTTCATCGCGGTCACCTTGAAGGCCATGGCCCGCTACAATCAGGCCCGCAATGTCCTGATAAACTGGATTTACAGGGACAGGGACGATGTGCGGGAATCCAGGGCGGTAGGAGCCCTTTATTCCTCTCTTCCGGTGGGTGCCGATGCTTCGTTGGGGAATCTTGATTTTCTGCGGGAGGTCCACCGCCAGGTGCAGCAGAACATTGCCAATCCGACTTGCCAATACACTCTTTACAAGAATCATAACTGGCCCCATGACAGCCTGTGCGTCCTTTATCAGGGGAACATCCGCAATGCGAGTGGGGGAAGTTCCCTCATTAAGCGTAGGCTTGAAATCAAGCGCCCCAAAGCCAAAAACCAGAGCATCTTTGACCTGGAAATTTTGGACGCAAGAGATCGTTTTGCTCTCATGTTCGACTACGATAGTGACAGGTACAATCGGGCAAGCATCAAGTCGTTTATGGCCCTGTGGAAGTCACAGGCCCGCGAATTTGTTGAAAACGCGTCTTCTGGCGTGTGATTTTCCTCAATTTGCCAAACATTTCGGTGCTTTTGACGAACAAAAAAAGCAAAAATGTATTCTAGAGCACATTTGTGTGTGGGGCTTGTTTTAATTTGTGACAAATGTAAGAAAAAATTATACATTCTGAATAGAAGTTTAACGTCCTTGCACAAGACTAAGAAAATGAACTGTTTGCATAAATCCATCGCGTTATTGTGCGTAATGACCGTGTCCGTTTTGGCCGCAGAAGGGGAGGCATTACCTGCCCAGACGCCGCCTGCTGAAGAATCCGTTGTAGAATCCGCTCAAGCCGAGGCCGCCCCTGCAGAATCATCCGTAGAACCTGTCGCCGAAGCGGTTGCGGAACCTGCAGCTGAGACGCCGGCCCCTGCCGAGTCCGTGGAACCCGCGTCTGCCGAGACACCTGTGGAAGCAACCGTCGCGGGACCTGCTCAGGCAACTGCCCCGCAACCTGCGGTCGCAACGGCTCCTGTTGAATCTGCGAAGGCTCCTGCCGAGCCCCAGGACGGCGCACAGTCGGCCTCTATCTTTGTGCAGGACCCTGCGGTATTCCACCAGCGGGAGGCGGAACTTGAAAAATTGAAGAAATCGGTACAGGGCAAGAACGAAGGGCTGGATTCTCTTCTCTTGGAAGCGAGCCAAATTGCCAAGAAAAACGACCAGTGCGCAACCATTAGCATTAACGACGTGATGGGGGATGAGTGCTGGACTTTCTACCGGGTGGAGCTCCCTGCCTTTGAAGAACGCTATATGCGGGTTACCGGCGAGGTCCGTCTTGGTCACATGGAAATGGCACGTGGCCTGGAAGACCGCAAGTTGCAGATTGAGGCCTGCACAGAGGCCCTTTACAGTTTTGCCCAGAGCAAGGACCAGTTTTTGAACCTGCAGGGCGGCGTTTTCTTGGAACCCTTGAGTAGCGGATTCCAGGCCAATTTCGACTTTACCCTTCAATACGAGCCCAACCACCGCAAGCATTCCTTTGAAATCGCCCAGAAGTGGGGCGAGACTTGTCGCGAGATGGTGGTCCGCCAGGATGGGGAGGGCTTTGCGCCTTTCTTCCTGGAAAAACTCCAGGCGTTGAATGCCGAACTTGCCAAGAACGGCTCTCTGGCGGTTTACAAGACCGACACCACCGCAGCTCCAGTGATTTACATGGACATTGCCAGGCCGGTGCGCAGCGCTTATTACCTGAATGGGGTCAAGTTGTTCCACAGCCGTATTAGTGGCGGTCCTGCAAGCGAGAGTAATGTCCGTATCAAGTTTGAGAAGGGGCGTGTCAGTGTCGATGGTGAACCCGTGGTCATGAAACGGGGCAAGCCCCAGACCTTCAAGGGTTCCGTGGAGTACAAGGAAAAGGCCACCTCCATGAATGGTCGCTGGATTTGGGAAAACCAGGGCAATAACGACGGAGTGGACTTTGGACCCGAAGAAGACGAGGCTGTTCTGGACAGCATCTACGCGGCAGAACAGGCCGCGAAGGTTGCTGAACTGGAAAAACGCCGGGGTGCTCATATTTCGCCTTGGGTAGGTATCACTGCGGCCTTTGCCCAGTTTAGCGACAAGAACTACAAGGCCTTTGAGTTGGACGAAAATGCGCTGATGATTATGCCTGATCTGGTGGCAACTCTAAGACTTGCTTATGGTTTTGGCGACTTGGGCGAGAGCCGTATTTCTCTAGGTGCAGGCGTCTATGTGGGGGCTGGCCTTGGAGATGGAAAACTCCAGCGCGTCTATGTGGCTCCCGTGGGGCAGTTCCACTTTGATTACAACAACTTCGGCTTGCGTGAAACTGCCATTATCGCCATTCCCGAAAGCGATTCCGAGGAATGGATGCAGTTCCGCACGGGTCTTTTCTATAGCTTTGGGAACCTGGGTATAGAATTGGGACATGACTTTGTGACGAACCTTGGACAGGGCGGCTACATAACGCTGTTCTGGGAACTATAGGGGGTGACTATGTTTTTAGACGAAAGAAAGTGTCATTCTGAGCGTAGCGAAGCGAAGTCGAAGAATCTTTTACTGATGTCCACCCTTTCCCTCCTGCTCTTGTCTGGTTGCACCCTTTACGACAACTACGACATCGACCTGATGGAGGGTGGTACCGCCTCTATCGAAAGTAGTTCCGCCGAAGAGTTGGTTGAATCATCCTGTTCTGCCGAAGAAATGGTTGAGTCTTCTAGTTCTGCTGAAGAGAAAGATGTTTCTTGTGATGGTATGGAACGGGGTGGAGTGGAATACGCCACCGTGGTGATTCACGAGAATTGCTGGATGGCGGAAAACCTAAATTACGAACCTGCAGCGGGACACTCTATGTGCTTTGATGATGATCTTGCAAATTGTGAGACATACGGAAGGCTTTACGACTATCCCGCTGCCGAACAAGCCTGCCCTACGGGATGGCGTTTGCCGACCTCTGCGGATTACATTGACCTGCAGACCTACTCTGCCTCACCAGAAGACGAAGCGGGAGCTCATTTCAAGACAACCACGGGCTGGATTGGTGAGAACGGGGACAACAAGCTGAAATTCTCGGCCTTGCCGGGAGGATTTTGTGACAGCGGTGATTGCCTTTTCGTGGGTAAGGTCGGTTACTGGTGGACCAAGACTGAAAGTGTGATGGGAGAACATATGAGTTTGTACCTGAACGGAGATAGACAGGACTTTTCGGCCTCGCTTCCTCAGGATGACGAATCGTTTTTGTCGGTGCGTTGTATAAAGGACAAGTAACATGAGATATGTCGTATGTCTAATCCTGCTGGCTTTATTGTCGGTATCATGTAGCGATACCGACCTTGGTGACGACATTAACGGCAATAATACCCTTGCTGTTTATTCTACGGTAGAAGATTTGCCTCCTTGCACCATCAAGAACGAGGGTGAACAGCTGTTCGTTAAGTCCGAAGGCATTATCCGTGTGTGCGCCGATGAGAAATGGTTTGCTACCATGGAGCGAGGTGGCGGTTGTAGTACCGAGATGTTGAAAGACAGTTCCGGCCTCAAGATCGTTTGTGACGGTGATTCCGTTGGTGTGGTGCTTAACGGTAAGAACGGTTCTAACGGTAAGAATGGAATCCTTCCGGATTCATCAGAAAATGGCGATGTTGTCTTGGATTCCGAAAAAGTGGCGACTTCTTTGGAAGGGGTTAGCGGCTATTCTCAGAAAGGACCTTTTATCAATGGCTCCAAGGTGACCGTTATTGAACTGGAAAGTGGCCGTACCCTGAATCAGACGGGAAACACCTTTGAATCCAAGATTCAGAGCGATGACGGTCAATTCAAGCTGAATGCCCGCATGATGGTGAGCCAGTACGTGGAACTCCACGCAGAAGGATACTACAGAAACGAAGTTTCTGGCGGAAATTCTGAAGCGCCTCTGACACTTTATGCACTGACCGACGTGAGAAAAAGGGATGGCGGCATCGTAAACATCAACCTGCTGACTCACTTGGAATACCATCGTGTTGTCTATCTGGTAAAAAACAAGAAGATGAAGGTGGCCGCGGCGAAGGATTCTGCCGAAAAGGAAATTTTTGGCCTACTGAACATCAATTCCAAGAATTTCTTCAGCTCCGAGGATCTGAATATTGCCGGTTCCAGCGAAGGAGATGCGGCGCTTTTGGCATTTTCGGTGATGTTCCAGGGCAATCGTGGAGTTGCCGACCTAACAAAACTTTTGACAGATGTTGCCACCGACATTGAAAAGGATGGTTCCTGGGACAATGCTACTGCCAAGGCGGAAATTGCGGACTGGGCAGAAAATGCCGATGCCACGGGTAGGCTCGAAACGATACGTGCCAATGTGGAAGATTGGGGCCTGTCGTCGATGGTGCCGAATTTCGAGAAGTATATCCGTTCCTTCTGGACTATGGAATATGGCATACCGACGTGCGATAAGGACAATGTTGATAAGGTGGTGGCTGCCGGAGCGGAACGCTTGGCGGAATCCAAGAACCGTTTTGTCTGTGTTGATTCTGCTGGAGTGGGCTATATGTGGCGCAGGGCTACGAACCTGGAGAAGGATACCTATGGATGGCCGGCTGGGATCGATGGACAAATAAAGTCGGGCGACATAAATACGTCGGCAAAGTATGTTTATGATTCAGTCATGGGACATTGGCGCGAGATGACGAAGTTGGAAGAAATTTATGGATTTTGCAATGAAGATGTAGAAGCCGACTCGGCTGCAAGTGTAAAGTTGAACAAGTTCGACAAGATAGGGGATGAATATTACCCCTATGTGGTGTGCACAAATCGCCATTGGGAAGGGTGCAGTGCTTACTATGCGGACACGCGAAAATATCCAAGCGAAGCTTCCGATGGATCGGTACGCCGAGGCGATTATACTACCAACACTTATGTTTATGAAACGGACCTTGGATTCTGGCGTGTAGGTTGGCCCGAAGAAGGGGAGCTTGGCCAGGGCTGTACCGCTTCGAAGTATGGTCAGGTTGTCCATTTTATCCCTGATTATACGGATGCCGATTTCTATTATTCTTGCAGACCCGATTCTTTCCTTGTGGATTATGGATTCTTCAAGGGGTATGAATACTATAAGCCTGAGCAGAATGTCAATGGCCTTGCCAGTGATGACGAACATTGGGTTCAGACGCAGTTCCGCTGGCACGAGGATAACTACGAGGTAGGGGAGAACACCTTTACGGATGGCGCCCCATGTAATGACGGTGATATGATGCAGGGTCTTAAAACGAAAGATTCTTATTTTGTTTGCGATGGTAGTTTCTGGCGCGCGGCGACTATACAAGAGGAAATTGCTACCGAATCTTGTACAAAGAATGGCCTTGGGTTCATATATAAGGATAGCCTAACTTGTGAGGCGGGAGAGTGGCATTTGACGAGTGTTTATGACTATTCTCCAGCACAGGTTCATGAAAGGTTTTTTAATACGGCTTCCGTTCCTAGCGGTATAGAATTGGGGATTCTTCATGATGACCGTGATGGTCGGGATTATCGAACGATTAAGGTGAATATTAGGTTATGTCACACGAATATGGAACCTGAGTTTATTGAATGGATGGCAGAAAACTTGAATTTTGTAGAAGATGATGATTATCCGCATTTGAAAGGACATAATGCTTGCTATAAAAATGATTCCTTGAACTGTCTAAAGAGTGGGCGTTTTTATACATGGGCCGCCGCTATGAATATAAATGACAAATGGAATAACGGTGTGGCAGCAAATGCTCATTTGGTAGATGAGCAACATAAAGGTGTGTGTCCGGAAGGGTGGCATGTGCCGACTGAGACTGAATGGAGTAGAACGATGTATTATTTGAATTCTAAAGCGACTGATTGTTCCGAGAATTATAATGTGGGTATCTATCCAGTGTGGTCACATATTATACCAAAACAGGCTGTATATTGGGATGGCTCCAATGATTTTGGCTTCAACGCTCTTTATGTAGGTGGGTATTATTATTTTGATGCGAATGATTTGTTTATGCCGGATGAATCGCATTGGATTGGGTGGTGGTCATCGAATGAATCGGATGATATCGCATCAAGAGGAAAAGTTATAGATGCTAGAAAAGATTATGTTGAAGTGTCAACGGAACAAAAAAAACATGGTTTACCCGTGCGATGTGTAAAGAATCATAATCTTACCCTAGACTAGTTTCTGTGAATTGATGTGTAAACATAAATTTCGAATTGATGGACATGATGAAAGGGATAAAGTTTTTATTTGCATTTTTGCTAGTGGCTCTCGCCCTTACAGCCTGTAAGGGCGAGTCGGCTCCGAAGCCCGCTCCCAAGGACGTGGCGGCAAATGCCCCTGCCGAAGAAACCGTTCCCGAAAACGCTCTCTTGAAGGCGAAGGTCCGTAGCGTCATCGGCACGGTGGAACGGGAAAAGTCTGATTCCTGGAAACAACTCAGGGTTGGTAAAACTGTGGTGGAAAACGATCACGTGCGAACAGCCCTAGAATCGGAACTGATTGTGAACATGACCGACGGTTCTGCCTTACGTGTTCCCGAGAGTTCCAATGTCACTTTCCAGGCGGAACTCCAGGACAACGAGAAGAAACTCATCTTTTTGGACATTCATTCCGGCAAGGTCCATTTCGACATCCAGAAGCAGGAGCAGGCGGAAATCTACTTCAAGACAGGCACGGCTACGGTAGCCATTCGCGGTACGGCAGGTTTTGTGGGGGAGGTCCAGGGCAAGACGGTGGCCTCCCTGAAAGAGGGTAGGGTGGAAGTGACAACTCCCAAGGGTAAAGCGACATCCATCGTCAAGAACCAGACGATTTTGGTGGAAGACCAAGGGGATTCCAAGGTGCTGAAGCTGGAATCTTCGGGTACGGAAGCCCTGGCAGTAGCCATCGATTCCATCGCCAAGGCCGAAGACGGCGGTGCCGCCCTGAATACGGAAATTCTTGAAAAGTCCATGAACACCTTCGACAAGTCCTATGGTGAACGCCAGCGGAATTTTGAAAAGAACCTGCAGTTCAAGGCTACGGCTATTGCCGATAGTGTTTTTGTGCCTAGCGTAATGTTGCAGGCCCGTGTGACTCCAGGAACTATTGTGACGGTATGGGGTGAGCGCGATACCGTTCCCGAAAACGGCATTTACCAGAAAACCCTCACCTGGGGGGATTCCGCCTACGGTACCAAGAGGTTTTTGGTGGGCTGTAGCGACGGCGATGTGGAACTGCCCTGCTTTATGTGGGGCACGGAATACGCTCCCATGCCTGTGCTCGGTCCTGAAGCGTCTGCGGAGGCCCAGGATACGACGGCGGCCAAGTCTGCTGAAAATGACACGAATGCTGCTGTCGAGGGCAAGAACCTGAATCTCAAGGTTTCTGTAGCTGGCGGTCGCAATGAGCGGGTCCATTTGGACTTGCCCGCAACGGAGCTCTCTACCAATTTGAAGTTTAACTTGGCCGGTATTACGGCGGGTGATCTGGGACAGCTCAAGTCCCTGGTGGTGCTGCGCAACGGTAAGCCTTTCAAGACGTTTGATGCAAACGACTTGACAAGCCTTGCCTACGAGGTGCCTGTGACCATCGAACGTAACAAGATTGCGGATTTCGAGGTGGTAGTGACCCTCAAGAACGGCAAGAATTTCAGGGCGAAAAAGACCTACGAAGTTTACTGCATGGTGGCTAACCACCCCGGTGGAAAGGCCAGAAATTCCATTGTGCCGCCTGACCAGGAATACGAACGCCTCAAGCAGAGCGGAGGCATAACGCATGAGTAATCCTCCCTGTGTCATCCTGAGCGAAGTGTTGAAATACGAATACCCCCTTGTGTCATCCTGAGCGAAGTGCGAAGCACGTAGTCGAAGGATCTGGAAAAGTTTAAAAAGAAGGAACGAGAATATGAAAAAACTGTTGCTCATTTCGATTTCTGCGGCACTCCTTGCGGCCTGCGCCAGCAACCCTCCCGTAGATAATGCCCCTGCCCGTGCCCGCGCTAAGCATGGCTATGCAGACCTGAACCAGGAAACGGTAAACTATCCCAAGTCCTCCGCCTCTGCAGAGACAGCGGTGGCAGAACCTGCAGCTGCACCTTCCATTCAGGTTTCCAACGCGACCTTCAAGACAACGCCCACTGTGCTTGTGTCTCCCGCCATTTCGGGCAAGATGGCCGGTTCCATTGACGTGATTCGACGGAATCCTCTGGCAAAAACCGCCATGGAAGTGATTAACGCCTACCTGACCAGCCGGGGCTATACCGTTGTAAGTCTTGAAAGTCAGGCCCAGTTGGACGAGGTGGTGCAACTCCAGAACGACATCGCCGGAAACGACGAAGACCTTTCCTATGTGGCGGGGCTTTCTGTAGGTGCGGACATCAACATCACTTATGCCGGGAGCATCCAGGAAAAGGACATCGTTATCGACCTGAATGCCAGCGAGGCCTCTACGGCGAACCTGTTGGCCAGCGAATCTGTGCGCTTGCCGAACAATGGCGACGATTCCCAGCGGGCCTTGGTGCAAAAGGCCATGGAACAGGCCATTGTATCTCTCGAAAACAAGGTCCGCGACCGCATTGCTGCCGAACTGGAAAAGGGCGTGCAATACAAGGTGGTGGCCCACCTGACCGGGGAATTCACCGACGATCAGGCCGAAGAGATTTCCAACATCGTCTCCCTGCAGGTCCGCAAGAAATTCAACAAGATGCAGGTGGTTTCCATGAGCCGTAACACCTACGACCTGATGGTCTATGTGGACCCCGACAAGTACGAGGACGCCCAGATGGTCTATGGGGAATTCGTGGAATCCCTTTCTGGTCTTGCCAAGGTCCGAAAGCAGAATATCACCAAGAAGTTGATTATTATGGAAATCCAGTAGTAAATTCGGAATTCGGATTTCGGAATTCGGAAATTGTATATGAATATGACGAAATTTCTTTTTGCAGTAATGCTGGCGGCGTCTCTTTCCATTGCCGCCAACTTGGTCACCTATACCGCCACCTCTAACGTGTCTCAGAAGGATGCCGACAAGAAGGCCCTGGAAGGAGCGGCCATGCAGATTGGCGCCAAGGTGGATTCCAAGATGGAAACCCGCGTCTCAGAAAAGGCGGACGGTTCCATCGAAAAGACCACGGACAGCAAAAAGTCCGTTTCTACGAATGTGCTGGTGAAGGGGGCCAAGATCGTTCCTGGCCCTAAGCAGAATGGCATGTTCCAATCTACGGTAACGGTGGATTTGGACCAGTTGGCCTCCAAGATTTTGTTGGACTTGAACCAGATAAAGGTCCAGATGAAGTCCAAGGATTCCTTGATTCGCCTGGACATGCTGGACCGTGATTACCGCAAGATGGAAGCGGACATGATCCAGCTGGAAAAGCTGGCGGGTCAGTATAACGACCAGCTGGAAGCCCTTTCCTTTGTGCAGGCTGTCCCTAAGGAGTTGCAGCTGGAAACCACCATGGGAGAGCTGACGGAATTCTTGATTTCGTCCATGCAGACCGTAAAACTTGAAACCGGAGAAAAAGACGGCAATTTGCGTGTAGTAGTGTCCGATTTTGCAGGTCCAATCGCCAATTTCCCTGTGGCCTTGACCCAGGATGGCAAGAATGTGGCCGTGGCCAAGACGGATGCCAAGGGCGTGGTGAATTTCAACTTGAAAAAAATCAAGAATCTTAAGCCCAGCGGCGATGTGACTGTCCATGCCGACATGAACTTCAAGTTTGTGCGACAGTCGGCACTCCAGAACGTGAACGTGACCTATGGCGCAAAAAAGACAGGTGTGGCTTACCGCCTCTCTTGCAAGGGAACTGCCACCGAATGTGGGGCCCTTCAGAAATTTTTGACGGATGCGGGTCTTACCATTGCCGACCAGGCCGGGTTACCGGAACTTTCCGTTACGCTGGAATTCAGTGACAAGGACAATTCTGCAAAGACCCTTACCACCTCACGGGCGACGGTGAAGTTCAGCTGTGCAAGCAAAGAGCTGGTGGAACAGCCCCAGGGCGTGGGCCGCGATGCCGAAGCGGCACATGTGAAGGCCATTTCCAAGCTGTCGGCTTCTAAAGTACTGGAAATTTTTGCAACAGGCAAGTAACCTGCCGATATCGGTTTAGTGATTAGTCCGGCTTACTTGAGCCGGATTTTCTTTTGGGCGTAGATAGACTGCCCGCCGTTGCAGGCATAGGCCAGCGTACACACGATAAAGAAGGCTGGGAGCGTGTCGAATCCGAAAATTTCTGCCCCTACCAGGATGGGGGCAAACAGCGTATTGGTGGCTCCTCCAAAGACCGCCGCGTATCCGAGAGCCGCCGCAAGGGGGAAGGGCACGCCCACGATGGTGGCGATTACCGCTCCGAAGGTCGCCCCGATGGTGAACAGCGGGGTGACCTCGCCGCCCTGGAAACCTACCGAAAGCGTCACGATGGTAAGTACCATCTTGAACAGCCAATCGAACCCGAAGATCCCTGCGGCGCTGGCCGTAGCCGCTCCCGGGTTGCCGAAACAGATGTCGGTGAGGTTCGTGCCCAGGCCGGAGTAGCGTCCTTGCCAAAGTAGAAGCAGTATGGCACTCAGGACGATACCCATGATGGCGACTCGCTTGAGAGGGTTCGGGAACTTTTCTGCAAAGAACTTTCTGGAAAGCTTCAACAATTTTGCAAAACCGCCGCCTACAAGCCCAAAGAGAATGCCCAACAGAGCGAGTTTCAGGATAAAGTAGATATCAAGCCCGTTTTCTCCGTAAAACAGGCTTGACACGGTCCAGTCCGGCGAAAAACTGTTCAGACTCACAGTGAACTTTTCGTAGCCGATCATCTCGGAAACCTTGTAGGCGCTGACCGCCGCCGCCACCGCCGGGAGCAGCGCCGCCATCTCGAGATGACCGGCCAGCAGGATTTCGAGGGAAAGGGCGATTGCCGCCATAGGTGTCTGGAAAAGCCCTGCAAATCCGGCCGCCATACCCGCCACGAGCAGAATGCGGGGAGCGTTTTCCACATGAATCTTGGAACTCATGTTATGCCCGAGGGTCGCTCCGATTTGCATGGCTACGCCTTCGCGGCCGGAACTTCCGCCAAAGAGGTGGGTAACCCAAGTGGTTGCCATAATAAGCGGGATTAGGCGCAGGGGAATTTCTTTTTCTTTTCCGTGGGCTACGTCAAAGATGATTCCCATGCCTCGTTCGGAGCCGTTGCCAAGTTTTTTGTAGGTGAACACGATGGCAAGGCCTGCAAGGGCTAGCCCAGGAATCCAGTAAAGCGGGTGGGCGTCGCGGATATCGCTGACATTCTGCAGGATAGACCCGAAAAAGGCGCAAAGGGCCCCGA
>Ga0310691_10006041_pt1 | contig 13029 bp, 6 predicted proteins | sample 176DNAGHGlowgp2_FD_203887 | JGI IMG/M metagenome (GOLD analysis project Ga0310691, IMG submission 203887) | Sheep rumen microbial communities from Palmerston North, Manawatu-Wanganui, New Zealand - 1766 DNA GHGlow gp2 (v2) (version 2) | ecosystem: Host-associated > Mammals > Digestive system >... | reverse complement strand
GTATTGTCGAGGGGCAGGTAGGCGGTGGTGATAGTGACACCCCACTTATAAGTACCAGCCTGTGCCTCACGGTTGCCATTGATAATCTCGAAGAGAGCGGTCATAGCCTTGGGGTTATGAGAGAGGAACACGGTCTTCTGCCCCTTCTCGATGGTGAAGTTCACATTGTCGAAGAGTACGGTGCCATCTGCATCCACGGCCTTCAGTCCTTCTACCTCAAGAATCTGTGTACCAGGTTCGCGCTCCATCTGGAAGATGATACCAGGATACTTACGTGTAGAGGGCGTAATCTCCTCAACATTAAGTTTTTCGAGCATCTTCTTTCGAGAAGTGGTTTGCTTTGATTTTGCCACGTTAGCAGAGAAACGACGGATGAATTCCTCCAGCTGTTTGCGCTTCTCCTCGGCCTTCATCTTCTGGTTCTGAGCCTGACGCAGAGCCAGCTGACTGGACTCGTACCAGAATGAGTAGTTACCCGAGAAGAGGGTCACCTTACCGAAGTCGATATCTACGGTCTGGGTAGAGACGGCATCGAGGAAGTGACGGTCGTGAGAGACCACGAGCACACACTGTTCCAGTCCGCTGAGGTACTCCTCAAGCCATTGTACGGTGTCGAGGTCGAGGTCGTTGGTGGGCTCGTCGAGCAACAGGTTATCAGGGTGACCGAAGAGGGCCTTGGCCAGCATGACGCGTACCTTCTCATTATTAGAGATATCAGACATCTGACTGTAGTGCACATCCTCCTTGATACCCAGGTTCTGAAGCAGTTGGGCTGCCTCGCTCTCGGCTTCCCAGCCGTTCATCTCAGCAAACGCCATTTCCAGTTCGGCAGCACGCACACCATCCTCCTCGCTCATCTCGGGCTTTGCATAGAGGGCCTCGCGCTCCTTCATATTCTCCCACAGTGGTTGATGTCCCATCAGCACCGTGTTCATCACAGAGAATTCATCGTATTTGAAGTGGTCCTGCTCAAGCACACTCATGCGCTCGCCAGGCAGCATCTCGATGGTACCCTTGTTAGGCTCTAGTTCTCCGCTGATAGCACGGAGCAGGGTAGACTTACCGGCACCGTTGGCACCGATGATACCATAGATGTTTCCACTTGTAAACTTCAGGTTCACGTCTTTGTAGAGAACCTTCTTACCAAATTGAATCGCCAGATTGGTTACTGTAATCATTTCGTTTCTTTTCTTCTAACTTTGTTGTGATAATACTTCAAATTTCAGTTCCTCTTTCTCAGGATGCTTGTCGATAGCAATGGTGGAGCCCTGAGAAATGGCATCGGTGAGGATCAGTTCGCAGATACCGTCCTCGATATAGTTCTGGATGGCACGCTTCAGGGGACGTGCGCCAAACTGCACGTCATAACCCTTGGTGGCCACAAATTCCTTAGCGGCATCGCTGAGCTGAATCTCGTAGCCCATATCCCCGATGCGCTTAAGGACGCTTTTCAGTTCGACATCGATGATACGCTTGATAGCGTCGAGGTCGAGCTGGTCGAAGGTGATAATCTCGTCGAGACGGTTAAGGAACTCGGGCGAGAACTGTTTTGAGAGGGCCTTCTGCACGATACTGCGGGCGTGCTCGCGATCTTTCTCGTTCATATTCAGACCAAAGGTGGAGGCGGTGAAGCCAATGCCGTTGCCAAACTCCTTGAGCTGACGGGTGCCGGCATTAGAGGTCATGATGATCACCGTGTTGCGGAAGTCCACGAAACGGCCGTTACCATCAGTGAGTCGTCCTTCGTCGAGCACCTGCAACAGGAGGTTAAAGACATTGCCGTGGGCCTTCTCGATCTCGTCGAGCAGCACGATAGAGTAGGGTTTGCGGCGCACGCGCTCGGTGAGCTGACCGCCCTCCTCATAACCTACGTAGCCCGGAGGCGCACCAATGAGGCGCGACACGTTGAAGGCTTCGGTATATTCACTCATATCCACACGAATCAGAGCATCGGCAGAGCCAAACATCTGTTCGGCGAGTTTCTTAGCGAGATAGGTCTTACCTACACCCGTAGGACCAAGGAACATGAAGGCACCGATGGGGTGGTTGGGCGCTTTCAGACCCACGCGGTTGCGCTGGATGGCCTTCACCATCTTATCGATAGCGGCATCCTGAGCGATGACACACGACTTGAGCGTTGGTGCCATATTCTTCAGACGCACACCTTCATTCTCGGCCATACGCTGTACGGGGATGCCAGTCATCATCGACACCACGTCAGAGACCTCGGCTTCGGTCACCGTCTGACGACTCTCGTTATTGCCCTGCTCCCATTTCTTCTGCACCTCAGCCAACTGCTGTTCAAGTTGCACCTGATTATCGCGATAGCTGGCGGCCAGTTCGTAATTTTGATTAGCCACAGCCTCGTGCTTCTTATTCTTCACCTCGTCCAACTGCTTCTCGATGGCGTCGATTTCAGGCGGTATCTGTGCATTTTTCAAATGTACGCGCGCGCCTGTCTCGTCCATGGCGTCGATAGCCTTATCGGGCTGGGCACGGTCGGTGATATAGCGCTCTGTCAAAGTGACACATGCACGGATGGCATCATCGGTATATTCTACATGGTGATGCTCCTCGTAGCGATCCTTGATATTATAGAGAATCTGCAGGGTCTGTTCGGCATTGGTAGGCTCTACGAGTACCTTCTGGAAACGGCGCTCCAAGGCTCCATCCTTCTCGATACTGTTGCGATACTCATCGAGCGTGGTGGCACCGATACACTGGATAGTGCCGCGTGCCAGCGCGGGTTTCATGATGTTGGCAGCATCCATACTGCCAGGCGTACTGCCGGCACCGATGATGGTGTGGATCTCGTCGATGAAGACGATGATATTGGGATTCTGCTCTATCTCCTTGAGAAGGGCACGGATACGCTCCTCAAACTGTCCGCGGTACTTGGTGCCAGCCACAACGCCTGTCATGTCAAGACTCACAATCTTCTTGTTGAAGAACATGGGTGAGCACTTGCGCTGGGCAATCATCTGTGCCAGTCCCTCGACGATGGCACTTTTACCCACACCGGGTTCGCCAATCAGAATAGGGTTGTTCTTCTTGCGGCGCCCCAGGATCTCCATCACACGCTGAATCTCCTGTTCACGACCTACGCAGGGATCGAGCTTACCGTCAATGGCAGCCTTGGTGAGGTCGGTAGAGAAATTATCGAGTACGGGGGTCTTGGACTTTTCTTTGGGCTTCTCGGAGGTGGTATTGGTGGTATGCTGATTCTTGCCTACTTCTGCCTCTTCCTCGTCGTCCTCGGGCAGCATGAGGGCATCTTTAGGCTGGGGAGCCTGAGGAGCCTTCAGGATGCTCTGCACGTTGTCATAGTTCATATTGTGCTCTTCCAACACCTGCTTGGCACCGTTGTTACTACGGTCGCGCAGGATAGCCAATAGCAGATGCTGCTGGTCAACGGATTCCATATGCTGCAAGCGGGCCTCCAGTACGGCCAGTTTCAGAATGTTGGATGCGTTATCATTGAGCGTCAAATCCTCCAGATGCTCAGGATGAATGAAACCTTCGCTCTCCTGTACATTCATCTCCAGGGAGAATTTGATGTCTTCTTTCTTGATATTTAGTCTGCTGAATACGTCGCTAACAGGACCGTCCTTCATACGCATCATGCCCAGGAGGAGATGCTCGGGCGTCACACTGCTGCACGACAGACGTACGGCCTCTTCACGAGAAAAAGCCAGTATCTCAGAGACTTTAGGTGAAAACTGATTTGCCATTTAATTCCTTTCTTTCTGTTGGTTCGAAGGTTTTCCTGCAAATTGCGTGCCAGAGGATTTCTTTGACTTATGGGGGTTATGCGGCTTTGGGTCATTTTGGGCATTCTGGCCCTTTTGACCCTTCTGACTCTTGTGACCGCCTCTATGGGGCTTGCGGAACTTATGTGAGCCGTGTGACTTCTGTGGCTTGTTGTTCTTATACGTCGCATAGTCAGGACCTTCGCCCAGTCCCTCTGGTAATGGGAGTTTTTCAATTTCCTTCTGAAGGAAATGCTCTATGGGCTTGAAGAAGCGGAAATCGGCATCGCTCACAAAGGTGATAGCCTCACCATCGCGGGCGGCACGTGCCGTACGTCCGATACGGTGTACGTAGTCCTCGCTGTCATGGGGCACGTCGTAATTGATCACCATACCGATATCGTCGATGTCGATGCCACGTGCCACAATGTCGGTTGCTACCAGCACATCCACCTGTCCGGCCTTGAAGCGATACATCACATCGTCGCGCTCCTGCTGGGTGAGGTCTGAGTGCATCGCAGCACAGTTGATCTTCATCTTCTGAAGGGTGCGGTTGATATCCTTCACCTTGTCTTTCTTGCCACAGAAGATGATAACGCGCTTCAGGTCGCCCTTCTTGAAGATGTCCTCGATGATTCGCACCTTCTGAGGTTCGTAGCAGATATACGCCATCTGATGAATCTTCTCGGCAGGACGACTCACCTTGAGCTTCACCTCCACGGGATTCTTCAGCAGTGATACTGCCAACTCGCGAATCTTGTCGGGCATGGTGGCAGAGAACATCACCTTCTGACAAGTGGCGGGGAGCAACTTGTTGATTTGCAGGATGTCCTCCATGAATCCCATGTCAAGCATGCGGTCGGCCTCGTCTAATACAAAGAAAGAGGTACGCGAGAGGTCGAGGTTGCCCACCTTCAGGTGACTGAGCAGACGGCCCGGTGTGGCAATGACCACGGGGGCACCGCCACGCAGACTCTTGATCTCCTGATCGAAGCGCGAACCATCATTACCACCATAGACAGCAATGCTGCTCACATTCTCCAGGTAATAAGAAAAACCCTCCATCGACTGATCTATCTGCTGGGCCAGTTCGCGGGTGGGCGACATCACAATACAGTTGATGGCATCCTCGGGAAATCCACCGTCGTCGAGCATGGAGAGGATAGGCAACAGATAGGCGGCTGTCTTACCAGTACCCGTCTGAGCTACGCCCAATACGTCGTGACCATCAAGGATTTCGGGGATGCATCGCTCCTGAATGGGTGTCATTTCCTCGAAGTGCATGTCATACAGTGCATCGAGGATATTATCGTTCAGATATGTTTCTTCAAATGTCATCTAATTGTCAATTTTCAATTGTCAATTATCAATTCTTAATTCTAAATTCTTAATCTGGTGCCAGTCGATAGCAGAAATAAGCTATGACGGCAAATATCATATTAGGTATCCATGCTGCCAATATTGCAGGCAAACCGGCATTGATGGCAAAGGTGGCGCTGATGGTCTGTAAGAGGATATACGAGAACGACAGAGCTAAACCGATACCCAGAGAGAGTCCCATACCGCCCTTGCGCTTGCGGGCAGAGAGGGAGGCACCTATCAAGGTGAGGATAAAGGATGCAAACGAGGTGGCTATGCGCTTATGATACTCCACCTCATACTGTATCACGTTTTGAGAGCCGCGCTCCTGCTGTTTGGAGATATAGCGTTTCAGCTCGGGCGAGGTGAATGTCTCCTGCTGACCCTTACTAAACACCAAGTCCATCGGCTCCATCATAATCATTGTGTCAAGTTCTGTGCCCGTCTGTATCTTTTCGCGCAGCCCTTTCAACGTACGTATCTTGTAGTTCAGGGCTTTCCAGTGGTATCTGGAATCAGAGATGGTGTCATACTGAATCACGTTGGCCGTCATGTGACTCACCAGTTTCTTATCCTCGAAATAGTCGAGCGAGAAGCCATAGCCGCGACGGGTGGTGTTGTCGTATTGCTGCAAGTAGGCAATGACATTCGGGGCCACCTGCAACTGCACATTATTGGCCGATGTGACGCGACGCTTGTTCTTATACTGCGTCTCAAAATTCAGTCGCACCACGTTGCCATGAGGAATAATATAGGCTCCCAGGTAGAAGTTCAGGGCGGCAATCAGCGCCGCAGAGAACATATAGGGGCGCAACAGGCGCTTGAAACTGGCACCTGCCGAGAGCATGGCTATAATCTCAGAATTGCCGGCCAACTTCGATGTGAAGAAGATGACGGCAATAAAGACAAAGAGGGGCGAGAAGAGGTTGGCAAAGTATGGCACGAAGTTGGCATAGTAGTCGAAAACGATAGCTGTCCAAGGTGCATGATACGTAGCAAACTTGTTTAAGTTCTCGTTGAAGTCGAATACTATACTGATGCTGATTATCAGTATGATAGAATAGATATAAGTACCTATAAACTTACTGATAATATAGCGATCCAGTCGCGGGAAGATACGTGCCAATAGATGCTTCATATTCTGCGACCTAAATCATTAATAACGGAACGTTTCCATTGGGTGAAGTCGCCCTGCTCAATATGCTGACGGGCATCGGTGACCAGTCGTAGATAGAACGCCAGGTTATGGATACTTGCTATCTGGAGGGCTAACAGTTCCTGCGCCTTGAAGAGGTGGTGCAGGTAGGCCTTGGTGTGCAGACGGTCAATGTCGCAACCATCGGGATCGATAGGCGAGAAATCCTGTTCCCACTTCTTATTACGGAGGTTCATTGTGCCCTGATAGGTGAAGAGCATTGCGTTACGACCATTACGGGTAGGCATCACGCAGTCGAACATATCCACACCGCGTTCAATAGCCTCCAGGATATTCTGGGGTGTGCCCACACCCATCAGATAGCGGGGACGATCCTTTGGCAGGATATCGTTGACCACCTCTATCATCTCGTACATCACCTCGGTAGGTTCTCCAACAGCCAGTCCGCCGATAGAGGCGCCTCCACCATCATTAAGCATACCCAGACGATCGACCACATGTTTGGCGGCATCCTGTCGGAGGTCCTTATACTTACAGCCCTGAACGATAGGGAAGAGGGTCTGACGATGACCGTAGAGTGGTTCGGTCTCGTTGAAACGCTTGATACAACGGTCGAGCCAGCGCTGGGTCAGTCCCAGGGAGTTCTTGGCATACTGATAATCACTTTCGCCTGGAGGACACTCGTCGAGCGCCATCATGATGTCTGCACCAATGATGCGCTCGGTATCCATCACGTTCTCAGGGGTGAAGATATGCTTGGAACCGTCGATATGACTACGGAATTCGCATCCCTCCTCGCGCAGTTTTCGGATACCAGTCAATGAAAAAACCTGGAAACCGCCAGAATCGGTGAGGATAGGACGGTCCCATGTATTGAACTTATGCAGGCCGCCGGCTTTACGCAGGGTGTCGAGACCTGGACGCAGGTAGAGATGATAGGTGTTGCCCAGGATAATCTGAGCCTTCACCTGTTCGCGCAGTTCAGAGAAATGAACACCCTTCACGCTGCCACAGGTACCAACGGGCATGAAGATTGGCGTCTTGATCTGTCCGTGGTCCGTGGTGATAATGCCTGCGCGGGCACTACTGTATGGGTCTGTATGTTGCAGTTCGAATGTCATTTACTCTTCTCTTTATCTTTTTCCTCTTCAATCTCGAATTTCAGCGGGTTGTCCACAATCTCGTCGGAGAGTGCGAAATTCCACACGTCCTGTACGTTCTCCACATAATGGAACTGTACGCCCTTCAGGTATATCTCAGGAATCTCAAGGATATCCTTCTCGTTCTCCTGACACATCACGATATCGGTGATGCCGGCACGTTTGGCGGCGAGGATCTTCTCCTTGATACCACCAACGGGGAGCACCTTTCCACGAAGGGTAATCTCACCGGTCATCGCCGTGTTCTTACGTACCTTACGCTGGGTCAGCGCAGAGGCGATAGAGGTGGCGATGGTGATACCTGCAGAGGGACCGTCTTTTGGCGTAGCACCCTCGGGCACGTGGATATGGATGTTCCAGTTGTCGAAGATGCGATAGTCGATCCCAAGTTTATCGGCATGGGCCTTGACATATTCCAGAGCCAGCACAGCCGACTCCTTCATCACGTCACCCAGATTACCTGTCAGCGTCAACTTAGAACCCTTACCCTTAGAGAGTGAGGTCTCGATGAAGAGTATCTCACCGCCTACGCTGGTCCAAGCCAGACCGGTTACCACGCCGGCATACTCGTTGCCTTGATAGATATCGCGATAGAAAGGTGGTTTGCCCAACAGGTCTTCCAGTGACTCGGGCGTAATCTTCCAGTTCACGATGCTGTCCTCCACCTGACGCTTGTAGGCCAGTTTACGCATGGCTTTGTTGATTTGCTTCTCCAACTGGCGCACGCCACTCTCGCGGGTGTATTGCTCAATGACCTTCTCGATGGTTGCCTTGCTGAACTTCGGTTTCTCTGACAACGTCTTCAAACCGGTGTTATCCAGTTCGCGGGGAATCAGATGGCGCTTGGCAATCTCAATTTTCTCCTCGGTGATATAGCCGCTTACCTCGATAATCTCCATACGGTCGAGCAGAGGACGGGGAATCGTTGACAGGTTGTTGGCAGTGGCGATAAACATCACCTTCGACAGGTCATAGTCCACATCCAGGTAGTTATCGTGGAAAGCTGTGTTCTGTTCAGGATCGAGCACCTCGAGTAGGGCAGAAGAGGGGTCGCCATTGATGGTGTTCTGTGTCACCTTGTCAATCTCATCGAGAATGAAGACGGGGTTGCTGGAACCGGCTTTCTGAATGCTCTTGATGATACGTCCGGGCATAGCACCGATATAGGTACGACGGTGTCCACGGATCTCGGCCTCGTCATGTAGACCGCCCAGCGACACGCGCACATACTTACGCTTCATAGCCTCGGCAATCGATTTTCCAAGAGAGGTTTTTCCGACTCCAGGAGGGCCGTAGAGACAGAGGATAGGACTCTTCAAGTCACCACGCAGAGAGAGCACTGCCATATATTCCAGGATGCGCTCCTTTACCTTCTCCATGCCGTAGTGGTCGTGATCCAGAATCTTCTGGGCACGCTGCAGGTTCAAATCATCCTTGGTATATTCGCCCCAAGGCAGTGACACGAAGGTCTGCAGATAGTTCAACTGCACGTTGAAGTCAGGACTCTGAGGCTGGAAGTTATCCAGCTTGTCGGCCTCTTTATAGAATATACGTGCTATCTCGACGGGCCATTTTTTGTTTTTGGCCTTACGCAGCAGTTCTGCTTTCTCAGGCTGTTGCTGGTTGCCCATCTCGGCCTGCAAGTTCTTGATCTGTTGCTGCAGGAAGTAGTTCTTCTGCTGCTCGTCGATATCCTCGCGGGTCTTGTTGCGGATATCCGTCTTCAATTTCTGCAGGTTGATCTCGCGGTTCAGCGCCTTCATGGCACCAAACAGACGTTCCTTCACCGTTTCCACTTTCAGCAGTTTGACCTTCTCCTGAATAGCAAACGGCATATTAGCGCAGATGAAGCTCAGCATCATCTCGTCGTTGTGGATATTACGGATGGCGAAAGTTGCCTCATCGCTCATCTCGTCCACCATTGAGATATACTCTTCGGCCAATCGGCGTAGGTCGTCAACGGCTGTCATCCATTCCCTGTCGTGCTTGTCGGGATGCAGATCGGGCATCGCAGTCACATTTCCTTTGAGGAAAGGTTTCTTCTGTGTCAACCTGTCAAGACGGAAACGACCCAGGGCTTGCACGATAACGGTGCTGTTGCCACCAGGCAGGGTAAACTGCTTCACGATCTTGGCCGATACACCGAAGTCGTACAGATCGCCCTCGAGGGGCTCCTCCACATCAGGATCGCGCTGGCATACCACACCAATGATATCGCCAGCCTTTTCAGCCTGACGTACCAGTTTCATGCTTGAAGCGCGTCCAAGCAGGATGGGCCATACGACACCTGGGAACAAAACGATATTTCTAACGGGAAGTATAGGTAATTCCGAAGGCATTTCGGTGTTTATCATGTCTGTAAAATCACCTTCAATATCAGCTATCATCGAAATTGACTTGTTGTTAAACTGATTGTCACTCATCTTAATTTTAAACTCCATAATTCGTTTGCAAAGGTACGAATTTTAATTGATATTTTGAGTAAGGATGGCGGATAATTAACAAAAAATGTATATCTTTGTGCCCTAAATATGGCAAACGACTATTTTAAGTTCAAAAAATTTACTATTTTCCAAGGAAAATGTGCAATGAAAGTGGGTACTGACGGTACTCTTCTGGGGGCGTGGGCTGACGGTGGTCAACGGATTCTGGATATCGGTACGGGTACGGGACTGATAGCAATCATGATGGCCCAGCGTTTTCCTGAAGCACAGGTGACAGGGATTGATATTGTGCCGTCGGCTGTAGAACAGGCTCGCGAGAATGTCAAGGCCTCGCCTTTTGCCGACAGAATCACGATTCTGGAAGCCGATGCCTGTAGGTTTGAGGGACAATATGACTGTATCGTCTCCAATCCACCCTTCTTTGAACAGTCGCTCACATGTCCAGACAACTTACGTTCGCAGGCTCGTCATGACACAAGTCTGTCGTATGCCAGTCTTTTTAAAACCGTCAAATCACTTCTCACAGAAAAGGGTATTTTCTCCCTCGTCGTGCCTTACGATTATAGAAACAGAGTTTTCGAGGAAGCCGCTATCAATGGTTTCTTCCTGCATAGGGAGTGGTCAGTTCAAACCACGCCACGCAAGCAACCCAAGCGCCTTCTTCTAACGTTTGCTCTTCACGGTACCGAGTCGATAGACGCAGGAGTTGGTCTTATAGAAGACGCTCCCGGCCTACGCTCTTCATGGTATGCAGATTTAACTGCTCCTTTCTACCTCCACTAATCTTAGAGGCGGTTCACCAACACCGCAGCTATCACCATGAGGGCTGCAATCACACAGAGGATTCTGAACAACCATTTAGAAATCAGTTTCCTTCTGCGAATGGAGTTCAAAGCCTGTCTTCTGAAACGTGCTGCATCATCCTCTTTATGGTGATGATGGTGGTGATGATGATGATGTTGTTGATAACTACTTTCTGCCATTTATTTAGTATTTAATGATTGTTACTTTTGAGTTCAGGCCACTTTCTACAGGTGTCCACTCGTCGTATGTTGTCTTCTTGTAATTGATGTCTACTACATTGATTTCCTCCATCTTACGCCATTTCACGCCCTTCTTGTCGAGGTCGCTGATGCGGTTGGCAGGCAGATTGGTCACCTCAATACGAATCTGATTGTCGCCTTCTTTCAAGGCGTTGTCGCAATTCAACACATAAGGTACTGACCAGGCGCATCCCACGAACTGGTTGTTGATATAGACGCGAGCCGACTCACGTACGTCGCCTAGGTCTATAGTCCATGCATGGGCATCTGCAAGGTCTTTCTTCTTGAGGTTGAGGTGGGTAGTATAGACACCGGTTCCCATTGTCGCACGGGTCTTTTCGTCCAAGTTCTCCCAGGTCTGGAGTTTGTCCAGTTGGTAGGTCTTTCCTACAGATGGTGCTTCATCCACGAACGAGAGCGTCCATTTGCCATTCAGGTCATAGGTCTTCACGGGCGCTTTCTGTTCATCCTCCATACGCGCCATTTGTTGGAAGTTGCCTTTCTTGTTGAAGGTCTGCAGAATCATAGACTCGCCACTACGCAGACTGATAAGGATCTGCTGTCCGTTCTGCTTGACGGCCTTGCATTCGCCGTTGAGCGGATTAAACCATAATGCCTCCTGGTAATCTACTGGTAATGAGACGTATTCACAGACATCCTCAGGACTCAGGTTAGCGATGAAATAATGGTAGCCGTTGGCATTCTTGCGTCTGATAGCTTTCAGGCCCAACTGGGTCTTCATCGCTTCCGCTTTTGCCGCTTCGCCCATCTCTTTCTCGTTGACGCCATAGATGATATGGGCACCCTGTGCCTTGAGTTGTTCGATATGTTTCTTCACATTCTCGGGCATCTTTCCACTACCAGGGATAATCAGGCCCTTATAGCTTGTGCCGCCCTGAGTGATGAGCAGGCCGTTCTCACATTTCGTATCCATCAACAGGCGTTCCGAGATATAGTCACAGTCATATCCAGCCTTGTCGATAGCCAGGATGCTCTTGATAAAATCAGGAGCCAGTTTTCCCATGGCGTGGATAGAAAACTGCATCAACAGTTTGCCTGTGTTTTTCTGCCACATATCACGTACAGGCAGATACACGAGGAAGTCGTTATCGGGCAGTCCCATCTGCAGAAAACTCTGACAGCGAGACACATAGTCCATGAAATAGGGGGCATCGCGCCAGATACTGTTCGTAGGACTCATGTCGATAGAGGCATAAAACTTCCACCCTGGCCACTCGTCATTCTTGGGTGAATAACAGGTGCCGTGGAAGAACATATGGTTGACACCTGCGCAGAACATCAGGTCGATGTCTGGCTTCAGTTGTGACAATGATGTACGGAAATGTTCCGTCAACCAAGTGAAGGTCTCACTCGAGGTGTAAGGCTTACCACAGATATGTGCTGCCGATGGTGCATACTTCAGCATCGAGAAGTCGGAATCGTTCTTGCGCGTTTTTCCCTTGTCCTGACGCAGTCCCTTGATACCAAACTCGCTCAGTCCGAACCCTTCTATCTCAGGGATATCTACTGCAGCATAACAGTCGATGAGGTTAGCAGGAGAACCGTGAGCCTGATTACGTGTGATAGCCCCATGCTTATGAGCCCACGCCGTCCATTGGTTGGTGAAGTTCTCAAGCAACAGGTCACCCAACGTCTCACGATAGTCGCTCAGCACCTTGGACTCGTAGGCTATCAGTTCTGGCAGATGATCCTCCAGTTTATAGCCGCGACGTTTCTCAAATTCCACCAGCAGTGTGGGTGTCCATGTGGCATCAGCCACCTCGTAGGAGTCGTTGAAGAAGGTGTGAGGATAGGGTGTCTTCGTACGTTCAAAGGCCTCCTCGATATGTTTCAGGTAATTGGCCACCGCCGTCTTGTCGAAATGGTCAATCACCAATCCCTCGCCACCAGGTGCAGCTCGCTTTACGCGCATCACACCATATTTGATATACACAGCCACCAACTTGGCCTGTTGCGATGTGCTATAAGCCAAGTTGCTACCTGTAACCTGCTGAGTCACGTCACGAGCCTGTCCGTTCTCATAGAGCATCACTTTCTCAAGGAAAGCATTCTTGGCATCTTTCTCGGATAGAGACAAGTCGATGGTGCCTGTTCCGT
>Ga0310691_10006040_pt1 | contig 13030 bp, 7 predicted proteins | sample 176DNAGHGlowgp2_FD_203887 | JGI IMG/M metagenome (GOLD analysis project Ga0310691, IMG submission 203887) | Sheep rumen microbial communities from Palmerston North, Manawatu-Wanganui, New Zealand - 1766 DNA GHGlow gp2 (v2) (version 2) | ecosystem: Host-associated > Mammals > Digestive system >... | reverse complement strand
AGATGAGGTGTTATCACCACTTCTGAATCACATTCTGATAAAAGGTCCGGGGTATCGGCTAAAATGTTAATGGCATCCGCATCCAGTATAACCGGCCTGTTTCCTGCATTCCTGAGCAGAGATTTAAGGATCATCCTGGATACCTCATCCGTACCGATACCGGGTCCTGCCGCGATGACACTGCACCAGTTTACGGCATCCTTTATCCTCTCTTCCAGGTTATCGCCAATGTCAAATAGTGATGTCTGGTAAAGCTCTTCCCCGTAAACAGTAACCAGTGCTTCAGGAACAGCAGTCTGTATAACTCCTCTGTTAACAGCGTGGGTGAAAACCCGCACCATACCGCATCCCGTTTTAAGAGCAGCCCTTGCAGAGAGGACTGCAGCCCCGGCTATATCCTTGTTTCCCGCAAATAAAAGGATCTTCCCGTAAGAACCCTTGTTTGAATCGGCCTTTCTGGCCGGCAGGACAATTTCTTCATCAGAAAGGTAAGATAACCTGGGTGTCCTGGTAAAAGCTCTGTCAGTAATGCCGATATCCGCAACTGTTATATTTCCTGCATATTCTGCCCCCGGGAATAGTACGATCCCTGTTTTAAGATAAGCGCAGCACAGCGTTTCATCTGCTTTAACGGCCTCTCCCATTACCTGTCCGGTATCCGGATCTATGCCGCTTGGTATATCGACAGATATCACATATGCCCCGTTTTCTCTCCTTAAGTTTATGAGCTTAACGGTATTTAGATATTCTCCTTCCAGAGGTCTTGAAAGTGATATCCCGAATATGGCATCCACTATGATATCCTGATCCATTACGGGAACTGCACCAAAGTATATCTTATCGCACTTAAGGGCTTCAAGAGATCTTAGCTGTTCCTCGGAGAGTGCCGTCATCTTCTCCCTTTTTCCCAATATCAGAAACTCCGGAGAATATCCCTTTTCTATCAGGATCCTGCCTGCAGCGATGCCATCACCTCCGTTATTACCGGTACCGCATACTATGAGGATCTTTGGATCCTTAATTTCACGAGCCTTAATAAGGATCCGTTCTGCGACCTTCAATGCAGCTCTTTCCATCAAAACAGCCGACGGGACATGCATTTCTTCCGATGTCCTTTTGTCGGCTGAGCTCATTTCTTCCCTTGATAAGATATATTTCATTCCTGCCCCTTAGGTTCCTGTGCTTTGGATCCGTTCTTTTCTTTCTCTTTTTCTTCCTTCATCGCCTGATGCTTTGCGATAAGCGCCTGACGGGTAGCTTCTATATCATAATTGATATCGAAGATATCCAGTACATCCGGGCCGAAAATACCCTGCATATACGAATACAGCTGTACATTGACAAGCTCCATATGCTGTTTTTTAAGGATGTTTTTCTTTAGCTCCATCCTCATGGATTTGATCCAGCCGCCGATCTCTTCAATATCCTTAGTATTGTCCCTTATGACATCATAACATTCTTCCATGGTGAGAAGCATGAGATCCGTATTGACCTCCCTTATCTCCTTTGGAAGATCCAGCATATCATCATTATATTTATCGATCTTATCGTTTATCTCGGTTATGAGGCGCTTATTGTCTGCCAGCTTTTTCTCCGCAGCGCTGTCACCTGATAAAGCGTCAGCTCCGTCCATATTGGAAACGATCTCATCCATGAGATTATTCTTGAGCTTTTTAAGATCCTTTAATTCATTGGTGATCCTGCCCTGTTCTTTCACCAGTTCATTCAGCTTCAGCTCCAGTTTTTCTATTTCCTTTGTCTTCCCGACTTCATTTATGAGCTTATGCCATTTATTGTCAAGAGTCAGAGTTGGAACGTCTTTCCCCAGGAGCGCTGACTGGAATTTTTCCCCCTTATCAGACATAGTTCAGTCGCCCTCCGGAAAACCGTCATTCAGGCCGTGGTTCTTTTCATTATAGGATAATCTCATAAGGCTCTCAGACAGGTGAACAGATTCTACCACCACATCATCCGGTACGGAAAGATCCACGTGTGAGAAATTCCAGATTGCTTTGATACCGCATTTAACGAGGGTAGCAGCCGCCTCAACTGCTGCATTCTTCGGTATTGCGATCACAGCGATATCAATATTATTCTTTTTTATAAATTCAGGCATCTCGGACATGGGCAATATAGGTATATTCCTGATATACTGTCCGATAAGAGCCGGAGATACGTCAAAGGCCCCTTTTACGATAAAACCTCTGTTGGCGAAATTCCCGTAGCCGGCAAGAGCACTTCCCAGATTTCCGGCACCTATTATAATGAGATTATGTTCCGTATCAAGTCCCAGGATCTTACCTATCTCGTCATAGAGGAAGCTCACATTATAACCATAGCCCTGCTGACCGAAGCCGCCGAAATTATTGAGATCCTGCCTTATCTGTGAGGCAGTTACGTGCATTATCTGTGAAAGCTCCCTTGAAGATATTTTCTCCACTCCGGCATCCCTTAATTCTCCTAAAAATCTGAAATATCTCGGAAGCCGTTTTATTACCGCTCTTGAAATTTCCTTTTCGCTCATAAAACCACCGTTGCATACAAAGGAATTTGTATGATAAAATGCAGAAGTTTTCCGTGAAAAATACCTTTTAGAATTATAGAAGTTTGTTAATAAACTGTCAAACCCAATGTTACTAAATGTTTCCAACATAACTAAATCATTTTCTGATGTGCCGGTCCTTAGTGAATGCTCATTTCACATGGAAGAAAAGGAAAAGTGTGCTCTTGTGGGATTAAACGGTGCCGGAAAGACAACCCTTCTAAAGATCATTACAGGATCCGTAAATCCAGACAGCGGTACATACACCTTCCGTTCTGATATAAGTGTGGGATACCTTTCCCAGCTCAACACCATTACGTCCGAAAACACTATCCTTGAAGAAGTGACTCTTGCAAAGCAGGACCTTATTGACGAAGAAGCTGAAATGGCTGCGCTCTCCGCGAAAATGCCTTCATTGACCGGAGAAGAGCTCTCATCCGCCATGAACCGCTATTCCTTCCTTCAGCATGACTTTGAAATGCGTAACGGCTACGCCGTTAAAAGCGAGATAACCGGAGTATTAAAGGGACTCGGGTTTAATGAGGAAGAATTTGACAAGGTCTGCGACAAGCTGTCCGGAGGTCAGAAGACCCGTGTGGCTCTGGGAAAGATCCTTCTTAAAAATCCGGATCTCATCATCCTTGACGAGCCTACGAACCACCTGGATATTTCCAGTATAGAGTGGCTGGAAAACTATCTCAGAAACTATAGAAATGCTGTTCTCCTGGTGTCACATGACAGATACTTTTTAGACAGGATAGTGACAAAGGTTTTCTCTCTTGAAAACGGACATCTACGTACCTTTACCGGTAATTATTCTGATTTCAGTAAAAAGAAGAAGTTGATCCGCGATGCTGAGAGAAAGGCCTGGATAAATAATACCCGTGAGATCCGCCATCAGGAAGAAGTTATAGCCAAATTAAAACAGTTTAACCGTGAAAAATCCATTAAAAGAGCAGAATCCCGCGAGAAAATGCTGAATAAGATGGAGAGGATAGATAAACCGGTAAGCGAATATGAAATGAAGCTCACCATAACCCCTTCCATTGAAAGCGGTAACGACGTTCTCACCGTTGAAAACCTGAGTAAGTCATTCCCCGGGAATCCTCTGTTTAACGGACTTTCCTTTGAAATAAAGAAGAAAGAGCGGGTTGCTCTCATCGGTGATAACGGTACCGGAAAAACAACTCTTCTTAAGATCCTGAACCGTATGGAAAGACCGGATTCAGGTGTTTTCCGGCTTGGAACCAATGTAAAGGTGGGTTACTACGATCAGGAGCATCAGGTACTTCATCCTGATAAGACTCTTTTTGACGAGATAAGTGACGCTTTTCCGGGCCTCAATAATACTAAGATCAGAACCACTCTCGCATCCTTCCTCTTTACAGGAGAATCTGTTTATAAGCTGGTGCGTGACTTATCCGGAGGAGAAAGAGGCCGTTTAAGCCTTGCTAAGCTCATGCTTTCAAATGCTAATTTCCTCCTTCTTGATGAGCCTACGAATCATTTGGATTCCGCCAGTAAGGAGATACTTGAGGAAGCACTGAATTCATATGAAGGTACGGTATTCTATGTAAGTCATGACCGTTTCTTTGTAAATAAGACAGCCACCCGGATACTGGATCTGAATGGCGGAAGGCTTGATAACTATATAGGGAACTACGACTATTATCTGGAGAAACGGGATGTAGTGAGAGAGGCAGTACATAAGGCTTCCCCCTCTGGGGTCGCTGCTTGCCAGTGGCAAGCGTTTAGCGACGACCGAGTCGGGAGACGAGACAGGTGGCACGGCGAAGCCGTGACTGATGAGGGCACCCGAGATCCCGCCATCCCTTTCAGCAGGGAATCGTCCGCCATACGTCCGGATGGGAGAACCCGTGACTCAAGCTTCGCCCCCTCGCAGGAAAGTCTTTCACCGAAAGTAACCGATGAGGGCACCCGAGACTCTGCCTTCCCCCTTGGGGGGAAGGTGGCCGCTCTGCGGCCGGATGAGGGTGCTTTATCAATTGATAGCACCTCTCCCTTAAAGAAATCCCTCTCCTGGGAAGAGCAAAAAGCTGAGCAATCCCGTATCCGTAAGATCGAAAACCGTATAAAGAAGATCGAAGAAGAAATAGATGCAAATGAAAAGAGGTCTGCAGAGATAAATGAATCCCTGTCAGACCCCGAAATAGCCACTAATGCGGCTCTTCTAAAGGAGCTCTCGGATGAGCAGTCTTCTCTCGAAGAGAAAAATGAAAAGCTCATGGAAGAGTGGGAAGAGCTCCAAAGTGATAACTAACGCTATTGTCATTCTGAGCAAAGCTACTGTCATTCTGAGCAAAGCGAAGAATCTCTCTTCTTATATCCTTCCCCTCACTGCCTTAATGAACTCCAGCGTATTTAACTTCTTTACATTCGGAAGATCTGAAATCAGCGCCAGATCTCCTGTCATTTCACCGCTCTCAATGGTATCAAGGGTAGCGTGCTCTAATCTGTCCGCAAATTCCATTAGTTCAGGGATATTATCAAGCTCTCCTCTCTTACGGAGAGCTCCGCTCCATGCAAAGATCGTAGCAACGGAATTCGTACTGGTCTCCTGGCCCTCAAGGTGTTTATAGTAGTGCCTCTGCACCGTGCCGTGGGCTGCTTCGTACTCATACTTCCCGTCCGGACTCACAAGGACTGACGTCATCATTGCAAGGGAGCCGTTAGCCGCAGCCATCATATCGCTCATAACATCCCCGTCATAATTCTTGCAGGCCCATATAAATCCGCCCTTGCTTCTCATTACTCTGGCGACAGCGTCATCGATCAGCGTATAGAAGTATTCAATGCCGGCCTTCTCAAATTTATCCTTAAACTCTGTATCAAATACGTTCTGGAAAATATCCCTGAAATCCCCGTCATATATCTTTGAGATAGTGTCTTTAGAAGCAAACCAGAGGTCCTGCTTTACACTAAGGGCATAATTCATGCAGCTTCTGGCAAAGCTTTCAATGGATCTGTCGAGGTTATGGGTACCCTGAAGGACACCTGCACCCTTAAATTCATGGATAGTCTTTCTGATCTCCTTACCGTCTTCTCCGGTAAAAACAAGCTCTGCCTTACCTGCCCCCGGGATCCTGATCTCAGTATTCTTATATACATCACCGTATCCGTGACGGGCAAGCGTGATCGGCTTTTCCCAGTTCCACACATGGGGACGGATCCCCTTTACCAGAATAGGTGCCCTGAAAATGGTGCCATCCATTATGCCTCTTATGGTGCCGTTGGGACTCTTATACATTTCCTTAAGGTCATATTCCTTAACCCTCGCATTATTAGGAGTAATGGTGGCGCACTTAACGGCAACCCCATACTTTAGTGCAGCATTGGCGGAATCCACTGTTACCTGGTCACCTGTTTCATCCCTGTGCTTCAGTCCCAGATCATAGTACTCCGATTTAAGGTCTATATAGGGAAGTATCAGCTCATCCTTAATGTACTGCCAGATGATACGGGTCATTTCATCCCCGTCCATTTCAACTATCGGTGTCACCATCTTAATCTTTGACATATTTTCTCCTGTTCTTGGCTTCCCCCTCTGGGGGAAGCTGGCAGTCCCGTCAGGGACTGACTGATGAGGGTGCTTTCAAACTATCGATGTTTATTATACCATCCCTGTCAATCAGCCTTCATAAGCTTTAATTCCGACCATGCAAGAGGCACAGCGAGAATGATCGACAACACATCCGCTATGGGCTGCGATATTTCCACTCCCCAGAGCCCAAATATATTCGGAAGAATGAGAATCAGCGGTATAAAGAAGAGCCCGTTTCTGGAAGAAGATGTGATCGATGCTTTTATACCCTTCCCTGTAGACTGCAGCATCATATTGGAGATCACTACGGTAGCCATTAGCGGAAGTGTGGATGCCTGGCATCTTAGTGCCACTGATCCCACTTTTATAACATACGGATCATCCCGGAAAAATCCGATGATTCCGGGAGCAAAGATAAGACAGAACGCCGACATTACTATAAGAAACAGAGTGCCGTACTTTACGCAGAAGAAATACCCTTCCTTCACGCGGTCCTTCTTATTTGCACCGTAATTAAACGAACACACAGGCTGATATCCCTGTCCGAATCCGATCATGGCGCTTGCCACGAACATCATGGTCCTGGTGGTGATACTCATGCCCGCTATGGCGGCATTGCCATATACTCCCGCAGCTCTGTTTAAGAGGATCGTGGAGACTGCGGTTAGCCCCTGTCTGAAAATAGCAGGGGCTCCGCCGTTAACTATTTCCATGAGAAAATGGGGATTAAGCCGGATATTCTTAAATCTGAGAGGGATATTTGGTCCTTTCTTGCAGCCAAAGAATAATACAATAAAGCTCATGATCTGCCCGCCGATGGTGGCGAGTGCCGCACCGGTGACTCCCATCTTAAATCCGAATATGAGAAGGGGATCGAGACCAATATTTATAACCGCACCCATCATGAGTCCCACCATGGCATATATGGCACTGCCCTGGTATCTAAGCTGATTATTTAATACAAACTGTCCCATGGTAAAGGGACCGCCAATCGCTATGATCCGGAGGTACTTCATGGTTTCATCAATAGTATCCCCTGAAGCTCCGAGGAATACTGCGACAGGTCTTAAATACATATTAATGAGAACTGCGGCTATCACTCCCATAATGAAAGAAAGGGCAAGACCGGTAGCAGCCATCTTCTCTGCTTCCTCCCGGTTCCCGGCACCCAGCATCCTTGAGAGGTAATTACCTGATCCCTGACCGCAGAAAAACCCAAAAGCCTGTATTATAGCCATCACAGAAAAAGACAGCCCCACAGCGGCAATGGCATCGGTTGAGATCCTTCCCACGAAGAAGGTGTCAACACCGTTATAGAGAGCTGTCACCAGCATACTGATAATAGTCGGCACTGCAAGCCTGGGTATCAGGACCTTTACCGGAGTCTCCGTCAGCTCTTTATACCGCCTTGCTGCCGCACTTTCAGAAATATCATTATTAATTTTCCCTGCATTTGCATTCACGATAAAATAATAACACGATTTTCGCGTCAAAAGTTACATTTTGATAAAATTTCAGGGAAGGCTAAAAGCCTTCCCTGTTTCTCTAAGATTTCAATTTTGAATTAGCGGTTTTACTAAGCGTTGATGCAGATGAAGCGCCCGGGTCCTCGATTATTACCGTGCAGGTATTGGTGACACCTCCCGCAGTGGTTCTCAAGGTAGCCCGTCCGGTCTTCAATGCATAAACCTTTCCGGTTGAAGGATCCACATAGGCCACATTCTCATTTGAAGATTTCCACTCCACATACTTAAGCTTTGTCCGTGAGAGCTTCAGTCTCTTCGTCTTATTAACATTGATCTGCAGCTGTTTCGTCTTCAGGCTCGGAGGCTCTATATGGAGCTTCGTAGTGATGGTCTGCCCGTAAACCGTAGCCTGTAGTGTGACTTCACCTGCTGAAACCGCCGTTACCCGTCCGTTATTATCAACCTCTGCAAATCCCACTCCGTTTCCGGAAATACCGCCATTACCGCTGCCGTCTCCGGATATGGTGATAATATTCCAGCTGACTATATCGGACTTTTTAACCTTCTTTATTTTTATCTTCTTACTCTGTCCGGTCTTAAACCTGTAAAATTTCTTTCCGAACTTCGGCACTTCACAGTGAAGAGTTCCGACAACCGGTTTGCTTCCGTAATACGCCTTGATCTTTGAGCTGCCCCGTCCTCTTACGGTTATGATACCGGTCTTCGGGTCGATCTGGGCAACCGAAGTCTTCGTGCTTTCCCATCTGTCCGGCAGGAATCCGCTGACTGTAAGGAAATCAGCCGCATTAAGAATCGTACTGGTATTAAACGCGGTCATATCCTGAAGCTCCTGCTTTAGTACGAATGCTCTCACCTTTACAGGATACTCACTTCCGTCACCCTTCGTTGCAGTGATCAGGGTCTCTCCTATCCGCTTACCCTTAACGGTCCTGGCTTTCTTGTTCAGCCTGACTACATTAGAGTCATATGAATACCTAAGACCCGACTCCTTAAAGTACTCCGCCACGGAGGCTTTACCGCCCCGTAACATCCTCACCCAATAGATACCGTGGGCATTATCTTCATCCTCTTCGGTCCAGTCGATCCATTTGGCGTAGAGCCATCTGTCTTCCGTAACTTCATCTTCGAAGAAATTCCATTCTTCCTTAAAGTCCTTATCTTTATACCAGCCTATAAACTTATGATCTGTCCATTCACCCACGTCCGGAATCGAAAGCAAAGTATGCTCTGCCACTCTCTGACTGGAAACCTGAGGTCCTCCCATCGAATTAAATGAAACGATGTAGTGCGGTTCGTTCTCTCTGTCGGGATTGTCGACCCAATACCCGAATAAATCCATATCCGAAGTAACTTTAGTTGACTCCGAAACCATCGTACCTCGTCCGTCCGGTTCCGTATACCATCCTGCAAAATCGTAACCCATATATCCATGATTATCAGCCCACTCTATCGTCGGCGCTACAGGCAAAATCAGATTCGTACCGTATTCAGTTACATATGGCTCAGTATACGGAGCTCCGGCACCATCAACATAATAGGAAACTAAATAGCCCTGATTCCAATGAGCATAAACAAACATATCTGAGCTCACTGTATAATCAACATCAATTTGACTTCCCTTTCCCTCAGGCTCTGTATACCATCCGGCAAAAGCATAATGGGCTGTTGAACCATCAACATGGATATCATCGTGAGGAGGTACGCCTAAACTATATAGACTGCTACCAGAAACAACGTCAAGATGTACAGTCTCTGTATCTGTACCTCCTATAATAGATTTCTGATCATTTGTCGTTACTTTATAATATTTGAGATAATATGCATAAAGATTGTAAACTACCTGTTTTCTGGTAATATCCAGTTTCGTACCATATTTAACACCGCCACCATTAGGATTTTCAAACCATCCCATTCTTTTATATCCATCAATATTTGGCTGACGCTCAACATCGTAGGTAGTGTTCACAGGAACATTCACTGACATGCTATATGTCGGCTTATTCTTATTATCCATATTCCAGTAATAAATGGTTGCATATCTATCATAGTAAGCAATATAGCTTCTACCATTATCTTGTAATGTGAGCTTATTGGATATATTAAGACTTGCACCACCTGAAGTTCTCCATCCCGACCACTTATAAGACGGATCACTCTCATATTCATGTAAAAGCTCACTATTTCTTAAATCATTGATTTCATTTTCGGATAAATAATCTCCTACATACTTTGTATAACTCTTTAACTCATTCCCCTTTTGTGTAACAAATTTTACTGTAACAGTCTCAATAAATACCGCTTTAAGAGTTCTTGATGATGTAAAATAAGCAGAAGTATCTGAGTATATTGAAACAGGGTTGGTCGCATATGCCTTATCAAACTTATTGATGTTTTCTGGTGTAGCGTACACAAAAGTCTTATTGCTTATAGAATCAAACCATCCGACAAAAATATCATCTCTTCCGTCTTTTTCCGGTTTATTGGGCCACGCTTTATCAGGGTCTATTTTTCTATCTATTCCTTTTCCATAATCACAGCTTACAGAAGTATTTTCGTCTTTACCGTCTATAGTTCCACCATTTGGATCAAAAGTTATATAAAAATACTCTGTCCATTCTGCTTTAAGCGATATAATATCAGTCTGAATCTCTTCACCCTCTGTATTATCATCATCATATCGTGTGCCGCCCTTATACCATCCAGCAAATTTATAGTTTTGACCAGTTGTTGAAGTTTTTTCAGGAGTAGGAAATTTCGACCTATCTGCTATATTTCCACATAACACTGTTATAGGATCATAGGTGGTGTTACCATTATCAAAAAAGAGAATACAGTGATTATAAGGAACTTTTACTTCCTTAACGTAGCTATTTTTATTCTTTTTTGAAGTATCAGCAACTTCAATGGCATTTGAAAGAGCAAAATATGCCTTATTAAGATCTGTTGTACTACCACTCGGATCGGTTGCATAAACAATTACATAGCTTAGATTAGAGTCATTCTTAAAAATATCATTAGCAGCATCTTTTAATTTATCCGGTATATAAATATATTTAAGCTTTGCACACATCTTAAATGCTTTTTCAGCAATTCTGCTTAGACTATTACCAGAATAATCTTCATTTTGGGGATCATAGCCACGTTTACCTATAACAACCTCTGTGAGGCTTGAACAACCCATAAAAGCACCTGAACCAATTGTTACAACCGAACCTGGTATCTTTACACTAGGTAAGTATGAACATCCATAAAAAGCATAATCCCCTATTAAAGCCGTATTATCTGAAACTATAACGGCCTTATAGGTTTTTACAGGACAAAACAACAATGTTCTTGACCCATCATCATTAATCTGATATAAAACTCCATCCCCCGAACTACCTGCGTCTGTATTACTGTAAAAATGAGGATTGTTATTAACACCGATAACACTTATCTTTTTGCAATCAACAAATGCCCCCACACCGATTTTTGTAACAGTATCCGGGATGTCAATTCCTGTTATGTTTGTTCCTGCGAAAGCATAAGATGCGATATTTTTAATATTTCCATAAAACTGTACTTTTGTTATTTGTGAAGCATACGGAAGCCATTCTCCTTCTCCAGTTCCTTCTGTTCCCTCTTCATTAGGAGTCCAGGAAAAACCTGATTCACCCATATAACCGCGCCTAGATACGTCATAGTAAGACATATTTTCACTAATAACTAAGGTATTCCCACTAAGTTTCCACAGAATACCTTCTTTTTCAGCCCAATCATTGTTGAGACCGGGCTCAACAGGGGCATCACCTAACAAACTGATTGGAGAAGAACCCAGTCTGAATAAGGTTTGTAATCTTGCACCATTTTCTGAAACAGGATCCTCATCATCCTCATTATCATCTTCACTGATTAAATCTATATCGTCAGTGCTAACAGTAATGCTTTCATGTTTATGTTTAGTTTCATCTTCAGCCTCGTTGCTTGAAGCTACGGAAACAGCACCGGAAGGATCCCCCTCATCCGAAGCTTCATTATCTGTGTTGGCCGCTACTTCATCAGTATTATTTAATTCTTCGGTAATCTGCGGGTTATCAGTATCATCAACTGTTTCAGATGCAAACGATGAAAAGCAGTTCATGAATGTCAATAAAACTGCCAGAATAAACGCTGTTCTCCTTTTAAGACTCCGCTCTCTCATAATCCTCGCCTCATCTTTCGTTTATCAGTTCCCGGTGGGTATGATATAGGTTCTTCCTCCGACTATCTTCCCCGTTCCATAGAGGTTCGGGTCAGACGTATCCATTTCCTTATATGGTGCTCTGGTGCCCCAGGGAGTACTGAATACTACCTTACCTCCGTTTGAAACGCCGTCACCACTGTCATTTGCAGATTCTGAGGTGTCGCTTCCACTGTCAGGAACTGATTCCACTTTCCCGGATCCTTTTGAAGGAGCTGCCTCTGTATTGCTGCTATCATAGCTGGCGTTGTCGGTATATTTCATTTTTTTACCGGCACCTTCAAAAGCACTGTCAGCGATTATTTTAATTGTTCCCTCTGCTGCAACTGTTTTCAAATTCTTACAATCCCTGAATGCATACTCTTGAATGGACTTTACAGAATTGGGGAGATACACATACTCAAGCCCCGTGGCATTTGTAAAAGCAAAGGGTGTGATGCTCGTAACCTGATTTGAAACCCTTACAGACTTCAAGTTCTCAGCTCCCCAGAAAGCGTACGGAGAAATACTGCTGACAGTAAAGGGCATCTCGTAGCTCTCTCCCTGTCTCCCCGGGATCACCTCAATAAGACGTGTAGAGTTTCTGTTATATATTACGTTGTCATTAATAAAATAGTTAGAATTAAGATCATCGATCGAAACAAGGCATAGGGAGGTATCACCCGCAAACACCCCGTTTCCCAGATTTTTAAGGGACCTTGGGAGATTTATCTTACTAAGACTCGTACACATTGCAAATGCACTGTCCTTGATACTCTTCGTCCCTTCATCAATGATCACTTCCCTTAAGTGATCACAACCGTAAAAAGCTTTATCACCGATCACTTCCACATTTCCGGTGATATAGAGGCGCTCCAGATTCTTGCAGCCCATAAAGGCCTGATCTCCGATAGCCCGTACATTTTGTGGTATACCAACCTCTGTTGCACCATCTCTTGTATTATATCGGACAAGGACCCCGTTTCCATTAATCTCCATGGAAGAGCCGGCTTTTGCATCAAAAGGGCGTATAAACAGCGCTGTTAGGGCGATTACAGCAATCAACCCGACCGTGATCAGTCCGAAAAGTTTATAAAAATTTAACATTTTTTTCTTATGCTTTTGCGGCATGTGGCACCGGATCCTTCTTTAAGAATAAGAATATGGAAAGTGCTGCAAGGCCGATAGCTATAACCCACTTGGGACTTATAGGATCACCTGTCTTCGGAGTATTATCAAGG
>Ga0310691_10006039_pt1 | contig 13030 bp, 6 predicted proteins | sample 176DNAGHGlowgp2_FD_203887 | JGI IMG/M metagenome (GOLD analysis project Ga0310691, IMG submission 203887) | Sheep rumen microbial communities from Palmerston North, Manawatu-Wanganui, New Zealand - 1766 DNA GHGlow gp2 (v2) (version 2) | ecosystem: Host-associated > Mammals > Digestive system >... | reverse complement strand
CGAATTAATCGCCAAAACGTTCATGGGACTGGAACCTGTGCTGGCGAAAGAGTTGACACAACTGGGTGCCAACAACGTGCAAATAGGTAGACGCATGGTGTCGTTTACGGGTGACAAGGAAATGATGTATCGCGCCAATTTCTCGCTGCATACAGCTATCAAGATTCTGAAGCCCATCGCGCACTTCAAAGCGCAAAGTGCTGACGACGTCTACGAAGAAATTAAAAAGATTGACTGGACTGAATACTTGAATAATGACCGCACTTTCGCTGTTGACTCCGTGGTATTCTCAGAAGAGTTCCGCCATTCTAAGTTTGTGAGCTATAAAGTAAAGGACGCCATCGTGGACCAATTCCGCGAGAAAACAGGTAGTCGTCCAAATATTTCTGTAGCCAATCCTGACTTGCGTCTGCATATCCATATTGCCGATGTAGCACCTGGAAAGAGCGAGTGCACACTCTGCCTTGACTCTTCAGGTGAGTCATTGCACCGTCGCGGTTATCGCCAGGAAAGTGTAGAGGCTCCTCTGAACGAAGTATTGGCAGCAGGTATGATTCTGATGACAGGATGGAAGGGTGAGACCGATTTCATCGATCCCATGTGTGGTTCTGGCACACTGCTCGTGGAAGCAGCCCTCATCGCCCGTAATATGGCGCCAGGTTTGTTCCGTAAGGAATACGCCTTTGAGAAATGGCCCGACTTTGACGCCGACCTCTTTGATCAAATCTATAACGATGACTCTAAGGAACGTGAGTTCACCCATCATATCTATGGATACGATGTAGATATCAAGGCTGTAAATACGGCTCGTCTGAATGTGAAGGCTGCTGGTCTGACTGCAGACATCACCGTTGAGGAGCAGGACTTCAAGAACTTTACGCAACCCAAGGAGAAGAGTATCCTGGTATGCAACCCGCCTTATGGTGAGCGTATCTCTACACCCGACCTGCTGGGCACCTATCGTATGATTGGTGAGCGACTGAAGCATCAGTTCCTCAATAACGATGCATGGATACTGTCCTATCGTGAGGAGTGCTTCGAACAGATTGGTTTGAAACCATCCATCAAGATACCTGTTTACAATGGTTCACTGGAATGTGAGTTCCGCAAGTACCAGATATTTGATGGCAAGCTGAAGGACTTCCGTAGCGAAGGCGGTGTGGTGAAGACCGATGACGAGAAACGTCAGATGGCAGAGAAACATCGCTTCAAGAAGAACCGTGAGTTCAAGCAGCGCCTGGACGAACAAGAGGAAAACGAGAGCAGCGATATCCGCTCGTTCACTTTCCACAAGCACGAATTCAAGAAAGAAGATCGTGGCGAGAGGAGACCAAGAAGAGAAGACAGGGAAGACAGGAAGCCCCGTTACTCTAAGGATTCAGGAAAATCTGGTTTCTCTGGAAGGGGAAAGAAATATAGTGATAGCCCCAACCGCGGCGGACACGAACGTTTTGACCGTAGTGGAGGCAAACGAAACAAGCGATTTAATAATGACGATGAATAGTATCAAGCAATGGGCGCACTATGTAGCGTCCATTCTTCTCTTTACTGCAATGACACTACCTATGTCAGCACAGAAACTTTTCACACTGGAGGACCTGAACTTCGGTGGCACCAACTACCACAATCTGAGGCCAGAGAATATCTTCCTCACATGGTGGGGTGACCAACTGATTCAGACTGACGTGGAGGAGTGCTACACCATTGACACCAAGACTGGCAAGAAGACATTGCTGTTTACTCTCGACGATATCAACAAATGGGCTGGCAGTAATGAAGACCATTATGTGCGTCAACTGACAAATGCGACATTCCCCTACCCCAACGAGAAACTCGTACTGTTAGGTTTCAAGAAATCTGTCATTCTGTTGGATTTTGGTAAGAAAGAGATTATCTGGCAGGATAGTATCTCTGGGCAGACAGCCTACGATTGGAATAAGACATCACGCGCTACGGCTTACGTGGAGGACAATCAGCTTTATATCGCTGACGGCCAAGGCAAGAAGCACCAACTTTCTACTGACGGCAGTCGCGAGATTGTTTATGGACAATCCGTACACCGTAATGAGTTCGGTATTGAAAAGGGAACATTCTGGAGTCCTGACGGACAGCATCTGGCATTCTACCGCATGGATCAAAGTATGGTAACAGATTATCCGCAGGTGGATATCTTTCCTCGCTCTGCCAGCTATGAGCCTGACAAATATCCAATGGCAGGCATGACTTCGCACAAAGTCACCGTAGGTGTCTATGATTTAGGATCACTGAAGACGGTCTATCTGCAGACAGGCGACCCAACTAATCGCTATTTCACGAATATTTCATGGAGTCCGGACTCAAAAACGATTTATATGTTCGAACTCAATCGCGAGCAGAATGATTGTCGACTCGTGAGCTATGACGCCACCACAGGCGCTAAAAAAGCAGAACTATATCGTGAAACAAGCGAAAAATACGTAGAGCCATTACATCCCATCCAGTTCCTGCCTTGGGATAGTAACCTCTTTGTGATGCAGAGCCAACGAGATGGCTACAACCACCTATACCTATTTAATATAAAGGGTGAGATGGTGGAGCAATTGACCAAGGGACCATGGGTGGTTATGGATGTGTTGGGTTTTAACCAAAAGGATAAGAGCATCATCATCGCTTCTAATGAGAAACATGCGCTTCAACGCAATCTGTATGCAGTCAATATCAAGACACTAAAACGTACATCTCTTGATAATGGTGAAGGCGTACACCGAGGACATCTATCAAGTACAGGTACAAAACTTTACGAGAAATACAGTACCCCCACTACGCCAAACACTATCAATGTCACGGCAATTAGCAGTAAGCCTCAGACGCAAATACTCTTGGAAGCCAAGGATCCGTGGAAAGATTATATTCAGCCCATATTTGAGAGTGGCAGCATCAAGGCTGCAGACGGCATAACAGACCTCTATTGGCGCATGGTGAAGCCTCATGACTTTGACGCAACAAAGAAATATCCAACAGTGGTCTATGTCTATGGCGGTCCTCACGCTCATAATGTAGATGCTTCATGGCATTGGAGCAGTCGCTCGTGGGAAACCTATATGGCACAGAAAGGCTATATCGTATTCATTCTTGACAATCGCGGCTCTGAGAATCGCGGACGAGACTTTGAGCAAGCCACCTTCCACCAACTGGGACAGATTGAGATGCAAGATCAGATGAAAGGTGTAGAATACCTGAAGAGTCTGCCCTATGTAAACACTGACAAAATAGGAGTTCACGGATGGTCGTTCGGTGGTTTCATGACCATCTCGCTTATCACTAACTACCCCGATATATTCAAAGTAGGCGTAGCAGGCGGTCCTGTTATCGATTGGAAATGGTACGAGGTGATGTATGGTGAACGCTACATGGGTACCCCTCAGAACAACCCTGAAGGCTATGCCAAGACAAGCCTCATCAATAAGGCCAAGGACTTAAAGGGAAAACTTCAAATTATCACGGGCTATAATGACAACACCGTTGTTCCACAACACTGTCTGTCGTTTCTCGATGCATGTATCAAAGCCGGCACGCAACCTGACTTCTTCGCCTACCCAGGAGAAGAACACAATATGCGTGGACACGCCAGCGTACATCTGCACGAACGCATCACCCAATATTTTGAAGACTACCTGAAATAACCCAAACAACTCAACTAATTATCCTGACTCTATGAGCCTAAAACGTATATCTCTGATGATTGTCCTTTCTCTGAGCTGCATAGGTATGCTACATGCCAGAGATTGCAAAAACGAACCAAAGTTTCTTGCTCTTCGTGATACGATGAGCAATGCTTTCAATATGGGTGACAGCGCACGTTTCTTTACGGCTGTCACCCGTTTGGAGGACTATTTGCTTGAACAAGACGATCTGCACTTGTATTATACCCAACGGTGCAATGAAATAGTCTTCTTAATGAATACGCAGAAAATCTTTGAAGCCTACAAGAAAGCACAGGCTCTTTCAAAGGAATTGCGTGAACGCGGACTGGAAACAGAGATGTATATGGCTATCAACATGATGGGCCATATCAACCGTTACTGCGGCAATCATGAAGCAGCAAAAAAGGCATTCAATGAGGTCATCAGACTCATGGAGAAATATGGGTATTACGAGAGTATGCCGCCCATCTATATGAACATCGTCAATGTAGAATTGGATGATAGTCCAGAGGAAGCCCTCGAATTGATGGACAAAGCCCTCGATATAGCTCGTAAATATTCACCAGATCGTGTTTTCGATATTGAGTCTCGCCGTATTCTCAGTTACTACAACAAAGGCGACATGAAGCGCTTTGCGGAAGGCTATAAAGCCTATAGGGAAGGTGTAGACAGCGGAAAGACTTCCGTTCACGGTTCCATGATAGAAATTTATTATCAGGCCTATCTTGGCAATAACGACAAGGCTATCCAGATGGCCAAGGAGACGCTGAGTGAAGATGCCGACGAGATGATTATCAATCTCTATAAGAATGCGGGCCGATGGAAAGAGGCTTTTGAAGCACAACGTGCGCAGATGGATAGTCACGACTCTATCAACAGTATCATTTTAAGTAATAGCATGAAAGGCATTGAAGATGAGTTACACCTCTACGAGATAGAACGTGAGGCAGCCCATACGCACACTGTCTATATGATTATTACCATTCTGATTCTCACCATGCTCATCTGTGCATTGTCTTACATTGCATTCGCCCACAAACGCCACATGAAGGAACTGAAGGAAGCCTATGAACATGCTTTGGAATCAGACGACATGAAGACAGCCTTCATCCGTAACGTCAGTCACGAGGTCCGCACGCCGCTGAATATCATCTCAGGATTTGCACAGATTATCTCCGATTCAGGCATTCAGATCGGAGAAACCGAACTCAAAGAGATGTCTCAGATGGTGATAAAGAATGCCAATATCATCACGAATCAGTTTGACGAACTCATTGAACTATCCCTCAACGAGCACACCGGCGAGGTGCCGAATATTGAATCCGTTGACATGAACCAATTTCTCGACCAAGTCACAGGCGACTTCCGAGGATTCTTGAACAAGGGTGTGGAGGTTAGAGTGGATAGCACACTTCCTGAAGGATTCTGTATATCCACGAACAGAAAGATGATTGCCCGCATGGTAAATCTTTTGTTGGACAATGCCAATAAGAATACCACTGCAGGCAATATCACTCTCAAAGCTTCAGCCAACAATAAGGAACTGACCCTTATTGTTGAAGATACCGGTATCGGCATTAATGCTAAGGAAGCCGAGCATATATTCGAACGTTTCGTAAAACTCGACAATTTCAAAGAAGGTTTGGGACTGGGCCTGACGCTCTGTCGCATGATAGCCAGACGTCTTGGTGGTAACGTTCTCCTTGATACTACTTACGCAGGACCCGGTGCCCGTTTTGTTATTACCCTTCCTTTGTAATCAGAACTTATAGTCAATACCTACGCCCAACACATGATTCGTGCGGCTGAAGGTATCCGAACCCGCAAAGGGCAGGCCTTGATAATTGGTCTGCTCTTTCTTATAATCACTATAGAGTGTGCAGAAATAACTAACGTTCAATCGCATACGTTCACTCAGATTGATAGCAGCACCACATCCTAATGAATAGCTATCACAGGCAAACGACGTATGTGTCTGATAGTTGTCGCACAAACCATAGTCCGTACGCTGACCACCCAGACTCACAGTCAGTTTGTCGTTAACATCATACTCAGCACCTAGCAGTACTTCATGCGTACCATGCTCCAGTTCATCCTGACGATTATTGGCCATCTTGGCATTTTTATCATCAAAGAAATGATACTCAGCCGCAGCACGCAACTTTGGTGTAATCTCATACTGAGCAGCAACGGTGAGCAATGAAGGCATGTCATAACGCGTCTTCACACCATCCTGATAGGGAGTCACCTTGTCACCAAACTGCGCTAAAGCCATAGCACCCTCTATATAAGGCATAGCAACAGCAGTAGAAGGATCAGTATTCTTGATACGAGCCGATAGTGTCTGGGTATCGTTCTCCGTATTGATCTTCGTACGGAACTCATAACGAGCTGCTACCGTGAGTGGTCCCTGATGGAAATCAACGCTGACAATGGGTGCGAAGCCCCAACCTTTCTGTAAGCAGTCCAACTGCAGACTAACAAGGTCTGTACCTGCCATATTTGCCACCACATGACCACGGTTATAACCATCGTAATAGTTGGCACGCATACCAACAGCAGCACTCAGGAAATCAGTCAATTTATATGTAAAATTCAACTGACCACCATAAATATATTGCTTACCCTTCATCTGAGCATCCATCGCATATGTGCCAGGCATTACGCCCTTCTGAGCCAACATGGTCGTGATGGGCACAGTAAACATAGGAACGCCCTCGTCATACTTTACAAAACCACCACTACCCACGATACCAATCATCGTTGACACAGCCCAACGATCCTGTTTGTAAGAAGCAAAGAGTGCCGGTACGATGGGCGCCGAAGCCTTACCGTTATATTTCTGATGGAAGTTATTACCTGCCATCAAGAAATTGGGGATATCCGTTTCAATATCACGATTCTGCCAAGGTTTTTGGAAGTTCAGCGATAGTTGAAGTCCCTCGTGCCCCCATGCCAAGCCTGCAGGGTTGCTATAGGCAGCATCAATCTCCGTAGTAGCACCACGAGCGAACATTCTATCGAACGCGATGTGATAATTCGTGTTGGTCATCAGCCCACCAGCCTCAGCCACCAACGCAGCAGAAGCCATTGTCAACATTAAGAAAAATTTCTTCATAAAATAAATAATGGTATAGTTTGCGGCTGTAAAATTAGTAATTATTTCCGAGAAAATAGTCGAAATGTTATGAAAACATTAATTTTACCCCTATTTTTCTTTTGTTTTTCGCACAAATTGCACTACCTTTGCACTCGATTTCGAAATCAACCGACTTATTATGAAGATTTTACTTTTGGGAAGTGGCGGCCGCGAGCACGCCCTAGCTTGGAAAATTGCTCAGAGCGAGCGAGTAGAGAAACTGTTTATTGCCCCTGGTAATGCAGGCACTTCAAACTGCGGAGAAAACGTCAACATGAAAGCTGACGACTTTGAAGCCATCAAGCAATTTATTGTGGAGAAGAGTGTCGATATGGTGGTCGTTGGCCCTGAAGATCCATTGGTAAAAGGCATCTACGACAATCTAGGTCAAGATGTCCGCACCAAGAACATCCCCGTTATCGGTCCCTCGAAAGCAGGTGCCGTGCTTGAAGGTTCTAAGGATTTCGCAAAAGGCTTCATGCAGCGTCATAACATTCCCACGGCCCGCTATGAGACCTTCGATGGCGAGCATCTTCAGGAAGGGCTAGCCTTCTTGGAAACGCTTGAGGCTCCCTATGTATTAAAAGCTGATGGTTTGTGTGCAGGTAAGGGTGTTCTTATTCTTCCTACCCTCGAAGAAGCAAAGAAAGAACTCAAGGATATGCTGGGTGGCATGTTCGGCAATGCCTCTTCACGCGTTGTCATCGAAGAATTCCTCAGTGGTATCGAGTGTTCTGTGTTCGTACTGACAGATGGAGACCATTATAAGATTCTGCCCGAGGCCAAGGACTACAAGCGTATCGGTGAAGGTGATACCGGTCTGAACACAGGTGGTATGGGTAGCGTATCCCCCGTTCCTTTTGCCACTAAGGAGTGGATGCAGAAAGTAGAAGACCGCATTATCCGTCCCACGGTAGAAGGTCTGAAAGCCGAAGGTATCGACTACAAAGGCTTCATTTTCTTTGGTCTCATCAATGTCAAGGGCGAGCCAATGGTTATTGAGTACAACTGTCGTATGGGCGACCCTGAGACTGAGAGCGTAATGCTTCGTCTGAAGAGCGATATCGTGGATCTCTTCGAAGGCGTGGCCGAAGGTAATCTTGATAAGCGCCAGATTGCGTTCGATGAGCGTGCTGCTGTATGTGTGATGTTGGTCAGCGGTGGCTATCCCGAAGCTTATAAGAAAGGTTATCCCATCACAGGTATCGAGGATGTCAATGGCAGCATCGTTTTCCATGCCGGCACAGCAACAAAAGACAATCAGGTTGTAACCAATGGTGGACGCGTCATTGCTGTTTCCTCTTACGGAAAAAACAAGGAGGAAGCCTTAAAGAAATCATTTACCGAGGCTCAGAAGATCAAGTTCACCGACCAGTATTTCCGTCGCGACATCGGTAAAGACCTTTAAAGTTCATTGTTTGGAGTGAAGCGACTTCAAAACAGAATAGCAGAAAGTGGCACGGCGCTGCCTATCGCAGCCGTCTACGCCATCGGGATATGGGCAATCGCCATGTTTGGCGGTTCGCCCACCCTCTTTGCATGGCCTCAAATGGTCTGTTATGCTGCAGCCTCCTACATGATGGTGGAACTCAACAACAGCAATGCCCTGATACGTGTGCGAAGCAGAATGGTGGGTGCCACCTTCATTATCCTATCATGCTTGTATGTCAATGGTTTCCAGTCGCTCTTAGGCGCCTTAGGTCTCGTTGGCATCATCGCCACCATCCTGCAACTCTTCACCACCTACCAAGACAAGCAAGCCGCAGGAAAAACCTACTACGCCTTTCTGGCACTCGGATGTAGTAGTTTTTTGTATGCCGAATACCTATATTACGTACCTATTTTATGGATACTGATGATCAGTCGACTAAACTCCTTTAGTTGGCGTACCATGATGGCATCCATTCTAGGTATTATCACCCCTTATTGGTTTGCCTCCCTTTGGCTATTCTATATCTGGGATTTCACACCGCTGACAGATCATCTGTCGGACTTGAATTCCTTTGTATTTCCAGCAAACTACCTTGCTGTAACCCTCGAGCAAGTGTTGGTATATGTCTTTTTAGCCGCAGTCTCTATCACCGGCATCATCCATTTCTGGCAATACAGCTATGAAGACAAGATTCACGTCCGCCAACTATTCGGCTTCTTCATTGCCATCAATCTGCTGACATTACTTTTCATTGCCCTCCAACCACAGCAATTTGATGCCTTTATCCGCATTGTCATCATCTGTACCAGTCCTATTTTGGCTCATTTCCTGACACTGACTCACTCACGCATCACCAACATCGCCTTTTTCGTGATTCTGTCAACCTGCATCATCATCACCTTTATGAACTTATGGATGCATTTTTAGAATTTCTGACAGGCTACGGCTATTGGGGCATGCTTCTAGGCGCCTTCCTGGCTGGCAGCGTCTTTCCGTTCTCAAGTGAAACCATGATGGTGGCATTACTCGGGTCAGGACTTGACGGTTGGTTACTCGTGATCTATGGCACCATCGGCAACATACTCGGTTCCATCTTCAATTATTTCATGGGACGCTTGGGAAAGTTGGAATGGATTGAGAAATACCTGAAAATCAAGAAAGAGAGCATGGACAAAGCCGAGCGTTTCATGGCAGGCCGAGGCGCCTGGATGGGATTCTTCGCATTCCTTCCCATCATCGGTAGTGCCATCACCGTAACATTAGGTTTTATGCGAGCTAATATGCTCATCTCGTTTATCAGCATAGCTATTGGAAAATTCCTGCGCTATTGGCTGCTTATCTACGGCTTAAAATGGCTGTTCTGTTAATTAATGTAGAGCAGCAGGAAATTCTTATTTCTTAATTCTTAATTCTTAATTATAATTACTACCTTTGCACGTCAGAAACAATTTTAACGTTAAAAAATAAACCTTTTAAGATGAAACAATTCCGTCTCGTGGACAATATCCTCGGATGGCTGACATTCTTTATAGCCGCCTTCGTATATTGTTCAACCATCGAGCCGACAGCCTCCTTCTGGGACTGTCCAGAGTTTATTACAACTGGTTATCGTTTGGAAGTTGGTCACCCACCTGGTGCACCTTTCTTCATGCTGACAGCTAACCTGTTCTCACAATTCACCAGCGATCCCACACAGGTGGCACGTATGGTCAACACGATGAGTGCGCTGCTATCAGCAACGTGTATTCTCTTCCTTTTCTGGAGTGTTACCCATTTAGTACGCCGACTGTTTATCAACAGTTGGGAAGAACTGAGTACAGCAAAACTTGTGGCTATCGAGGCCAGCGGACTGGTAGGTGCGCTGATATACACATTTAGCGACACGTTCTGGTTCTCAGCCGTCGAGGGTGAGGTATATGCTTACTCTTCTGCTTTCACAGCTGTCGTATTCTGGCTGATATTGAAATGGGAAGACCATGCTGACGAGCCTCATAGTGACCGTTGGCTGGTATTGATTATGTATATGACTGGCCTTAGCATTGGTGTGCACCTACTGAACCTGTTGTGCCTGCCTGCTATTGTGCTTGTCTATTACTTCAAGCGTTTCCCCAATGCCAACGTCAAGGGTAGTATTGTAGCCCTGCTTATCTCATTTGTGCTGCTTGCTGCCGTACTCTATGGTGTAGTGCCAGGCATCATCACCGTAGGTGGATGGTTCGAGCTGTTCTTCGTCAACACACTTGGCATGTCGTTCAACACAGGTGAGTATATCTACCTCTTCCTGTTGGTTGCCCTCGTTATCTGGGCTATTTATGAGACACAGATGGCCAAAGAGACAAGAGGCAGTTGGATACGTCAGAACGTTGCCTTCCTTGTGGCTATTGGCATGTTAGGTATTCCTTTCTATGGTTTTGGTTGGAGTGCCTTCTTCATTGGCGTCGTTGTATTACTTGCTATCGCAGCAGTATTATTCTTGCCAGGCATGAAGAAGCAGATCATCTCACCCCGCATCAAGAACACCACGTTGCTTTGTATGCTGATGCTGATGATAGGATATTCCACCTATGCCGTTATCGTCATCCGTTCTTCAGCCAATCCACCTATGGACCAGAACTCACCAGAGGATATCTTCACCCTTGGTAACTACCTGAGCCGTGACCAGTATGGCTATCGTCCTCTGGCATTCGGTCAGGCCTACAGTTCTGAGTATAAGATAGACCAAAGTGGTCATGTACAGATGGATCCAGGTGCACCTATCTACCAGCGTAAGGAGAAAAAGTCTGCCGACGAGCCCGATACATACTTCGTAGTTAGTACAAAGGACAAGCCCGTCTATGCACAGAATATGATTTTCCCACGTATGTACTCCAATAACCAGCGCCATGTTGCCGCATACAATAGCTGGGTTGGAGGCATCAAGGGAAAGAAAGAGCCATCGAATTATCGTCAGGGTTCTTTTGTGACGATACCCACACAGATGGAGAATCTCGAATTCTTCTTCGCCTATCAGTGTAACTGGATGTACTGGCGCTATTTCCTGTGGAACTTCGCCGGACGTCAGAATGATATCCAAGGCCACGGAGAATTAGAACACGGCAACTGGATTACTGGTTTCTCGTTCCTCGACAATGCGCGTCTTGGCGACCAGTCATTACTGCCCGATGACCTGAAGAACAACAAGGGACATAATGTTTTTTATTGCCTGCCTCTGCTTTTAGGTATCCTGGGTATCTTCTGGCAGCTCTTTATGCGCGGAAAGAAAGGCGTTCAGCAGTTCTGGGTGGTATTCTTCCTGTTCTTCATGACAGGTCTGGCCATCGTGCTCTATCTGAACCAGACACCAGAGCAGCCCCGTGAGCGTGACTATGCTTATGCCGGTTCCTTCTATGCATACGCCATCTGGTGCGGTATGGGCGTTGCAGCCCTGATTCAGATGGTATGGGACACCTTCAAGAAGAACCAACTCATCCCAGCTATCGTTATTGGTGCTGCTGCTCTGTTGGTACCTGTTCAGATGGCCTCTCAGACATGGGACGACCACGATCGTAGTGGACGCTATACCTGTCGTGATTTCGGTCAGAACTACCTGATGTCACTCCAGGAAGAAGGTAACCCCATCATCTTCACCAACGGTGATAACGACACCTTCCCCCTCTGGTATAATCAGGATACAGAAGGTGTGCGTACCGATGCCCGTGTATGTAACCTGTCGTATCTGCAGACTGACTGGTATATTGACCAGATGATTCGTCCTGCCTACGACTCCCCCGCCCTGCCTATCACATGGAGCCGACTGGAGTATTGCTCTGGTACTAATGAATATGTACGCGTGGACAACAAGATCCGTAAGGCTATTGAGTTGCTGATGCGCGATTATCCCAAGGAGACCACCGAATTATTCGGTGATAACCCCTTCGAGTTGAAGAACGTACTTGAATATTGGGTGCGCGACCACCGCAGCAGCGACCTGAAGGAGCGTCAGAGGAATGCCATCGAGTTTGCTTTCACAAAGATGCCCGAGGTGATGAACGACCAGTACTATAGTCTGGACGAATCGCTCTGCGTCATTCCTACCGATACCGTCTTCATCACAATTGATAAACAAGCTGTAAAAGAGAGCGGCATGCTCATTCAAGGTATCGAGGAAGGCAACGACTCTGTAGACATCGACTCAGCCATCCCCGACCGCATGACTATCTCACTGGCAGGTCTTGGTGGACTGGACAAGAGTAAGCTGATGATGCTTGAGATGGTGGCCAATGCCAACTGGCGTCGTCCTATCTACGTAGCTTACACCGTTGGTCAGGAGAACTATATGAACCTTGGCGATAATTTCGTACAAGAAGGTCTCACCAACCGTATCACGCCGTTCACCACCAGTATCGATGACAAGCCCATTCCCGGCATGACCAACTTTGATACAGAGAAGACCTATAACAACGTGATGCACCGCTTTAAGTTCGGTGGCGCCAAGACACCAGGCATCTATCTCGACGAGACCGTGATGCGTATGTGCTACACCCACCGCCGCCTGATGGTGAAACTTGCTTCTCACCTTATCATGGAAGGCAAGGATGCCAAGGCCAAGGAAGTGCTCGACAGATGCGAGGAGGAGTTCCCCTCATGCAATGTGCCCCACGATTTCCAGAGTTCTTCACTGGAGATGGCACAGGCCTATGCCGCTGTTGGCGACAAAGCCAAAGCCCTCGACATCATCCAGCAGTTGTGGTCTAAGTACGACCAGTATATGGTCTATTACAACTCTCTTGATCGCAG
>Ga0310691_10006037_pt1 | contig 13033 bp, 11 predicted proteins | sample 176DNAGHGlowgp2_FD_203887 | JGI IMG/M metagenome (GOLD analysis project Ga0310691, IMG submission 203887) | Sheep rumen microbial communities from Palmerston North, Manawatu-Wanganui, New Zealand - 1766 DNA GHGlow gp2 (v2) (version 2) | ecosystem: Host-associated > Mammals > Digestive system >... | reverse complement strand
CTGGAAGTTAGGTGATACAAAAACAGGGCACTTCTTTACTCCCTTCGGCATATAGATCAACACGAGCATCTTGCGTGTCTGCCCTTTATTGCTAAATGTAATCTCCACCTGACGGCGAATGGCTTTCCCACCTAAAGCGTTATCACTCTCCTCAACAATGCGATAGTTTGAGTTGATGATTGCCTCAGGTAGAATACCATACTCATTGTCCTGGAAGAGTTTAATGATTTCTGGGCGACGTTCTGCCTCCCATTGCTCCTTGTTAACCACTTCCTGACCATTGTGCATAGTCAGTGCATCGGGTAGCACATAGGTGCCAACTTTGGATTCATCGTAGTTTGTTTCCTGGGCTTGAACAGTGGTGCCCATTAGGAAAAAAACAGTGATAATGCCAACTATAAGATGATTTCTTGTTTTCATACAAATGCTATTTATCTTCCTACTGCAAATATATGCTTTTTTCGATTATAACTGACAAACACGCAGATAGTTTTTGTGGGGTATTTGTTCTGTTGCTTATTAAAAAAGCACCTACGGGTAATCGTAGGTGCTTTTAATAACGTGATGCCGATGTCAAACATCGTCCTTCAAAAGCGTGACTTCAATATAAGTAGAGTTACTTGACTGTTAGTACAGCAGTCTTGGTGTCACGGCTGTTAGGACCAATCATGATTTCGAAGTCACCAGGCTCGCAAACATACTGTAACTCGTGGTTATAGTACTTCAGGTCTTCGGTAGAAAGCTCGAAGGTAATGGTTTTTGTTTCACCAGCCTTGATATCTACCTTCTGGAAACCACGAAGTTCTTTTACAGGACGGGTAGAGGTGCTTTCTACGTCATGGATGTACAGCTGCACGATTTCCTTGCCATCCATATTGCCCGTGTTCTTAACTGTTACGGTAGCAGTGAAATTGCCACCATTGGCTACCTCAGAGGATGACAGTGTTACATCACTATATTCATAAGTGGTGTAGCTCAGACCATAACCAAATGGATAGAGTGGAGCGTTTACCACATCAATATAGTTGCTGCGGAACTTCATATATTTCTCGTAATCACCATGAGGACGACCAGTATTCTTATGGTTATAGTAGAGTGGCAACTGACCAACGGTGCGTGGGAAAGAGGTTGTCAACTTAGCACTTGGGTTGATATCACCAAACAATACGTCGGCAATAGCGTGACCAGCCTCAGAGCCCTGTGACCATGTGTTGAGGATGGCATCCATGTTCTCATCCTCCCAAGTCAATGTCAATGGACGACCAGTGTTCAGAACCAAAACAACTGGCTTGCCAGTAGCCTTCAGGGCTTGCAGTAACTCTACCTGTGCATCAGGAATAGAGATATCTGAACGAGAAGCACCCTCACCGTTCATCATGGCGTTTTCACCAACGCAAGCTACAATTACATCAGCCTGACGGGCTTTCGACAAAGCTTCTGCCAGCAGAGTTGCCTTAGGTGTGGTGTGTACTGGTTCTGGTTTGAAGTCAGGCATGAACAAACCTATCAGGCCGTACTTGAGGTCGCTTTCTAACTGGGCGTCGTTCAAGAACCAGCTGCCCTCAGCATAGCTTACATTATTAGGGTTGCTAACTGCATCTTTGATGCCTTGCAGAATGGTAACATTCTCGGCTGCATGACTTGACATACTCCAAGTTCCAGACATCTCGCTGGCATTGTCTGCCAATGGACCAATCACAGCGATGCGGGCATCCTTCTTCAAAGGCAGGATACCATTATTCTTCAGCAATACTTGACACTCTTGTGCTACCTGACGTGCAAAGTCACGACTCTCGGCAGTAAACACTTCTTTGGCAGCACGGTCGGGATTCAGATATTTATATGGGTCTTGGAACAAGCCCAACTTATACTTGGCTTCCAGAATGCGACGACAAGCCTTGTCGATGTCTGCTTCAGTCACACGCCCTTCTTCCAGTGATTTCTTCAGCGTTCCAATAAAACCGTCGCTGTTCATATCCATATCCAGACCAGCTTGCAGTGAGCGAGCAGAAACTTCCTGCAAGTCGCCAATACCATGAGCCACTTCCTCAATTACGGCAGTAGCATCACTTACTACAAAGCCCTTGAAACCATAGGTGTCACGCAGCAAGTCGGTCAACAGATATTTATTGGCTGTAGCAGGGATGCCCTCAAACTCGTTGAAGGAACTCATATATGATGCGGCACCCACTTTTGCTGCTTCAGCATAAGGACGCATATAGCTGTTCAGAATTTCCTGGCGACCTAAGTTCACGGTATTGTAGTCGCGACCAGCTTCAGCAGCACCATAGAGCGCATAATGCTTCACACATGCCATCACTTCTGTAGAATCATATACTGCATCATGTCCTTGGTAACCTAACACGTATGCCTTGGCAATCTCACCACCCAGATAAGGATCTTCTCCATTACCTTCGGCGATACGCCCCCAGCGTGCGTCGCGTGCGATATCCACCATTGGGCTATATACCCAGTTGATACCAGTGGCTGTTGCTTCAACAGCAGCAGTGCGAGCCACTTGTTCCAGCATAGGCATATTCCATGAGGTAGATAATGCCAATGGAATAGGGAATACGGTCTCATGACCATGGATAATATCCAGACCGAAGAACAAAGGAATGCCATGCTTGGTCTGCAGGGCAAGGTCTTGCAACTGGCGCAGAGTGTTGACATTGCTGATGCCATACATTCCGCCCATCTGACCTGCCATGAGTTGTTTTACGTTCTCATCGTCAGTATTCACTTTCTCTGCAGAACGGAAACCTGCGTAACTATGCAAGTTCAACTGCCCGATCTTATCCTCTACGCTCATCTTTGACATCAGGTCGTTGATGAAACGGTCCATCTCAGCGTCACCACTGCCATTATTGGTGTTACAGCCAGTCAGCAGTGCGGCACCGAACATAAAAGCTAAAAAAGATTTCTTCATAAATTGTAGTTGATAAACAAAAAAGGCTGCACCTTAACGGCACAGCCCTTTTATAATTTATATGGTTATTTGTAAGCTGCTACACGTGCATCGTTGATGACACCGCTCCAGTTCATACCAAAGGCAAAGTCATAAGTATTGCCGTCAGCATCCTTGTAGCAAACCATGTCGCGAGGAACATCCTCGTTCTGCTGCTCTACGGTCATCATATTGGCAGGCATCTGCATAGGCAGCAAACCAGAAGGCTCGTTCTTTCCACTGATGATGTCAAAGATAGCCTGGTTCTGTACGCCGAAAGAAATCAGGATGGCGTCAGCCTTACCCTCAAACTCTGCAGGAACTACAGGCTTACCGGTATTCAGTACCACGATAACAGGCTTGTTGCTCATAGCTGCCTTGGTGTCGAGGATAATCTTCAGGTCATCCTTGTTGCTGGTCTTCACGCTCTTGCCCTTGTAAGTACGGTTAGTAAACTTCTCCAATGGGTCACCACCGGCGATAGAAGTTGCACGTGCATAAGTAGCAGTGTAGTCGTTGTACTGCAAGCTGATAGGTACATAGCCATTGCCACCACGCTTAGCGTCATTAGCGTCATAACCTACGCCACTGTTAGGAGCCTGGATGAAAACTATAGCGAAATCTGCTTGAGCAGGGCTATCCACTACATCATAGTACTTCTTTACGAGGTCGAGGTTTACAGGATCTACCCATTTGTCCTCACCGCTCATACCGAAGAATCCACGGCTCTGAGTTTGATGGCGCTTAGGAATATAAACTTTCTTCTTATCCTTGACAGGCAAGGTGTTGTCGTGGTTCTTGATCATCACCACAGACTTCAGCTGTGCCTCATAACCAGCCTCCATGAATTCGCTCTTACCAACAGTTGCAGTAGTAGCTGCTGGGTCGAGGTAAGGATTCTCGAACAAACCAGTACGGAATACGTTCAGCAGCAGACGATAAGCACTCTGCTGGAAACGTGCATCTGCACTTTCCTTGCCAAAGTCATTTACCCACATCTGATAAGCCTCGAGCACAGGACCCTTGTCGTTGTTACCACCAAACTGGTCAACGCCAGCCTGCAGGATCTTATAGTGACGCTCTGCGATGCTCAAGTTCTCTACGCCCCAGCACTTACCGTCGAATGCCTCCACAGCTTTGTTGTCGTTGGTAATGCCCCAGTCGGTGCAAGCAACACCTTCAAACTTATACTTGTCGCGCAGCTGATCCTGGATCATCCACTTGCTGAAGCTACCACCTACGTTCTCGCCAGAAGGATCCTGGTTGAAAAGAATACTGTAGATAGGCATTACAGCAGAAGCCATGCCAGTGCCATCTTCCAACTTAAAAGCACCCTCAGTGAATGTGATGGCATGCTCTTCACGGTTGTTGCCTGGATAAACGGCAAACTTACCATAGTTATAATGAGAGTCACGACCACCTTCCTGAGCACCATAGCCATACCAGTGCTTCACCATAGCGTTTACGCTCTTGTAGCCCCAGGCACCGTCTATTGCCTCATCAGCAGGAGAGGTCTGGAAACCGTCACAGTATGCGCGAGCCAAGTCAGTAGCCAGTTTTGTTCCTTCACCAAATGTACCGTTGAAACGGCTCCAGCGAGGATCAGTTGCAAGGTCTACCTGAGGAGACAGTGCAGTAGCGATACCCAGTGCACGGTATTCCTCAGAAGCAATCTGACCGAATTTCTTCATCAAGGCAGGGTCGAAGGTAGCAGCCATACCCAGAGATGATGGCCACAATGAAATCTGACCACCTGCTCCGTAGTTGTACTCTGCGTCAGAAGAAGTCTCATGACGAGGGTCAGAACTGTTGTTGGCAGGAATACCATGGTTCAGACCTTCCACAAAAGCCTGCACGTTATTGTTCCATTCTGCAGCTACAGCAGGACTCTCTACACGAGTGACAAGCACTGCACGCAGGTTGTCTTCTTGCAAGAACTTCTTCTGTGCATCGCTCAAGTCAGAAGCTTTGGCACCACTCTCTGCGAAAGGCTTGCCATTATAAGTAGGAGCAGGACCTCTGCCACCCATAGCGGCAGAAGGAATTGACTGGTGAGCGCTATACAGCATCAAGCCGGCAATCTCTTCAATTGACAGTTGTTCTGCCAAGTTCTGTGCACGAGTCTTAGGATCCAGGCGCCAGTCCTCGTATGGATCAAGCACCCCGTTGCGGTTCAGATCTTTGAAAGCATAACCTTTGTCGGTGATGAGTTGCACACCGGAGGTAGGAGAGTAACCCAGGGTTTGTCCACCCTGTTGGATAACCAGATTGTAAGAGCCTTTCTGCTCTTCAGTCCACTTCTGACCGTCACAGCTGCTCATGGCGATAGCACATGAACCCATAGCTGCAACAGCTACCAGCATAGAATACAGTTTTTTCATTTGTATGATATTAATTAAGTAAATCAGATTTGGTTGCAAAGTTACATATTTATTTTAGAAAACCCGATAATAATAACTTGAAAATAAAAGACAAATAGTTCAACTGTGGGAAGTCGTTGTTATTTCTCGAGTGCCTTTTCGCTCAAGAAACGGTTAAAGTCCTCTTTGTAACCTTCGCTTACGGGGATGTAGGTATCTTTATCCATTACTATGCGCCCACGTTCAATCTGTTGTATTTTATGCAGGTTGACGATATATGAACGGTGCACGCGCATAAAGTTTTGTGGCAGGCGTTCCTCCAGTCTCTTCATGCTAAGCAATGCAATAATAGGCTTGCTTTCGCCCTCCATATGCAAGCGCAGGTATTCGCTCATGGCTTCCACATAGCGTATCTGGCGAATGTCAATGCGTACCATGCGGTATTCCGACTTGACAAAGATGATATGACTGTCTTCATCCACCTTGGGTGCAGTAACTGATGCTGATGGAGCTATGTCTGTTGCGGGTTGCGTTACATCAGCAACTATAGGTTCTATTTCTACCAAATTGTTGGCATCACGCCGTTGCCTGAAATAAAGTTTGATGCCTAGATTAACGCCCATCATCAACGCTGCAATCAGTAATTTGGTGTATTTCTCCCTCATCGGTGGTATGTTTTCACGCATCTCAGGTGGATTATCCATGCTGCCATCAGGTCTGAATGGGGGACGATTGCCCATTTCTGTTCTTTCCTCAGGTCTTACAGGAGGACGGTTGGCTTCTTGCATCTCACCTCTTGGAGCAGGAGGTATGCTGTCGAAGTTGGGTACATCACCTTGTGCAAAGGGTGGTCTTGGCGGACGCATGTCTGTACGCATCTCATTCGGTTGGGGAGGAGGACCATCAAAGCTGGGGCGTTGATTCCAAATGTAAAAGCCAAAAAGTAGTAAAGCACATCCGGCGATGCCGAAGTAGGCAGCTTTCTTTTCATCATGTACCAGGAAAGGAGCTATCAGCAGATCGTGGGCAACAAACAGAAACAGGAAAGGCACATAGTCTTTCCAGGTGCTGAATACCAATGACCAGTCGAAAGAGGCATCAGGAGTCGTACTGCGGTAGTAGGTACCAATAACAGGTACGATGAATACCAGCAGCCACAAACCTGCATATACCAGCTTCTCATGTATCAGCAGCTTGTCATATTTTTGCAACCATTTCCTCATCTTTGCTGTTTTTTTTACGGCGCAAAGATAGGATATTTTTGACAACTATGCAAAAAACAAGGGGGACGAACCCCCTTGTAAATATATTAATCTGTTGTCCAGACTGTGCGATTAAGGTCTTCCTCCCTGCATGCCGCCCATGCTGTTACCTCCAGCTGTAGCCTGAGCTGTTACACTGCCCAGTTCTGAACCTACGTTGCTTACGCTTGGTTCGGTGTATAGTCCGTGCCAATCATCACCAGCGACACTTGAACCTGAATATACCGTATAGCTTGTGCCATTCTTGAAATCGGGTGATGAAATCAGGTATAGCCCACTTTGATAACCACGCTTGATAGTGAAGCTTAAAATTGCATCACTGCCATCAGCGACGGTCAATGTGCTTCCAGTTGATACTGATGCCTGAAAAGCTACCGACATTTGGCTACTGCTGGATGCAGGGTAGGAGGCGTTACTACCGCCCACACCTACAACAGTACCACCTGTGATGTAAATGTTCTTGCCCTCTGCTGCATCAATAGCACATTCTGCTCCCGATGCTCCTAAGGCCACAATCACACCTCCTTTAATGTACAGATCGCCATTGCTGTCTATGGCATCGTTGTTGGTAGCGAATGCATAGATATAACCACCGTTCAGGTACATGTCACCTGCCGAATTGATGCAGTCATCGTAGGTGGCAATCTCAATCTCACCGCCATTGATGTTCATCACACCCTTGGCTTCCAGACCTTCACTGCCTTCACCGCCGGTAGCCTTTATCTTGATGGTACCGCCATTCACCGTTACATCGGTATCACTCTTGATGCCTTTGGCTTTTGAGTCAAGATCGCTACTGTAGGTAAAGGTCTGTCCTGTGGTAATGACCTGTATGTCGCCATCGTTGATAATGATTTCGCCATCGGTGTTGATACCCTTGCCACCTGCTCCTGTGCTCTTGATGTTCAGCTGTCCGCCTTCCATCTGGAAATAAAGGTCGGCCTTGATACCAGCTGCACCTGATACATCATCTTCGTCTTCATCATATTCTCCATCGCCTGAGGTGAGAATGGTGGTACGGCCACCTGAAACTAAGACATAGCCATCAGAACTGATACCCTTTTTTGCCGTACCACTCACCTCGATGTTCAGTACGCCACCACCAATAGCCACATAGTCATTGGCCTTGATGCCATGACCATTCGATGCTGTTATATAGATGTTGGTGCCAGTGCGGAAGCGAATGTAGTCGTCGCTTACAATGCCGTGTTTCTTGTTTCCTGTTACTTCCAACGAACCTTTGCCGTTGAAGATCAACTGACCTTCACTGAAGAAGGTACCCTTCTCATCTTCATCATCAGGTGTGTTGTAGCTGGTGCCATCTACCAGACTGTTGCTGGTACCATCAGCCAGAGTAACAAACACGCGCTTGCCACTCTGAATGTTGATGGCTGCCCCCGTAGGGTTGGTCAGTGATACCCCATTCAAAGTAAGGTGAAACTTTTTCTCGCTATATATCTTGAAATACCCATTGGAACTGCTACCTTTCAACTCATAGGCAACTCCTTTGATGGTAGAGTTGATGATAACCCCTGCACCATCAACCGTTGCTTCCACACCATCAGGCAGTGTGCTTACTGTGGCTTCATTGTCAGTATAAACAATACTTACTGTTTCTGAAAAAGAATAATTTTCCACATAGTCTTCGTAGCTTTCGTCGTTCTCATCTGTTGGGATGGTCTCTGTCTCGCTAGTCAGTGCAGCTGTGTTGAGGCTGATGTCAAAATCCTGCAGATCATTTCCGCTGTTGTCGTTTTGTCCCATTCCACCTGGCATCATGCCGTTAGGCATTTGCCCGTTATTACCCATCAGTTCTGACATAGATGGGTATCCACTGTTGTCGTCTTCTACTGAACAGCAAGTAGCCACTATGGCTACCACTGCTATCAATGCTAAATAAATACATCTGTTTCTCATACGTCTTAACCTTTAAAAATCTTTGCTGCAAAGGTAAGACGTACAGCCTATTCTATAAAATAAATTCAGTGAATCCCCCAATTTGTTCAGCGAATCTCTGCCCTCGCTGCTCCCAAAAGTCTTAATTGGCTTCGCCCAATCTCGTCACGACTCTGCATAGCTGATGCAAGCATCGCTCTGCCCTCGCTGCTCCGAGAAGTCTCAATTATCAATTATCAATTCTCAATTCCTGATAGGCAGTCTCACCCACAGCCACCTCGGAATAAGTCGCCAGAAGAATACTAGGATGCGGTAGCGCCAGTCGATGATCTTTACACTGCGTTGCTGTTTGATAGCTTTGAATATCTGACGTGAAACTTTCTCCTTACTCATTAAAAGAGGATAGTTCTTGCCATCGTTCAGTAAATCGGTCTTGACAAAGCCAGGACGGATGTCAGTAAAACTAATATCGAGATGACGCATGTGCGCCAGTTGCTGCAAGGCTTCGATATAGTTATTCTGGAAAGCCTTGGTGGCAGAGTAGGAGGGAGCCATGCCCAAGCCCTTCACACCGGCTATACTGCTGATGACGGCAATCTGTCCCTTGCCTCCATGCGAGGCAAACCAGTTGAAGGCAGTGTCCACCATACGGGTAAATCCCATACCGTTGGTGGCCACCGTTCGCAACTCAATCTCCTGGTCAAGGTGAGGGTTCTGCTTGCCGATGCCTGATGCTAAGAAAAACAAATCCATCCCCCCATTATCGGCAATCAGTTGCTCTAATCGCTGAGGTGCATCTTCAGACATAACGTCGATGGTGGCTGTTACCACTGCATCTGGTTTTTTAGTTCGCAGTTCTTCCAATGCTTCTTTCCTGCGTGCAGCAATACCTATATGCCAACCATCTGCCAGCAATAGTTGGCTCACTTCCTTTCCCATGCCTGATGAGGCTCCAATGATAATGGCTCTTTTCATTTTTTTCAAGTTTATGATACAAATATATATGTTTTTTTCATACCTTTGATGCGGTTTATAATGTTTAACTAAATAATCAAAGCAAATGAAACAACTGAAATTCTTAGCAATTGCTGCCGGTGTTTTGGCACTGGTAAGCTGCAATCAGCAGCCAGCTGCTGCGCCTGAGGCTGTCGAAGTAGACAAAGCTGCTATTGTAATTGAGAACATCATGTCACGTGTCAGCGTGCGCCAGTTTACAGAAGAACCTGTAGCTAAGGCTGATTTGGAGACCATCCTCAAGGCAGGACTTCAGGCACCAAGTGCCATGAACAAACAAGACTGGCAGGTGCGCATCGTTACCAATAAAGATATGCTGAACACTCTCTCTGGCTTTATGCTCCAAACCGAGATGGGTAAGGGTATGGCTGAACGCCTGAATGGCAAGAACGCTTTTGCCAATGCACCAGCTGTGGCATTTATCGCAGCAGAAACTGGTGATAACGCAACAGCCTACAACCGTGAAGATACTGCCCTGTTGAGCGAAAACATGCTGCTGGCTGTTCATGCATTGGGCTTGGGTGCTACCTATCAGGCAGCTCCTGCACGCATGATCAACGACAGCAAGGAGGCAAAAGAATTCTTGAAGACCTCTCTTGGTTTCCCAGAGAATGCTGAACTGATCAATATCATTATTATCGGTCATCCAGCTGAATCACCTGCTGTAAAGGACCGCGACCAGAGCAAAGGCCGCATTATTGAGTAACGATATAATAGGGGAAATACCCCAAACGTGAATTCATAATTCTCCCTTTATAGAGAGGAGAGAATTTCGAAGGGAAATGTTTTTATATATAAGGTGCTGGCGACTTTTTTTAGTCGTCAGCATTTTTTTGTCTTTTTTGAGGCAAAATATTTGGAGATATGAAAAATCTTTTGTTATCTTTGTGATATCAAAATGATGTTATAAATAATACTTAAAACTATAGAACTATGGAGACAAAGGAATTTACTTTTCGTGGTGTAACATTCAATGGCTTTGCCATGTTGTTCTTTAACTTGCTGTTGACGATTGCGGGCATTGCCGCTATTGTATTGTTCATAGGCTATGGCGACTGGCGTCTGATTGTGGGAGGTCCCCTGTTGCTAATTCTCTCTTTCTTTATCTGGCCTGGTTTCATCATGCTGGAGCCCAACGAGGCACGTGTGCTGACTTTCTTTGGCAAGTATCGTGGCACCTTTACCAAGACGGGCTATTACTGGATCAATCCTTTTATGAGCACCAAGAAACTCTCTCTTCGTGCCAGAAACTTGGATGCTCAACCCATCAAGGTAAATGACAAGACAGGTAATCCTATCATGATAGGTCTGGTACTGGTATGGAAACTGAAAGACACCTACAAGGCCATGTTTGAGATTGATGCACAGACAATGGCGCAGAGCAATGTAAAGCCCGACCAGATTTCTGCAGGTGTATCAGGCATCATGAAGGCCCTCGAGCAGTTCGTGCAGGTACAGAGCGATGCAGCCTTGCGTCAAGTGGCTGGCCAGTATGCATACGATGATACTGATGACCGTGACAACGAACTGACACTGCGTGGTGGAGGTGATGAAATCAACCAGCAGCTGGAAAACAAACTGAATGAGCGTCTGGCATTGGCAGGCATCGAAGTGGTAGAGGCACGTATTAATTACCTGGCATACGCTCCTGAAATTGCTGCCGTAATGTTGCGTCGTCAGCAGGCTGCTGCCATCATTACCGCTCGTGAGAAGATCGTAGAAGGTGCAGTGTCAATGGTGAAGATGGCACTCGACAAGTTGTCTGCCGAGGATGTCGTTGAACTGGATGACGACAAGAAGGCTGCTATGGTGAGCAACCTCATGGTAGTGCTCTGTGGAGATGATGCTGCACAGCCTGTTGTTAATACAGGCACATTGAATCATTAATCATTTAATCGACTCTTAGCATGTCAAAGAAGGAAAACACCACCAAAAGCTTTGTGCTGCGTGTCGATGCTGCCACCATGAATGCCATCGAGGCGTGGGCGGCCGATGAATTCCGCTCCACCAATGGACAGTTGCAGTGGATTATCAACGAGGCATTGCGCAAAAGCGGAAGGCTGAAAAAACAAAAGAACAATGAACTGGAAGAAACTGTTTAATGAGCGAAGGTCGTCGGAAGTGTATAACGTCCGACTGCCGGTAACATGGACCGACCGCATCATGGAGTTTGTGGCACTGCTCTTGTTGATAGCCATGTGGGTAGTGGCGGCTGTACTTTGGCGAGAATCGGCTGGCGATGAAGTGGCACTTCACATGAACTTAGCAGGCGAGGTCGATAAGGTAGGGGACCCTGTTTCGCTCCTCATCATGACAGGCACATGGACATTTGTAATGTTGTTGGTTAGCTTCTCTGCCTATCGTCCGCGCCTGATGAATCCACCCACCCGCATTACAACCGTCAAGCAACTCAAGTTAGCAGTTACGCAGATGAGGGCCATGAACATCATCTTAGGCATCATGGGCATCTGCCTCCTGCTCTCAATGGTGTATGAAACCCCCGTATGGGTACTCATCCCTGCAGGCTTGCTGTTCATCGAAGTAATCGTCTTCAGCATCCTGATCCGTAGGGCGGGGAAATAAATCGCTTGCTATATACAAATCAGGGGTGAGGTCATAATGACTTCACCCCTGATTTGCCATGCATTAATCATAGAGATTGCAGTGATAACCCTATGATTAAGGTTGGCTTACCCTATGCTTTAGACAGAATTACCCTATGCATTGGGGAAACTCTATATGGTCAGTATGAAGGAATGAAGCTTCTTATATTACTTTTTTATACGCGTAAAAAAATAATAAGTATATATATAATTGTTGGTATATAAAGGAAAGGTGGTATAATAAGCTTCATTCCTTCATAGCAGTTGAAGCTTATGCACTGATTAACTCTTTGCCGAAAGCATGCAAAGCAGAGCGAATTTGCTCTACTCTTTGTTGACTGGGTTTAGCAATGCCATAGATATATCTTGAGAGCAGACTCTTATTGATGTTAAGACTCCTTGCTACTTCAGATACATTGAGCCAAGGGAAACGGGCGAACATTTCCGCCACATCATTATGATAGTTTGGTTCTGTCGATTCAAAAAAGCTGGAGATGTGCAAATCAACATCTAAGGTTTCCCATCTGATGTCATCCCCCTCTTCACCAATAGCGTAGTCATTACGATCTTCCACAGAGGCTTCCATGAGTTCTGGATATGCTTCCAAGGGACGACTGTACATCCTCCCTTTATCAGTACGGATAAAAATCCTGTTATTATCAAACCATAAGTTCTTAATTTTTTCCATTGTCAAACCATGAATTATTAACATAACAAAGATAGGTATAAATTTTTATACCTGCAAGAAAAATCAACAATACTAATTATCGTAAGCATCCATAGATATAGTTTTTCGAGGCTAATAATCTTGCATACTGCGGGCCAGGGTGATTAACGACTTTATAAAATGAGCAGGCGGGAGCTTCATAGCTCCCGCCTGCTCATTTTATATATCAAGTCCATCACTTTAGTCTACTGCATGCAGCATCATTAGCATTCGAAGTAATATTT
>Ga0310691_10006036_pt1 | contig 13034 bp, 11 predicted proteins | sample 176DNAGHGlowgp2_FD_203887 | JGI IMG/M metagenome (GOLD analysis project Ga0310691, IMG submission 203887) | Sheep rumen microbial communities from Palmerston North, Manawatu-Wanganui, New Zealand - 1766 DNA GHGlow gp2 (v2) (version 2) | ecosystem: Host-associated > Mammals > Digestive system >... | reverse complement strand
AGGTACAGGGCAACGACTACAACCCCAACCACGTGGCACCGCCGGAAATGAAACTGCTGAAACTCTCCATCAAGAAAGACGGCGTGACAATGCCCGTCGTGGTATGCGACACGCCGGAGGACAAGAAGCACCCCTACACGGTGGTTGACGGATTCCACCGCACCACGGTCATTCAGACCGACAAGCAGGTGAACCAGTCGCTGCACGGCTATGTGCCCGTGAGCCGTCTGAACAAGTCGATAGAAGACCGCATCACCGCCACCGTGCGCCACAACATGGCGCGAGGCACGCACCAGGTGGAACTCTCCGCCAAGCTCATCGTCCTGCTGAAGAAGCACAACTGGACCAATGCCCGTATCGGCATGGAGCTGGGCATGGATGCCGACGAGGTGCTGCGCCTGAAACAGATAACAGGGCTTGCCGAAGCCTTCAAGAACGAGGAGTTCTCGAAGTCATGGGAGCCGGTATATGACGAACCAATAAACAAAGAAACACTATGATAAAGAACGAACAAGAGAGGCAGCGCATCGGCCGACGGATTGCCGAGTTGCGCAAAGGTAAGAAGATGACCCAGGCCGAACTGGCCGAGCGGTCTGGACTGGGACAGGGACACATCGCCAGGCTGGAGGCTGGGCAGTACGGAGCTACCATTGACGTGCTGTCGAGCATCGCAGGGGCAATGGAATCTACAATAGAAATTGTGTGTAATAATCATTAAAATCAAGTGAACTATGAAAAAAGCATTACTTACAATCGCGCTGCTGGCGGCATGGCTGACGGCAAGCGCACAGGGAGAAGTGAAGGACGGCGCATGGGAAGACCGGCGCGTAGTGGAAGTGGCGGGCGCAAGCGTATCGACGCTGTACCTGCGGGCACTGGAAGCCCTGAGCGACTGGGCGGGCAGCCAGGAGAAGTCGAAGATGGGCATCGATGTGCAGGACAAGGACGAAGGCATTGTGGTATATAAGGGTGAATACTACCTGGGCAATGCCAAGGCCAACATGGCCCCGATGGCCGTGTGGGACACGTGGGCCAACTTCACGTTGAAGGTGCGATGCAAGGAAGGCCGGGCACAGGTGAGCGTAGCAGTTCCAAGCCTGACCTTCAGGTTCTCGGGACAACCAGCAGAGACCACGGCCCCCATCGACCGACTGCTGCCCGAATATCAGTATAAGACGAAATACACCAACAAACGGGCCGCACGCGAGCTGGCCCCGAAGGTGCCCGCGGAGTTCGAGGCCATACTGGCAGCTATGTGTGAACGGCTGTCCAAGGGTTCGGAGGACGACGAATTCTGAACCACCCTCCCCCACCCCACTCCAAGCGGACGAAGACCTACCACATCTTCGTCCGCTTTTCTTTTTCCGCGAATAGTCCATAATGGAATATTCGCGCGTGGTAAACCCAGATGCCAATTATCCGCGACTTGTAGAACCAATAAAAAAAACAGCGGATAAATGGAATTTTCCTTTGACACAATTATCAGCATCGCCACACTGCTCATCGGAGGCGGCGGCGGTGCGTTTTTTACATGGCGATACCAACGCCAGAAAGCCAGGGCCGAAGCCGGACAGGCCGAAGCCGAAGCCGAGAAGGCCAAGTACGAGGCCATCCAGAGCGCAGCCAGCGCCACCAAGGAGATACAGGACTCGTACCAGCAACTGCTGGCCGACATGAAGGCCGACCGCGAGGAACAGCGTTCCTACGCCGAAGAACAGAAGCTGTACATCGCGGAACTGAAGGAAGACCGCAAGCACCTGCGCCAGGACCGCGACGAACTCAGGAAGCGGCAGGACTCGCTGGAGGAAACGGTGCGCACATTGCAGGCCGACGTGGCCCGCAACGGCCGCATGGTGGAGTGTATGCGCCCTTTCTTGTGCGGACGACAGGGCTGCCCCGACCGTATGTCCGTGACCATCTCAGCCGACGGGGCAGTTAGCCCCCGCCCCAAGACTGGCAAGAAGAAAGGAGGCGAGGCATGAGACGAGCCAGCCAGACACTCATTGACTACCTGAAGCGGGCCGAGGGTTGCAAATTGCAAGCCTATCAGGATGCGAAGGGCGTGTGGACTATTGGCTACGGCCACACCAAGGGCGTGAAGCGCGGCGACCGCTGTACGCGGTATCAGGCCGAGCAGTATCTGCGCGAAGACCTGGCAGAGTTTGAAAACTATGTGAACACGAAGGTTAGGAATATCCGCACACAAGGGCAGTTCGATGCTGTGGTTGACTTCTGCTATAACTGCGGCGGCGGAGCGAAAGGCTTTGGCGGGAGCACGTTGAAACAATATATCGAGAGCGGCAGAAAGACCTACGAGATACAGCAGCAGTTTTTGCGATGGGTGAACAGCGGGGGCAAGTTCCAGGGCGGGCTCTACACACGGCGTATCTGGGAGGCTGCCCGATTCGCTGAGTGATAGCATATTTTGGAGAATAAACACTTTCATAGCAAAATAATTAAGTTTCGGCCGACCTTCGCAGTGATGCGCGGGTCGGTTTTTTCGTGCGGTAAACCCACGGCAGGGAATGGGCCGAATAGTGTATGTTCCAGTTTGAAGCAAATGATGCAGTAATCGTAGAGCAGCAGAAGGTGCTCGAAGCGGCTCTCTCCACGAATCCCAAGACACAGAAGGCCTTGCAGAAACTCATCCGCAAGGCTCTGATGGAGGTCAGGCCGGAATTGGTGTCGGCGGCTCGCAGTGCAATGGACAGCGATCCACGAGGTGCAGCGCACGGCATCAGACTATCTGTGTATAAGAAAATCCTTGGCGGCAATGTCAATATCCTGAACATGAGAAAAAAGGCCGGCAAGCCTTCCAACTACGAACCGCCACGGAAACTTCAGCCACACCAGCGAGGCGGCAACCGAGTGCCGCGAGGCACACGCACCGATACCGTGATGCACTATGGGCCTCACGACCGCCAATGGATACTTCGCTTTATCAATAGTGGTACGTCCGACCGCACGGCGGGCACGCGAGGCGGTAGGTTGTCAGGCAACCGTGGTGCCATCGCGCCGCGCAACTTCTTCCGTGGTGCTGGTGAGAGAGCCTTGACGAAAGCCGCTGACAATCTCGCCCACATGATAGACACCGAACTCGAAGCGATGCTGAATAAGAAGTCAACCGCTTGACTTTCGCAATTCAACCGCTTGAAATCGGGAATTCAACCGCTTGAAATTTTTAACCTCTAAATTTTAACGATATGGCAAAACTGACATTAAAGGTCAAGAAGATTGCATTTAAGCATCCTCAGACCAAGAAGACGGGATTTGTGGCCCGTGTAGTGACTAACGGAACCGAGACGTTCGACGACATCTGCGAGATTGCAGGCATGAACACCACCTATGCTCAGGAGGAAATCGTGGCATGTGCCGGACTGATGCTCAAAGCAGCTGCCCGACAGTTAAAGAACGGCAAAATCATCGACCTCGGGCCTCTCGGCAAACTCTATCCAAGCGTATCGGGCAAGTGGGTGGAGAAAGAGGAAGACCTCACGCTGACCGACCTCACGCCACACTGCAACTATCGCCCCTCTCAGGAGATAGCCGAAGCCATCGCAGGCGCATCTATCGGATGGGCTACCGCAAAGGACGAAGACAAGGAGAACGCACAGGAGCCTGAGAACGGAGGCGGCAACGACTCACAAGGCGGAGATCTGGAGCCAGAGCCGTAAAGTAAGCCTAAAACATCAAAATGCGTGATTAGTGTATAATTGCATTAATCACGCATTTTTTATGACAGATTCAATACTGAGGCTTAAAGTCGAAAGCCAAGAATACGACAACAAACTGAAGCAGGCGACCCAGGGACTTACCCGCTATGCCGACGAGTGCCGCAAGATTGGCGGTACGCTCGAAGTGGTGGAGAAAGAAACGCTCGACTATGTGCGTGCCCTCGGACAGATGGATACTACATCGCGCACAGCCACCGGCAAGTTGGCTGAGATGAAGAAAACCTTCGTGGAACTGTCGGCACAATACAAGCAGATGACCGACGCTGAGAAGGCATCGCCATTCGGCAAGGCTCTCGCTGCATCGCTCGACCAACTGAAAGGTCGTATTCAGGATAGCAAATCGCAACTCGACGACATCAACAAGTCGGTCAACGGTGGTGGCGGTCTGATGGGTGCGCTCGACAGTCTATCAGATAAATTCGGCATGAACATCCAGTCGCTTGCTGGTTGGGGCACGGCACTCGCAGCAGGCAAGGCTGCTCTCGACGTGGCGAAGGATGCTTTCTTCGCATCAGAGTCAACCGTCGATGAATGGGGCCGCGTGATGGATTCAAGCAAGAGCCTGTACGAAGGATTCCTGACAGCACTCAACACTGGAGACATTAGCGGTTATCTGAGCCGTATCGACAGCATTGTGCAAGCTGCCCGTACCGCTTACAACGAACTCGACCGCCTGGGGACGATGAAGACCATACAGGCTCCGAAGATGTCTGCCCAACAGACAGAGAACGAGCGCATGCGCATGATGATACAGACGGGACGCTATATTGCACCCGTTGACGGGCGCATGGCTTCCATGAAGGACGGCCAACTGTTGACTCCTGAGCAGATTCGTCGTATTGAAGCCCAACTGCAGAACGGTATGAAGACTGTCGTTTCGCTCGTAGGAAACGAAGTCAAGCAGACGGGAAAGGCCATTGATGCCGTCTATAATCGTCAGGCGCAAGAACTTGGTATGAGTCTGAAAGAGTTTCGCAAAGGCACAAGCTCGATGGCCGAGTTTGACAAGCGCATGGCTGGATATGACCAATATCAGAAGTGGCGCGAACAGCATACCACCATCGATATTAAGAGTGGCCGTGAGACGGTTGCACGTGGTAATCCTTATGAGCAGTTCGCCAAGTGGGGCACATTCCGCGTGGATGGCGACCGATACGATCAGTTGGTCCAGCTCATCACACAACGCGACCAGCAGGCAGCACAGGCTTACGGTATGCAGTCGCAAGCCTATCGCACAATGAATCGCGCCGAGGGCATCACTGTCCGCCAAATAATGAATGGAGGTACATCAAGCGGCGGAACAGGCACCACCACGAATGAGTTGCTTTCACAGATGAAGTTGCCAGAGTTTGGTGCTGTCACACTGAGAACTACGGAAAGCATGAAGGAGTTGCAAGCCCAACTGGCCGCCTACAAGCAGCAGCTGGCGTCGGCGACCAACGTCATTGACTCCGGCGAAGCCCAACGGGGCATTGAGCAGACGCAGAAGCGCATCGACGCACAGCCGCTGGCCATCCGCGCGGGGTTGGACGTGGACAGTGTTGTGGAAGTGCAGGACAACTTTGACTCCCTGCTCGCCGACATGCGTGCCAACATTAAGCCCCTGGAGATTGGCGTAAATACCGCCGGCAGCGGCAAGGGTGTCGTAAAAACGGCACAAGCCACAGCCGACGCATGGAAGAACGCGGCGCAGGCTATCACCAATGCGGGCAGCGCGATGCAGAACATGGAAGACCCCGCCGCGCAAGTGGCAGGCATCGTGATGCAAGCCATTGCCAACATTGCACTGGGCTTTGCACAGGCTTCGGCGTCGAAGGCAACGGGCGTGGCCGGTGTGTTCGGATGGATTGCCGCGGTGACGGCTGGTCTGGCAACGATGACCGCCACCATCGCGAGCATCAAGAACGCCACGAAGGGCGGCTTTGCCGAAGGCGGCATTGTGCCCGGCAACAGCTACAGCGGCGACAACCTGCGCATCGGTGACTACGGCATCAACTCGGGCGAGCTGGTGCTGACGCGGGCACAGACCAACTCCATCGCCGCCCAACTGACCGACGGCGACGGACGCAACCAGGGCGATGTGGTAAGGACCATAGTCAGTGCAGAGCAACTGCGCCTCGTGCTCCGCAACGGAGCAGGGCGGCGTGGTCGCGTAGTAAGTGAATGGCTTAACGGATAAGAAGAATATGGCAAAGAATCTGAAATACACCGTGCCGTTCGTCAGCCTGACAGGGCTGGCGTATGAGGCACGCATCTACGTGGATGGCTGGACGGGCACCTCCACCACACTGATGGCCGGTCCGTCGCCCTTCTCCACAGAGGAATCGGGCGACGACTGGTTGCAACCCATCGCCATGCAGACGGGCTACCTGCGCATTGTCTGCGCTGAGTCGGCCTGGCGCAACCTGGTGCCCACCAGCCCCACCAGTCATTTCGTCACCCTCGTAGAGCGCGGCGATGACACCCCTGTGTGGCAGGGCTACATCCAATATGAGACCTACACCCACGCTCTTTACTGCGGAACGGATGTTTACGAATTTCCGCTATGCTCCGCCCTGAGTCTGCTGGAAAATGAGCACCTGGAATGGTCGTCGAACCGCATCACGTTCGCGGCCCTGATTGCCGAGATTCTGGGCAAGGTGGATGAAGACGCGCACTGGAATGAAATCTGTTTTTCCAGCAACTTGTCGGAAGAGGCAGCGCCCTCAACCGACTTGGCTTGTGCGGTTAGTTTGGTTCAATTTTTCGAAGTGGAAGAGCGCCTGGAGTGGAACGGTGTGATTTCTTACACAAAAGACTACTACGAGCCAGCGAAGTCATGCCTGGAAATACTGGAGGAGATATGCAAGTTCTGGGGATGGACGCTGCACGAAGTCGGAACAAGCCTTTATTTCTGCACCCCGGACGAATCGGCGGACTGGCGTGTGGCAACGATGGAGGACTTGCCCCAGCTGGTCCGACAATCAACATTGCCCACCCGGACAAGAACCCCGGTCGACTACACTCGCTTGCAGTGGAAGTCCACCGACCATAACATCAGCACCACCAACCCCGTGAAAAAAATCACCATCGAGGGGGATGCCAAAGGAGACGAGGAGGTTATTGAAGTCGACATCGAGAAAATAGCACAATTCACCAATCTTCCCAATTATCAGGAGCTTGCACACGGGAAATACTATGCACAATGTCTGGGGCTCACCCGATTCACTAATTGGCGGAATGGCGGGGTCGTGACAACATATACAGGAGCGGAGGGAACGAACGCCGCAGCGTTTGCCATATTAATTACATCCGGGTATGAAGACTGCTACGGCCCCGTATTTCGCAAAAGCGACACGTGGGCGCAAAGCGAAGACGCCGGAAAGACGAAGTATAATTGGAAGCAGGACATCTTCTTGGGGACGGTGAAAGACTCACCTGATGACGTAGACGGCACTGCCGAGTTGATGTTTGCAACCACTCGCCAGTATCTGTGCTCGGACTGTGCCCTGGTCATATCGGCCGACGTCCAATCGCCAACCGACATGACGGCAACCTCTACACACCTTGAAATGATGGCTACAATAGGTAATTATCACTGGGATGGAACCCAATGGCACGAGCACGGGCAAGAGTGGCGTGGGGTGTGGTTCCCTGTGTATATAGGCGACGACAGAAACCGGCCGAATCCAACCAAAAGCGGGAGTATTGTCACGACGCTCAATTACCGCACACCCTACCAAGGCGCCGAAGGCTACGGTATGCCTGTCACCACTCCGATGCTCGGCGTAATCAGCATCTCTATTCGATGGATGCAATACAACCCCAATAACACCATGCTCATCCGCACGGCGCAGCTTTATTCGTTATCCAATCTGAAGGTCAAGCTGGTGCCCGCCGTTGATACCACAACAGGTGTCAAGCCCCAGGACCGCAACACCTATAGCGCCGACGGAACAGGCATGGGGGAAGACGCCCTCGAACTCGCCTTCGTGACCAAAAACAACAACATCGTTGCGCCGCAACTGGTATCTTTGGAAAATGCCTGGCTGCAAACCTTGTCGTGGTCTGATGGGACGACGGATATACCAGAGGAGCACCTTCTCGCTCGAATGACACGACTGAAGGGAAGTGGCGCTACGGAGTGGCGGGAGATAGACATTGATAATGCCGACGCAACGTCCATAGCTCCCTACGAGGAGGGCAGCACCCAGCTACTTCCCGTGCGGGTTTGCCGCGAATGGGGCGATGGTTCAGCACATGTTTTACTTGGAAAGCTCTTATAACTATGATACTACACGGAAGGAATCTGATAATCAAGACAGGCGGAACGGCCATTGCCGCTGCCAAGTCGTGCACCATCGATGTGAAAGTGGAGGACATCGAGGTGAGCAGCCCGCTGACGGGCCAGTGGAAGATGTACATCGCCGGGCGGAAGTCGTGGCAGGTGGACGTGTCGGGCCTGGTTATGGTCGACACAGACGTACTGCCCGCCCACTTGCAACAGATTGGCGCCTGGGTGGGCCAGACGATGGCCCTGTCGGCCAACATCGTGCCAAGCGAACTGATGTATCCCGGACTGCTGGCATTCGCCGGACTGGTCACGGGAATCACGGTTGAGCAAGCTGGCCTCACACGATGGCCGGAGCTAATTTTCTGGGACGACGACAACGGACAATTTGTAGGGTTGTATCAGATGAAATACTATAACACGTGGCACGGTGGAGAATCCTACATGTCGCCGGCTGGCGGGGCCTACTTCGCCACACAAGACGAGGTGTATCAGATACAGGGCGACTGGTTGCAATTCGTATCTGTAACTTCAGCCTTCAGCGGCACCGCCTTGTGCACACAGGCCAGGGTAGGCGGCGCCGTGGGTAATCTGGTGACTTACACGGCGAAGTTCCAGGGCACGGGCGAACTCGGGATGCCGCAGTAAACCTGCGGGCACTATTGGCCCGAATTGTAGAAAAACGATAACAAGATGAAATACCTCACATTCGAACAGATAAAGCAGCAGCTCCGGCTCGACGACGAGCAGGCGCAGCTGGAGCACGACCTGCTGTGCGACTATGGCGAAGCGGCAGAAGATACCGTGCTGAACACCTGCAACCGAACGCTTGAAGACATCATCGAGCAATACGGCAAGGTGCCAGCACCCATTCGCCGTGTCACCCTCTTGCTCGTTGACAATGCCTACAAGGAGCGCAGCCCCATCTCTCCACAGTCCATGAGTGTCGTGCCCTACTCCTTCGACATCATGCTGAAGCCCTACATTCGGCTAACCACCGACAACAACGTAAACAATAACAACAACGGATATGGCAGACATTGCAATCTTTAGAATCAACTATAAGTCAGACTTCATTCTGACCTTGCAAAGCGATGCAGGCTGGATGACTCCCTTCTGCATCAAGTTTTGGACGGGTGCGCCAAGCCAGGCATACTTCGCCGGCTACGACGGCACGACATACACCCACTGCGCCCCTGTGGAAGGCGACCCCACAAAGCTCGTTGTGCAGTTCGATGACCACCATCTGCCCATCGGTGACCTGATGTTCCAGATTGGCTACCACTTCACTGTGGCCGACTTCCCCACCAGCGTGGAGGATGAAGTGCTCAATCAGGCTTCCGTCATCATCGAACAAGATGGCGAGCCCGCTCAGGTCATGCTCGATTTCAACGGTGAGACTGCCCCCGAGATTGAGTTCTCACTGCCCGCATACGCCAACGAGGCACAGCGCATAGCCAACGAGCAGGAGCGGATTGAGGCCGAGCAGCATCGTATTGCCAATGAAGAGGCGCGTATTGCTGCCGAGACCGTTCGTCAGCAGAATGAAGAACAGCGCATCCAGCAGGAGACTGCCCGCGTGAATGAGTTTGCTCGTCTGAAGCAGGATAGCGAAACCGCCACCGCCGATGCCAATGCCGCTGCCACGCTTGCTAACGAAAAGGCACAACTCGCGGCCGACAAAGCAGCCCTTGCCCAAGCAGCGGCAATCCTCGCCAACGAGAAAGCCCAGCTCGCAGCAGACAAGGCCGTACTCGCACAGGCCGCAGCAGGACTTGCCAACGCAAAGGCCGCACTTGCTCAGCAGAAAGCCGAATATGCCCAGTCACAAGGTGACTATGCCAAGGCGCATGGAGACTATGCGAAGGAGCAGGCCGAAATCGCAGAAGAAGACCATGAGCGTGCAGAGGCCGACCATGAGCAAGCAGCATCCGACCACACAACGGCTGCTGCTGACCATACCCGTGCTGAGAGTGACCACGGCATCGCTGTGGATGACCACACGCAGGCAGGTAATGACCACAGCCGTGCGGAGAGTGACCACTCGACCGCCAGTGCTGACCATATTACATCCACCAACGACCATACGCAGGCTGTTACTGATCATTCCAACTCTACCAGCGACCACGCACAGGCAGGCAGTGACCATACCCGTGCTGAATCTGACCACACAAGGGCAGAGAGCGATCATGCTGCCGTTGAGGTGTATGTTGATTCTCTTGGTGCCTTCGACATCAGCTCATATCATGCCACAGATGGCGTACTGGCTAAGTATGCTGACCTCACAGCAGCCCTTGGCACCGGCGGCGCAAACATCCCAGATGATCTCCGCAAAGGTGGAATGTCAGTGAAGTTCGTACAGAGTTCTGACAATAAGTATATACAAGCCAGATGTATGGCTCAGAACTTTACTACTGATATTACCCAGTGGCAAGGAGTAGATGATGAACCTACTGCTGGAAGTGATAATCTGGTTAAGAGTGGAGGAGTTGACGAGAAAAAACTTTCCAAAAAGGGAATATATAGTGATTTGGCATTTACCCAAGTTGATAATTATTATATAAAGAATGATTTTACGCAGAGTTTATACAATGAAGATGGCAGATATTATGGATATGTTCCAGTATCAAATGGTGATGTGCTCAAAATTACGGGCTACAATCTATCTACTGTTATTTTTGGTGCGTTAATCAAGAAGAATACTGCGGGTGTACAAATAGTTTATGCAAGTGCAACATCAGGAAGTTTTCGAGCAATTGTTACAGTGTTGGAAGACGGAATTTTGTATGTAAATGGCAATACTAATTATGGTACTATCTCCATTTCAAAAGTGACTGGATATGACCAAAATTCAGACTTTATTTATGACGATTTTGCACAATCACAGATAAATATAGCAAATTTAAAGCAGGATGTAGAGAGTGTAGGCACTTATAATGTAACATATAATGTTCCTTTAAGTTCTGGATATTATAATTTGTCAAGTGCAAGAGCAGTAGTTCCTGTCGAAATTAGAAAAGCAGGGCTTATCATAATCTTTGAGGCTGACAGCAGCCATTGGGAAGAATATCAATATATTGCAAACACTCTTGGGCAATGGACAGATAACAATTTTTGGCAGAAATTGTATGTTACAACTAACCCAGATGAGTGCCCTGTTTATAATGTCACTTATGAAATTCCACTTTCCGCAGGGAGTTTCTACACATTTGCAACTGCAAGAGCAGCAATACCTGCATCTGTAAGAAAAATAGGTCTAATTATGACATACAGAGAGTCTGCATACGTTTGGCGGACTTGGCAATTCATGGCAATCACTTCTGTATGGGATGATGATAGCAGATGGTATGAACTTGATGTGCATCCACACTTGCCTGAATGCTTCGATGAAAAAAATCAAAGTGAGGATATAGGCCAGCAGTTTATCAAAATATCAGCCGTCAATGGCGATTATACCAAACTGATAGATTCAAATGGTAACTTTATACCAGTATATCTAAAAAGAATAGATAATGATAGTGGCAGTCATAGAATAATGCTTGCTATTATGGAGAATGGTGGTTACAAAAATATCTCAACTTTCTATTCTTCGGATGCAAGTATATATACAGGTGTGAAAACTCACTACCTGGATGGAAATGTGGATATTCAAGAAAAGTGGATAAACTTTGAGGTTACAATAGATTGGGATAAAATCACCACGTCTAAATTAAAACCGAGTTCAGTATATTATGGCATTACCTTGAATACTGCATACTTCTACCAGCAGATTGTTTCAAACCAGAGTCCAAGCAATCTGAGTGGCAAGAGAATCCTTATGTTTGGTGCTTCTAATGTAGGCTACAGAGCACAGGATGCTAACGGTAATTGGATAGGAATAGACCAGCGTATCTTCTGCAATACAGGTGCAGATGTATATAATTGTGGCTTCGGTGGAAACTCAATGGCCAACAGGCCTTATGCCGATGACTATAATTATTTCACCATGTGTTATCTTGCGGATTTTCTTGTACAGGATAATCCAGATTATACTGTCTTGACATCTGCAATAGAAAGGCTTATTGCTGCTCATTCCTCTGTTCCTTATTATTCGGAAGGTGTGAGAAGTCTGCAAGCCGCACAACAATACCTAAGTCAGGAGGGTACTATTATCACTATTGCTTATGGTGGTGGTGATTGGTCAAGCAATGTGCCAGAAGGAACAAATGACTCTTTGGATGTCGATACTTTCAAGGGGGCAATGAACTATGTCATAAAGACACTACACACAAAATATCCATTGCTAAAGATAGTGTTTTTGACGCCGCTTTACAGAGGCGACAAGGTATTCCCAAATAATGCAGGAATGGATTCTGATGACAATCCCAATAACATCAATCTGTATCGCTGGAGTTATGGTGAGTTTATGAAAGATATTGGAAAGATAAACCATCAAGTTGTATATGATATGTATTACAAATCTGGCAGAGATAAATACAACATAAATTCATTGACCAGAGATGAAGTCCACGCAAATGAAGCAGGGCAAAAACAGGAAGCAGAAATATATTCAAAGCTACTGACAAGTTTCTAACATACTTATTGTAATAACTCAATACATAAGGGACGCAGGTTTTTATGGCCTGCGCCCCTTTGTTTTTTATGCCATCTGAAAAAATATAGAAAAATGTTTTGCGGTTTCAGAAATAATTCCTATCTTTGCACCGCTTAAACTACAATGCGGTACGTCGATGCCGCCATCATAGGTGGCATTTGTTGTATCTGCCATATTAGAATTTTACCCCATTGGGGCAGCAGCGTCGGTAATCCGAATAGGACCCGGTGGCTTCGCATTGTAGGCCATAGCAACGCGCAACGCTGCCCCATATTTATTGCAGATACAGATATGATGACACAAGGATTTTATCAGAGCAATGCGGGAGCAGGCTTCCGCGAGTACCTGACTTCGAGCATGAACGACATGTTTTCGCTCGACCTGAGCAGATGCACACTGACTGAGTGCATCACGAAGATGTGCGAAATCAAGTCGC
>Ga0310691_10006035_pt1 | contig 13036 bp, 19 predicted proteins | sample 176DNAGHGlowgp2_FD_203887 | JGI IMG/M metagenome (GOLD analysis project Ga0310691, IMG submission 203887) | Sheep rumen microbial communities from Palmerston North, Manawatu-Wanganui, New Zealand - 1766 DNA GHGlow gp2 (v2) (version 2) | ecosystem: Host-associated > Mammals > Digestive system >... | reverse complement strand
GCAAGGGCACGACCGATTCTTACCTGTGGCAGAAAAATTCATTCTTCAATACATAAATGAACAATGATGCCATCTGTTAGACGGCTTTGACGCCCTCGCGAAGTCGTAGAGGAAAAACTGCCAGCCTCCAAATAGTGACTGGCAGTTTTTTCATCTATAGGATACGATACACTATTTGTCAATGCTTACCAGCGTATATTTGCGACTGCCGAGACCAATCCTTTCGGCATGTTCGATGGTGTGTATGCCATGCTGTTTGTCAATACGGCTCAGAAGGTCGGTGGGGTCGTTCTTGGCTGTGACCTTCTGCTGGTTGATGATGTCAATACAAGCCTGGTCGAGGGCTACAGGGTCTGTTGATGCCAGTATACCGTAGTCTTCGAGTTTCACGGGGGCAGGATGATCCACGCAGTCGCAGTCAATCGACATGTTGTTCATCACCGAGATGTAGATGATGCCCTGCTGCTTCTGGAAGTAGTTCACTACAGCTTGCGCTGCGGCAGCCATCGATTCGAGGAATCCGTCCTGGTTGCCGATATATTCCGGCGTCCAGAGCTTCGACATGTCAAGCTTCTCCATCTTACCTGCGGAGTGAATGTAAGCCTTGCCGTTCCGGCTGGCACAGCCGATGGAGAGGTTCTTCAGCGCACCGCCGTAACCGCCCATGGGGTGACCCTTGAAGTGGTTAAGAGCAATCATGAAGTCGTAGTTGGCCATGTGTCCTCCCACGATGTCGAACTTGATATTGCTCTGATCCTTCACGGGGATGCGAATCTCATCATACTCGTCCATGATGTCCACAGGGAAATACTTCGTAAACCCGTGCCGCTCGATGACCTTCCAGTGGTTCTCCGATGAATTGCGGTCATCCCTCTCGTTTCCAGGACCGCTGCTGTAGGCTGTGTTACACTCCACAACAGTGCCGTCTACCTCGAAGATGAGATTCTTGACAAGTTCAGGCTTCAGGTAGTTGGGATTACTGCCCTCGCCGGTACTCATTTTCACTGCCACGCGTCCCTTAGCAGGAACACCCAGGGCTTTGTATATCTTAACCAACGACTCAGGGCTGATGTCCCTGGTCAGATATACCGTGCTCTGTGCAAGAGCCGCTGCCGATGCAACCAGCATCATTGCAGCTATCATCAATCCTTTTCTCATATTCTACATCTTTCCAACCAGTTCAATTACCTTCTGCTTGGTTTCCTCAGTCTTCTGCTCGTCAATTTTTGCACTGACAAAGCCCATGTTCTCGACCTTCCAGTAGTTGCAGATGTCACGGAACTCAGCAATGGCACCGTCATAGACACCAGGCGAATAGGATGACATCAGCAGAGCCATCTTCTTCACTTTTGCAGGTGCATTCATGCAGTACATGCGCTGGATGGGTGCTTGGATCTGTGCGCAGAGCGTGAAGTAATAGATGGGTGCTGCCAATACCAGCACCTCTGCCTCTGCCATAAGGGGGTAAAGCTCCTGCATATCATCCTTTTGAATGCAGGCACCATTGCCTTTGTTATGACAGTACTCACAGGCCAAACAACCTGCAATCTTCTTCTTCGATACGTTGACCAGTGTAACCTGATGACCTGCTGCCTCGGCAGCCTTCTTGTACTCTTCCGCCATCCATGCGGTGTTGCCGTTTGCTCGTGGTGAGCCTTGTAGAATCAGAATGTTCATAATCGTATTTGTTTAGTATAAATCCTTAAACTATGTTGTTTTAACCATGCAAATATACGAAATTTGCGGCAAAATCCGTATATTTGCACCTTAGATTTATGATAGTTTAGAAGTTTATGGATAAAATTGTATTGATAACAGGGGCAACAAGCGGCATCGGACTGGCTTGTGCAAGGAAGTTTGCCGAGAACGGCGATAAACTGATTCTGACAGGCAGGAACGAACATCGTCTGGCAGAGATTCGTAAAGAGTTGGCGGAAAAGGATACCGAGGTACTTACCTTGGCTTTCGACGTGAGAGACCGTGAGAAAGCGAGGCAGTATATCAGCGAACTCCCAGATGAATGGCAGAAGATCGATGTGTTGGTGAATAATGCAGGCCTTGCCTTGGGCTTGGAGCCAGAGTATGAGGGCGACCTTGATGAGTGGGAAACGATGATTGACACGAACATCAAAGGACTGCTGACGATGACTCGACTGATAGTTCCTGGCATGGTGGAGCGTAACAGCGGTCATATCATCAATGTTGGCTCTGTAGCTGGCGATGCAGCCTATGCAGGTGGTAATGTATATTGTGCTACAAAGGCAGCAGTAAAGGCATTGTCGGACGGACTCCGCATCGATGTGGCTAATACGGCTATTCGTGTCACCAACCTGAAGCCAGGTCTTGTTGAGACGAATTTCAGCAATATCCGTTTCCATGGTGACAATGACCGTGCTGCCAATGTATATAAGGGCATCAAGCCCCTGACAGGCGATGACATTGCCGATGTGGCAGTCTATGCAGCCAATGCTCCCGCTCATGTCCAGATAGCCGAGGTGCTGATTCTTGCTACTCATCAGGCCAGTGGCAGTGTCATTGTTAGAAAATAGTCTCAATCAAAGTCTCAAATACAGGACGTTTCGGACAGATTCCCGAGCAAAGCTCGCCTACTCGTAGCCTTTCAGACGATTATCGTCGAGAGGAGCTTATCTTCAATATTCTGCCTCTGTTGGTTTGCCGTTTTAGTCTTTCTGGTAGATGGGGTATTGAAATTCCAGACATTGGTTGACTATTTCGGTTCATACACATTAGTGGAGATTACACTATTGCTATTGGTCATTCTACCCGCACTGGCAGTATACATATTAACAAAAGAAGGTAAAACGATGAATAAGAGAGAATATATACAGGCAAACAAGGACTGGCTTGAAGCCAAGTCGAAGGAAGAAGGAGTTAAGGCTCTTCCTAAGGGAATATGTTACAAGGTACTGGCGGAGGGTAACACATCGAGTGCCCAGCCGACGGTACGCAGTATCATAACTGCCCATTATACTGGCAAGACCATTGACGGCAAGCAGTTTGACAGCAGCCGTGGCGGTGTGCCCTTGGCTTGCAGGCTCTGTGACCTCATTGAGGGCTGGATTATTGCCATGCAGCAGATGCATATCGGTGACAAATGGGAACTGTATATCCCTGCAGAGATGGGCTATGGCAAATCCTCCCAGCCCGGCATCCCCGGCGGTTCAACACTTATCTTTGAAATAGAACTGTTAGGCATCGCATGAAACAACCCAAGTTTATCATCACGATGGAGGGTGTTTTCCGTCTGGGCATGGTTGACCAGCACAAGCACTTGCTGAAACCGGGCGACCAGTGCATCGGTGGTGGCTATTATACATTCGACTTCGTTTCCAATCGCATCATCCTTGACAGAGAGTCATACGACTTCGGCCGTCCCAAGTGGCATTTGATAGAAACACTAAAAGTCCCTTCTACTTATTGTGGCCTTCGTATTGCTTACAAGTACGACGATGGCTTTCACGATGATTTTAATGTCAGTGAGGAATTGCAAATAGAATACTATGATTGACTTTGATTCCATCTGGCGCACTCAGGATGAGATTAGGACGGTGGTAAATGCCGTTTTGGGTGAATGCATCTGGAATCTTGCCTATGATGAAAGGCGTAGTGCTATCGTTCTTGAACTGTTTGTTACCCTTGAAGAAGATACCATCAGTGATTTGTGCTGCCAGTTTCCGATATCCGCCGACTATGACGGGGTAGGATTGCAACCTTAGCGGCGACCTCCAAAGTGGCCGGAACCACCGTGATTATTTCGAGTATTCATAGCGACTTCGCGATTCGGAGCCTTATGAGCATTGTTGTGGTTACCCATGTTGTGGTTGCCCATGTGCCCCTTGTCGTTCATCACTCTTGCGCCTCTGTCCGGCATTGGAGCAGGATTGTGCTTTGCAACAGGAGCAGGTGCGGGCTTGCCCATGTGAGCATAGTGTGAGCCATGAACCCTGTTGTGACCACCTTTATAGCTCACGAACACCTTCGGATGTGCATTGTAGAAATGGCCTCTGTTATAGTGAGAGTACACTGCGAATGTCCATCCACCAGTTTTCCAAGCCACGGGGCGATAGAAGTGGTTCAGTGCTACATACTTGTCATACTGCCAGCTATTCAGCACGAAGCGGAGGTCTGCGTTACGACGATCCCACCAGATGCCAAACACGTCGCCATGACCGTTCAGGCTCATCAGGTAGTCGAGGTTGATCTCATAGACTGCCTCATACTGTGCAGCGGTGAGGTTCAGCTCGTAAGCCATCTTGTCCGAGAGGAAAAGTGCCTCGTGCTTTGCTGCATTGTAGCTCATTGCGTTCTTGGACGAGCCAAGCGGCATAGCCGAGCGGGCCGAGATAGTCATGACCATCATCACTGCCAGAATCATCATCTTCTTCATATCGTTATCTCCTATCTTTAAGAGGTTAGACATTTTGTTTCTTGTTCACGGTGCAAAGATCGGTACTTTTCACGGCATTTCAAAGGGATTATACCTAATCTGAAAGGTGGTTTTTCCTAAATCGTATTAGGGAAAATCCCCCTTGATATACTTAAAGATTGTTGAGTGTTTGGTATTTCGCTCGCTTATTCGTATCTTTGCACCCAAATTACAAAGGATATGAAGGTAAAGATACAGACTATGTTGGGCGACATCGTGGTTCGCCTTTATGATGAGACTCCCATCCATCGTGACAATTTCATTAAGCTGGTGAAGGATGGGTATTATGATGGTACGCTGTTCCATCGTGTGATTAAAGACTTCATGATTCAGGGCGGTGACCCTGACTCAAAGGGTGCACCTGCTGGCAAGATGCTGGGTGTCGGTGGCCCTGACTATACGCTGGAAGCTGAAATCAAAGATGGCCTCTTCCATAAGCGTGGTGCATTGGCAGCAGCCCGTCAAGGTGACGAGGTGAATCCTGAACGTCGTAGCAGCGGTTCTCAGTTCTATATCGTCTGGGGACAAGTCTACAACGAAGGTCAGCTCCGTCAGTTCTCCAAGCAGCTGAAGATGCAGAAGATCCAGTCGGCCTTCAATCAGCTGGCTAAAGAGCATCATGACGAGATTATGCAGATGCGCCGCGAGCGTAACCGTGCCGGTCTGCAGGAGTTGCAAGACAAACTTGCTGCCGAAGCAGAAGCACAGGTAACTGGTAATGGCTTGACAGACGAACAGCTGAAGATTTACTCTACCATTGGCGGTACGCCGCACCTCGATGGTCAGTACACCGTATTCGGTGAGGTAGAGGAAGGCCTTGATGTCGTGGAGATGATCCAGCAGACCGCAACCGCCCGTGGCGACCGTCCTGTTGATGATATCGAAATGAGAATGATTGTTATAGAATAGTAATGAGACCACTATCCACAAGAACTGCAGGGTTTACGGATTCGGTTATCCGACGGATGACCCGCATATCCAATAAGTACGGAGCCATCAACCTCTCACAGGGATTCCCTGACTTTGACCCTCCAAAGGAGATTACCAATCGCTTGGCAGAGATTGCCCCGTCAGGCCCTCACCAGTATGCGATTACCTGGGGAGCGCAGAACTTCCGTGAGGCACTGGCCAAGAAGCATAGCCACTTTACGGGATTGCCCATCGATGCTGATAAGAATATCGTGGTGACTTGTGGCAGTACGGAGGCCATGATGGCTGCGATGATGACTGTCGTTAATCCAGGCGACAAAGTGGCCATATTCTCGCCATTCTATGAGAACTATACGGCTGACACCATCCTGACGGGAGCTGAACCCGTTTATATTCCGCTTGTGCCGCCAACATTCTCCTTCGATGCCGACCTGCTTGAAGATGCCTTTAGGAATGGGGCAAAGGCTTTGGTTCTCTGCAATCCCTCTAACCCATGCGGCAAGGTGTTTACCCGAGAAGAACTCCAAACAATAGCAGATATCATCATTAAGTATGATGGCTATGTGATTACAGATGAGGTCTATGAGCATATTGTCTATGCACCCCATCAGCACGTTTATATCTCTACGCTGCCTGGCATGTGGGAGCGAACAATCACCTGTAGTTCTCTCTCGAAGACATACAGCATCACAGGTTGGCGTCTGGGCTATGTAATAGCTCCTGAAAGAATCATCGAGCGGGTGAAGAAGGTGCACGACTTCCTGACCGTTGGTGCTGCTGCTCCTTTGATGGAGGCTGCAACTGTCGGCCTTTGTTTCCCTGACAGCTATTATGCCGAACTTCAGGCTCACTACACCCACATGAAGCAGCTGTTCTGCGATGGCTTGAAGCAATTCAGCCTGACCTTTACAGACCCACAGGGAGCCTACTATGTGTTGCTCGACGTCTCTAAGTATGGGGTGAAGGATGACCTGCATTTCTGCGAGTGGCTGGCAGAGCATGTCGGTGTGGGTGCCGTTCCTGGCAGCTGTTTCTTCCGCGAGGACGTACATCACCTTATCCGTTTCCACTTTGCCAAGCGCGACGTTACGTTGAATACTGCCCTTGACCGTTTATCAGAATTAGACAGTAAGGCAAGAGAATATAAAGGTTAAGATACAAATCCTTTATTCTTCCCAGTCTATTTCCGTGAAGCGTGAGAAACGTTTCCCGTCACGTTCTATGGTCTCGAAGAACATCTTTTCCGGGCGCACCCAGTATTTGCGGTCGCCATAAAGTGCCTGATAGACTACCATCCGTTCCTGAGTCTCAGAATCAAAAGCAATGTGTACAAGCTTGTACTTATTTCCCTTGAAGTGCTGGAAGTATCTTACACGGTCTTCTGAGATGGGATATTCAATCATCAGTTTCTCAATGAGGGGCACATACCACGTCTTGAACTGATCTGCCGTTGGTGTATGGCCACCGGGGAAATGGAAGGTGCTGTGATAGTGTTCCAGGAACAATGGCTCGAAATGTGCCAGCGTGTCTTCCTCACCGAAGATGCCCCATACGCGAACCTTATTATATATATTACAGCAGTCAAACTGATGTGCTTCCATCTCCTCGAACTCGCTTATCAGCTGTTCGTCGATGGTGAAGTCCTGCTTGCCGTCAGTCCTGGGTGACTTGTACTGATGGTTGCCGATACGCTCGCGCAGGAAGTCTGACATCTTGAAATGCGGATTACCGAGTAGGGCTGGGACTCCGATAATCGGTGAGATCATCTGCGCATAAAATGAGCCGCAGCTGTTACCAACAAGGATATCAGGTTTCTCTTGGTCACAGATGTCGCGGATAAGCCTGACGGCATCGGCAGGATGGAGTGGTAGGTCGGGAGTCAGTACGGTGGCCTTCTTATTGAAGGCTTCCTTCAATGCCAAGGCTGGCACACAACTGCCACTGGCATAAAATCCGTGAAGGAACAATATCTTCTTTTGCTTTTGCATATCGGTGTGCAAAGGTACGGATAAGTGAGCAAAATGCAAAAGGAAAATTTGTTTTTCTTTTCATTTTCGAACGAGAGTACCTTCGGTGTAGCCAAAGATACTCAAATAATCGCAGAAAAACGCCTGTGGATGCACTTTTCAGATAGTTTTAACTTTTGGGTACTGTGACAAGATCCTCGCCCAAGGCTGTGGATATCTTGCAGATAGTTGAAAGCGTCAGGTTATGTGTTCCTGACAGCCAGCGGCTCACCTCTGTCTCGGTCTTACCCAGACGCTGAGCCAGATCCTTCTGAGTCATTCCCTTGATTTCAAGGATTTCATAGATACGGTTGGCAATGGCCACTGACAATTCGATTTGCCGTTTACTCTCTGGGGATATGTCTTTTCTTATCCCGTCAATTACTCTGTTCGTTTTCATGGCGCAAAAATAAACATAAAAGTTGATTAGTCCAGATCTAGTGGACAAAAAATTAACTTTTATGCTTATTCCCAATAGTAATGGATATTACGACATTTGTGCCGAATTGATAGTCTTAGAAGTCATCGAACTTCTTCATGGCCTCTGCATTGATTTGACTCATCTCATGCTTGGCAGTGCTCAAACGAGTTTGGCTCTGTTCTCGCTTACTCGATGAGTTCAAAATGCTGGAAGTCCTTGCGAGTGGCCCAGTCGCCACCCCACTCAAAGCCAGCCTCCGTGAAGAGACGGAAGCAGAGATCTTGGCGGTCGATTTTGTAGGGGAAGTCCCAGTCGCGGTTACAGTATGCCTCTGCTGTGGCTGGTTGAATAAATAGCGTGCCGTCGTCACGAACCTTGTAATAAGGGTTGTAGAGCGTATTGATGTCGATAGCCAGTCCGCGCGCATGCTTCGAGAGGTTCGTGCTGCCAGCTATGTTACGGTAGCAGAAGCACGATGAGTTGTTGTCGCGCATCTGCGTCTCGTCGTCTGCATCATATACATCGGGCAGCAGCATCCGCTGGATGGGGTACTTCGCATCGAACAGCTGACGCAGGATGGTGGCCACGCGGTCGGCAATCACTTTGTTGCACACCATTTCGCCCACATGCATCTGGTTATCGTAGTCCCAATGCAAAGCCCTCACATGACGCAGGTCATCGCGCCCTATATGTGGATTCTCCTTATAAGTCTTGCCCTGCATGCGTGCCCACACACCATCAGGGATGGGCTCGGCAGCAAAACATTTATCTAATCCACCGAAAGCTTTCACTGCATCGGCAGTCACCGTCCGTCCTGCCTGCCAGTTGTCCAGAGCCGATGTATCAGGTTTGACGGCATTATCATTGTTACTGCATGCCGAAAGTGTCATTATGCCGCAAATGAGGGTGGCGGCGAGCACCCAATGCATAATTTTTTCATTGTTGAAGGAATTACATTTTAATCTTGAGTCGGTCGCCTATAAAAAGGTTTATCGCAGTCCTTAGTTTCTTTCACGAGGTGCCGAGATATCCGTCTACTGGCGACCACCATGCCCCACGGCACTTGGCATAGAGTGTAGAGCGGAACCTGCGGGCTGGATCGTTACCACTGTCGCTGTCGCTGAAGCCATACTCAACTGCCAGTGGTGATGAGAACGTCTCGCTTTCCGAGAGTACGAACACACAGTCCTTAGTGTCGGGGCCACAGTCGGTACCGAAAAAGTAGTTGGGGGCGTTCTTGACATCCGTCTCCTCGATGGCGCTTTTCTCCTGTTCCGTAAAGGCCCGGCTGAGAAACTCCCCGTTCAGCCATTGACGCAAGCTGCAGTCGCTCCAACTGGTATCTTTGTAGATGTCGTTAAAAGGGCAGGTGTCTGGCATGCGGTCTGCCAGCAATACGGCTTTATCGGCCGTCTGCTTCAGGATGCGCCACTTGATGGGGGAGTATGCGAAGTAGTGCCAAGTTTCAGGGGCTTCCCACCGGTAATGCTGGGCTCGGCTGTCAGAATGGTTCACAGCTCCGGCAGCATTTAGCCTGTGGTAACGCTTGCCACCAATCTCTGTGTCGTCGTCAGTCCACTCTGCCTGTTCCAGTTGGTGGTAAAGCGCAGCATCGGTTATCACGTCGCCTTCTACCAGCGCGTAATCGTCCACAGCATTGAAACTGCCGCTGACCACCTCATTGGCAGGATACGAGCCAAACAGGATGCACTCCCAGCGTGTAACCTTCTGTGGCTGCGGTGGCTGTTCGTCATCCTTATCGTCCTTGCTGCACGACGTCAGCAATGGTAGTCCACAAACAATAAGGATGGCGGATATCATCCATTGTTTCAATTGTTTCATTATATACCTTATTCTTGTTGTTACTTATTTATATGGTGCAAAGATACAGAAAAAAGTTCAAGTTACCAAAGAATCCCTGTCAAAACAGTTTTTGTTGTGTTGATAACCATGATCGGATTCAAAAACATAAGCCCCGGCTTGCACGGTTTTGCAGGTCGGGGCTTTGTTTAGTGTTTAGACAAACGGTACAACGCAAATCAGTGCAATGGCATCGCCCCATCCGGGAATGACTCCGATGAGCGCATCCAGATAGTAGCGATCCATATAGCGCGTCAAGCCTTCCATCGTCTGATAGGCTTTGTTGTTAATCAGGCGTTGGCGTCGTTGCAGTCGTTTCTCTTCGTTCATCAAATGACTACAGCTGTTCCACTGGTGGCAACCATCAGCATAGAGCCATTGGCTCCGGTGGTCTCGTAGTCGATGTCGATGCCAACGATAGCATTGGCTCCAAGAGCCTGGGCACGCTGCATCATCTCCTGCATGGAAGAATCCTTGGCCTCGATGAGTACTTTCTCATAAGAACTGCTGCGCCCGCCGAAGAAGTCGGTGAGACCAGCCATGAAGTCTTTAAGCACATTGGCACCAATAATGACTTCGCCTGTCACCACGCCCTTATATTCACGGATGGGGTGACCTTCAATCTGTGGGGTTGTTGATAGTATCATAATTGTTCTCTTTTAAAAGTTTCTATTTATTAGACGTAAGATATGGGTGAAAAGTTCTTGCTTAGGCAAGCGGCAAAGCCGAGCGGCAATACATTATAAAATGTATGGAGCGATAGCTGCACAGGCTATAACATGTCAACTACCTGCTCGTCATGCACCATGACCACTCCTACTGAGCAGACACTCGACGGCTGTTGATTGGCCGTCTCGAAGTCGATGGCAATGAAGTTATTTTCTGATAAGCCATGCGCTTATCGCCATTGGCAAGATAGATGATGCCGCAATAAGTGAAGCCGTGCTTCTCGATGTTATGCTGCATAATCCGATTATCCTTATGGGTATCGATGCGAATGTTTGCATCATGCGAGAAGCAAAACTCCATGATATCTTTGAAGATGCCGTGAACATCAGGGTAACTGGCAATACGGTGAACGACATGATAGGACTGTGTGCCATCCAGCCACTTGCCATCGTATATCTTCGAGTAGGTAGGCTCAGGAGAGGGTAGGAAAGCGAAATAACCCACGATGCGACCAGTCGATTGATCATTAACATCGCCTTCCTCTATGACATAACCGCCATGCTTCTCTATATCATTGGTAATGACTACCTCAGAGGGGTAGCCTTCTCCCCATTGGCGCATATTGCCTGAAGACCGCATAATCTTTTTTGCGGCCTCCATCACCTGCATAATATCGGTGATGTCTGTAGATCTTGCTTTCCTGATTATCCTATTCATTTTTCCCTTCGACTTCACAGTGCTGGAATCCCATTTCCTTGGCCTTCTCCTGATTCATCAGGAAATAGATGGCCTCGCCCTCGTTGCAGAGTTCACCCTTCGAATTGACAATCTCCGCATTGATATATACCAAATTGCGAACTTGCTTAGCAACTTTTGCTCGTATCGTCAGCTCTGGTTCTGTTGTTGAGACTGCCTTACGGAACTTCACATTCAATTGGACGGTATAGCCACTTGTCTGCAGCTTGCGGGTGACCACCCATCCGCACACTTCATCAATCAGCGTACTCAGAATGCCGCCGTGCATGGTGTTCACCCATCCCTGATAGTTCTTTTCGGGATGCCACTTGCTCACGATATAGTCACCATCCTCATAGAACTCCATGTGAAGCCCGATGGGATTCTCTGGACAACAGCCGAAGCAGTTGTACTCAGGATGGTTGCGCCAAGGGTTTATTATCTTCTTCATATCAGTTCATCTTTGTCATGTGATAGCCCATACGCTTCAGCTGCATGGCAGCTCCAAACAGATAGAGCTGGTGCAGGTCTGTTCTCAATATCTCTTCAAAATTCTCCATTGCTTCTTTGTCATTGTATCGAAATATCGTTGCAAAGTTACGAAAATATTTGGATTATTCGTTATTTTTTAGTAATTTTGCATCAAAATAAAGTAAGGAAATATGCCACGTAAGACTGACGGAATAGAATTTGAGATTCATCCGCGCCCAACGAAGGGCGAGGACGGCAAGCCGCTGCTCTATGTGCGTCCTGCGAAAGGACGTAAGAAAAGCTTCAAGCAGCTGGAGGATTTCTGCAACAAGTATCGCAATCTGCGCACTGGAGAACTACAGATGGTGATGAATGTAATGATGGACGTTGTTGGGCTTTGGCTGTCAGACGGCTATCGTGTAGAGACACCCATCGGCTCGTTCGCCCCCAAGCTGAAACTGCTGGGGGAGCATACCGACCCCAAGACCATTCATGGCAGAGACATTGAGTATGCAGGCATTGAATTCATCCCTTCCAAGGAGTTCATCAAAGAAGGTGGTAAGAATCGCGAGGGCTACCGCAAGAGTGAGGCTCAGGTGGGAAACAGTCAGATGTACGACGAGAAGGCAATGGATGAGGCTCTGCGACTCTGCCTGAAGTTGGGTTACGCGACGATTCCAGAGTTTATGATATTCAGCGGCCTGAAGCGCGACTCTGCCAAAACCTATCTCGACAGCCTCTGCAAGGGCGAACATCCGCGTCTGTGGAAAGTGCGTGAAAGCCGCCGCTGGCTCTACTTCCCGAAAAAGTATAATACAACAGAATAAAACTCGGTTTCGACCGACCGCTCCAGCATATAAGGGCGGGTGCTCCAATATATAAGGGCGCCCGCCCTTATTTGTGCGGGCGGGCGTCCGAATCTGGTTAGGTACCGTCTCTCTCCCTGTTACATGCCGTCTCTTTCCCTGTTAGTACGTACCTTTTCCCCTTTTTCTACGTATAATAATCGCCAACATCCTGTTGAAACGACCAGAAAACCGCCACAGGGACGGCTTTCATGCTGTTTTTTAACTTTCTAGTTCTTTTTTTCGCGGTTTTTTATTAATTTTGCCACCGAAAACTATAAACCATTTCGTTATGAGAAAAAACATTTTGATGGTTGCCGCGGTGATGATGCTTGTGGCCTGCGGAGGACAAACAAAGAATGTTGCGTCGGATACCGACAGTACACAGGTTTTTGAAATACCTGACACGCTGAACACGGCGGAGGCAGTCACAGCTTTCGTGGAGAAGTTCTATAAAGAATGGAGTGGGGAGGATATCCTTAACTATGACTACGCGAAACAGCATATTACCCCTAATCTCCTGAAATATCTGGCCGATGCGTATGACTACGATTGTGAGGGAGAGTGCCTGGCTACTTGGAAGTTCTTCTATGAGGGCGGCGGTGATGTTGGTGAGTTGAAGTCACGCCAGATTACGGCTCGTGACGAGAAT
>Ga0310691_10006034_pt1 | contig 13039 bp, 15 predicted proteins | sample 176DNAGHGlowgp2_FD_203887 | JGI IMG/M metagenome (GOLD analysis project Ga0310691, IMG submission 203887) | Sheep rumen microbial communities from Palmerston North, Manawatu-Wanganui, New Zealand - 1766 DNA GHGlow gp2 (v2) (version 2) | ecosystem: Host-associated > Mammals > Digestive system >... | reverse complement strand
TCTTATCGCAGAGGCTATTCAGTTGGTTCTTGTGCTTATCACTGGATTGGCGAAGTTGCACGATGCAGGATATGAGGCCGAAATCGAGCGTCAGCAGAAGAAGATTGATGACCTGCAAAGAGCCTACGACCGTCTTGAAAAGCAGATTGAGAAGACTTGGGACACTGCATCATACATAAGGACTTACAACGAGGAGACACAAAACCTCTACGCACAAATCGAGGCTTTAAACAAGCAGATTGCGGCAGAGAATTCAAAGAAAAACATCGATGCAGACAAGATTCAAGGATACAAAGATTCGATTCAAGACGCGGAGGACGAGTTGGAAGAACTGAAGCAGAAGCAAATCGAGGTGTTCGGTGGCATTGGAGAGGAAGGCTATCGTGACGCGGCGCAAGAGTTCGTTGACGCTTGGAAGTCCGCTTTCTTGGAGACCGGCGACGGTCTGCAAGGCTTGCAGGAGCACTTCGACGAGTTCCTCAACGACTGGTTCGTGAAGCAAGCCACGATGCGAGTGGCGGGGAGGATGTTAGAGCCGTTGTTCCGTCAAATCGACAGCGCCGTAGACCAATACAGCAACGGAGGCGAAAATGTGCTTATGCAAGAGTTGCAAGAAGTGCGAGAGAAGTTTGGGGTGCTCGCCCCACAACTTTCCGAAGCATTGGAGGAACTCGCTGGAATGTGGGGACTTGGAGGCGAAGGCGCTTTGAGCGGTCTTGCCGCAGGCATCCAAGGCATGACAGAAGAGCAAGCGAACATCTTGGAGGCTTACTGGAACAGCGTCAGAGGCTACACGGCAAGCATCGACTTTAATGTTGCAAGGATTGCAGATATGATGGCTTCGGAGACTGGAGGCAGAGGCGTAGATTTCAACCCGATGCTACAACAACTCAACCTAATCGCAGCAAATACGCAAGCGACACATCAACTCTTGCTATCAGTAACGAAGAGCGGGCACTCGCAAGGAGGATACGGAATCAAGGTTTTTGCGGATTAGTGTTGACTTTTTGAAAATATGCTTATCTTTGCAAAGTGGAACAAGTTGAAGCAAAACAATAAACAACATAACACAAAACTCTGAAATACAATGGATTGGAACTCGATAATACTTGCCGTAATAGGAGTGGTTTTCTCGTGGGAGACTTGGAACAATGTCAAGTACCGTAGGGAGAACAAGAAACTCAAGGAGAACGAGGTGAAAACTTCAAGCGTCGACGCACAAAAAGCGCAAATCGAACTTGGAGACCTTTTCGTCGAGAAGTCCAAGGAGATGTTCCAACAGATGCAGGAACTTCAAGAGCAGACCCTGCTCGCCACGAAGAAGAACGGCATCGACAACGAGGGCATCATACGACAACTCAACGAGGTCGTCGCAGAGCAGAAGCGTCTGTCAGAGGAACAGCAGCGGCAAGGTGAGGAACTCAAACGCCTTAGCGAGGGGCAAGAGCACATGGTTTCCTTTCTCAACGGAGAGTACCAATCGTTCCTGACCGAAAACGGATTCAAACGCAAAAGCAGATATGAGCAATGAAAGGGTGTTTTCTTTTACATAGTTTTTTCAAGCTCGGCAGAAGAACCGTTGCGTGGGTAGCATTGATTTGTCTCACTCTCGCAGCGGTCTCTTGCCGTACAACCAAGACTGTCGAAGTGCCAGTCCCAATACATGACACCACTTACTTGACGAAAACAGTCAAGGACAGCGTTTTCGTTGAACATTCGACGACATATTATGTCAAAGGCGACACGGTGTATCTGACCAAGACAATTACAAAATTCGTTGAGAGGCTGAAAACGGACACGCTGAGGCTTTATGTAGAGAAACCAATAGAGATTGTCAAGACAGAGACGAAAACGGTCGATAAGCCTCTGAATTGGCTTCATAAGACGCTTATCGGATGTGGGGTGTTGTTTCTTGCGTCTTTGTTCGCTGGTATAGTTATTTTCATACTCGGTCTTAAAAGGAGGTAGTCCATGGCTAAGGAAAGGTTTCTTACGGTGATGACACCCATCAAGGACAGCGACTGCGAGGCTACGGTGTACGCGGATGCGGTGGCGTTGGCTACGGCGGTTCCGCCGTCGGTGGAAAACATCAACAAGGTCTACAAACTCCAAGACGGGACTTATATGCGTGTATGGCTCAACCCATCAACAAGCCAATATGAGTACCACTCTGTAACAGACCGTGAGTTCCCTTATCTTGGGAATCCGATTGAAATATTCGACTTTACATACGATGCGACAAGGATGGGCACTGCGCCGACGATTTCTGCGCAAGGCGTGATGCGATATGCCGATGCAGACGGTACAACCTTGGACGGATTGTGGACTCAACAATGCCACGTCGTTTTCAACGGGAAGAAACTATACTTGAAGCAAATTCCCACATCGAGTAAGTCAAACGAGGATGCGAGGTACAAGTATGACTTGGACTTCGTTGACGAAAGGGTCGCTTTGGAGAGGGTGTATTTCTATGACGTCGTTTCGCCTTTCATCACTGAGAGACCGATTTCTGAGAGTTCGACTTTCAGTTTCTATGGAGACATCAACGAACTCGTGAAGCGAATCAACGCGAGCCTCATACGGAGCGGACTGGCTACTTTGACAAGGAAGTATGTACACTATGAAGACCCGTACTATGAGCAGGTGCTCCCCTCTACTCTTATTCCATATCTGACATACGAGCAATGGACAATGCTTAATGTGAACCCAAGTTCGTTAGTGCCGGAAGTGTTCGGCTCGGACTATGAATGGAGGGTGTTTAATTACGAGATATACAGACCTCTCAACGGTAACTACAGCCGATACCTCATGGAATACATCTATGAGAACGACAATGGCGTATATACGCTCTTTGGCTATCAGTGCAAGATTGGTACTGACAAGTACGGAGACCCCTCCACATCGGAAGAGAAACTGATAAATTTCGAGAACAGCACCATACACGAGGCTTTGCAGCAGTTCCACGATACATTTGGGTTGGAATACTACATAACTTGCGAGAAAAACGCTGGCGGTAACTTCACGGGCAACACCTTCATAGTGATAGGGGACTGCGAGCACGACTTTGCCGACTGGGACTCGGTGGCGCTGGATTTTGTCCGTGACGATGACGGCGTTCCTGTCTCAACCAATCCTTTTGACTACGGTTCGACAGAGGCTTTGCTGTCGAAGGAGAAGACTAACACGACTGACAAGATTGTCACCCGCATCACAGGGGCAGGAAGCACTGAGAACATACCTTGGTACTACCCGAACCCCAACCCAGACGGTTGGATTAAACCGTTTTATACTGAATACGGTGAAGAAGTTCCGAACGTCATAATAGAATTTCCTACCGACGAGGGGGAGACAACGGCAGACGGATTGAAATATGAGGATTACTTAAAGAACAGGATTGGTGTAAATATAAACAGAGGAATAGTAAAAGAAGTTATATACTCGAATGAGTACAATTTCGCGTTTCCAGTGCCTGATGAAGAATACAACATTCTTCTGTTTACGTATGAAATAGACACGCATGATGTAATCGAACCAAGGATAACACTAAAGCTGAACTACAATCCAGATGTAAGCAAATGCAGCAGAATCACTGGGGCTTTGGGATATGAAGAAACGGTAGTTGGCACATACGACTCTTCTGAATCATATACAGAACCGACACCTTTTCAGGCAATGTTCATTACAAAGGACGGTTTCCATAAAATCGACCTTGTGCAAGGCAAAAACTATGTTCTGCGAATCGTTTACTACATACCAAAAAATGAAATGCCAAATTCCCGTATGTACGATTACGAAGGATACCACTATCCTTCTATGTCTATACAATATGGCACGTCTTCAGTGTTTGCTCGTATTGGCGAGAATTTTTATCAAGAACAAGGTCTTCAATCTTTTGCAGAATTTGCTTATCCTGGTGTTCCTACAGATGCAGGATATAGCATAGATGGTACTTCAGAGGGCAAGGTGCTTCCTCAAACAAGGGTTGCAGGTGGTCAATACAAGGATATGGCGACAGGAATCATATACAAGTGTTACAACTCTAATCCACCCGATATACAAGATGTTACTAACCAAAACGCTTTTTCAGTATCTCCTGCTATGTCTGGCGACGAATGGTTCGGCACTTTTGTAAGTATGGCTCTTTCGTTGTATGCGAACGATGGCTGGTATATAGGTCGCAGGAAAGTGGTTTTATCAGACTATGGCATTTTTGACATAACCTTTGAAAGTCCAGAAACACAAAGTGACATTTTCAATGCAATCGAGTTCAAAAGGTTGAAATGGGTCACTCCTATACCGAACCTCATGCCAGAGGTGTTCATCAAGACCGACGGGGAGAGAAGGTTCTACAATGCGCACAACTATTGGGACAAGGACAATGATACACTATTCGAGGGCACTGCGGACCCGATGATTGGTGAAGTGCAAGTCGGCGTGAAGGTAAGGAACCCGATTTACAAGGACGAGGAGAATCTTCTGGACGACAAACACTACGAGTTCGAGAGCGAGTACAGGCAAGATATGCCTCACGAGCATATAGAGGACTTCGATGATGTTAAGCCTTCCATAGAAGGACAGAAAAATTATGTCGAAGTCAAAATTGATGAAGAGACCGCCGACGACTGGGCTAACCAATACCAGAACTATTTCACCAAGAACGAAGATGGCACTTTCTCAAATGCGACTTCCACATACGACGCAAGCGAGACATACTACATGTCACTTCGCATTGATGTCGTTGAGCAGTTCGCATACGACGAGACGGACAACAACGAGATTTGGGACAATTATGAGGACGAGACCATACAAGGCGAATACAAGCATCCGTATTTCTTCGCTAAATTGCGTCCGATGGGTTTCAACATATTCGACCTCGCCCTCACAGAGGACATGACAATTTCAATGACAACTGGCAACTGTGGTGCCTGCAATTTCAAGATTGGCGTGGACGAAAACACGGGGAAGAACCCTGTCCAGATTTGGGAGTATGATGTATATGTGTCTGAGAGCGGGACATACACCAAGGTTTATGACGCAGGGACATTGAGAAGATATGTTAATCTTGAAGGTCTGTATTATTTTACTGGTGCAGAATATGTCCCAGTATCAGCCAATATGCTTATAGACGGAGGAGGCCAATATGATTATTCTATTGGTTTATATGACCGCTATACATATTCAGAAGATTCCGTAAAGAACGGTCTTGTCGGAGGCGTGAAACAGGACGGAAAGAAGCATTTCGCTGGCGATGTAGTGACCAATGGAAGGTTTATAGCGAGTCAGCAGGACACGTCCGAAAACTATGTATGGGTCGCATTGATGAAAGACACCGAATCCTACGGTGTGATTATGCCGTCGTCTATACCCGACTACGGCGACCCGACGTTCAATCAGTACATCGAGCCTAAGGGCATAGAGTACACGAACAGGGCGAACGGTGAGCAGTCCACTTTGACGGAAGACCAAGCCGACAAGTTCGTTTTGACAAACATAAGGTTGCCTCAGATATATTTAAGAAGGGCGGAACACAAACTATCGCACGAGTTGGTAAAGTACATGTACGAACATAACTGGCAGCGTTTCAACTTCTCCATCAAGTTCAGCCGTATTTACATCGAAAACAACCAAGCGGTTGATGAAGACTTAAACGAGAACTCGGTCTTGTATGTCCAATACGACAGCCATACATACAGACAATACGTTAAGCACTATGTCTACAAGATGTCACATGAGGCTCCATTACCAGAGACCAGCGTGGATATGAACGAAGACCTTTCTGTCGCCCGCACACTGTCTCAGCAGTGGGACAGGAGGCTTGTCAATAGCGGGAGGAGAACGATGTCTTACATCGGGGCGACCGCAAACCAGACTATGGATTTGACACAACGCAGATATATCGGTAAGTATAGCGAATTGACAAGCCAAGGGGAGACCCAAGGCGAAGGAGGAGGGCAGACGGTAAGTGCAGAGCCTATAACAGAATATGAGATTGACGTAATAACAACAAACTAAACGAGAGATGACAAAATTCCTTGACAAGACAGGTCTTTCATACTTGTGGGGCAAGATTAAGAGTCTTGTCCAGTCCTCAGTCAGTGGCCTTGCTGTCGACTCTAATGTCGTTCATAAGACAGGAGATGAAGACATAAACGGGGAAAAAACTTTCAAGGGGATAACAACAATAGAAGCGTCACTGCAAATGCCCACCTCGCAAGGGGAGGGCGTTTATGTAGAGGCTGGAAGCGAAAGTTCTGGCAAGATGCTGTCGTTTTTTTCCATAGAAGATGATTCAGAGGTAAGGCTTAATAATATAGCCAATCCTGTATACCCGAGCGATGCCGTAAACAAGAACACCTTGTATTCTGTGGTAAACAACGTAGAGAAAAGCACTTTTTTGCTGTTTAGTCAATACCAACAAGGAACTCATATGATAGGCAGTACTGGCATAGATATACAGAATCTGCCGTTCTCTGGTAATGAGTTGAACATTGGGCAATACAAGGTCACGTTACTGAGACATATATGGTATGATGGGACAAACATCAGCTCAGATTCCGACATAAACGTGCAAGTGTATTTCCAGAAATATGGCAGTCAGTACAAAACTTACATATCTGGTGGCACATACATCATGCACATGATTACATCTCCAAACGACTCAAGAAACAGGATGGGGTCTGTCGTCGTCAATCTTGTAGGCTTTATCACATTGACGTCAGACATAGTTGCGAACGACAATATTGTAGTACAGATTGTCGGTTCTGAGGGGATGGTTCTCGGAGGAGAGCAACCTATCGCAGGTGTCGGCATGGAAAATGTAGACGACAACGATTTTGTCTTGTTCGAGAAGTTAAATATCACAGGGTTAAACTAAAATTTGGAAGAAATGGGTAAAAGTTCGCAATACACGCATTATATGGAGAGGGTCGACACAACTGACTCGCTCGGCCAAATAGACATAGAAGAACATTTCAACGGCCTGCTTTACATGAAGGCTGACGGGATGAACAACATCGGTAAGTCTAAGAATGTGTACACGGAGACATACGCTGACAGTGACCGTCTTAGGGTTTACCTTCCCAATGATGGGGTTTACACCAATGAAGCCACAAAGATAACGATGCACTTCTTGGTCGTCGGTGACGAGGCTTCAAGGCAGGCGACGATACTCGCTTTTGAAACCTATGTAAGGGAAGGCATACACCGTTACTGGGACACGGCCAGGAACTTGGAGTTTGACTTCATCGTGCAGGACGAGTTTAAGGTCAGCGACGAAAAGTGGCATGGTTCTTCGCCGTATGTTGAAATTCAAGTCTCATTGCAAAATCTCAACGGAAAGACAAGGGAGCATTAGTAAATGCTTTCTTCATACATTTTGTTGCCGAAAACGGAGGCTGTTTAGACCTCCGTTTTCTTTTTGTTCTCGTCTCGTAACTTAATTCTCAACTCCTCAATCTCTGCCCGTAAGAATCCAACCTTTTGGTTGTTGATTACCTTTTGCTCTATTTGGTGTCTGTCGCAAGCCTCTTTGAATGTATTCCTTTGCTTGATGCCTACGATTCGCATAGCCTTGTCGTAGTTGACGAAGGAATTCTTGTCGAAGAAGCCTTTGGATTCTGCGTTGAATCGGGCAATCATGCCGTATGCGTAGTCTTCGTTGCATTCGTCGTTGTCTATGCGTTTGATGCCGTCGGCAAGTATCCTTCTTATTTCTTGGAGTATTGGCGACTTGGTTTTCTTGTCTTCTCCCATTGTCTTTTCAGTTTTCTGACTTTGTGGTAGTGTCTTAATGCGAGTGTTGTGGTGGTCAGCAGACCGAACGAAATTATTATTGGCGGTATAAACGCCATAAATGGTGCAGGAAAGATGTTTGTCGCATTGTCTAGACAAACTATCGAATCCGATAGCAAAATGCCGTAGGCGGTGTATTTTATGTATTTGCAGTGATAAACACCTTGCTTTGATATGCAAAGGCAAACGCAGTACTCGAACAGAAGGTAGTAGGTCTGCGTCCAGATTTCAATACCAAAGATAATGTCAATGATATAACAAATCACGAGGTATAACGCGACACCTACTACCGTCAGTCTTATAAGCAACTTGCTCATTTTTTAGTTCCCGCTCTTACGACTGCTACTTTCTCGATAAGCATATTACGAGCCTTTCTGTTCGGCTTGCTTGTCCGAACCTTCACCTTCGCCTTCGCTCTCGGTCTTGACTTCCTTCTCGACATTTGTTCCGTTCCTCCTTTCGTATTCTTTGCCTTCCTTCTCTAAACCAGTAGCAAAATTTTCGAGCATTTCGTTCATCTGCAAGAGGAATTTGTCGTATTCTGGATTCTCCGTTTCTGCCGTCGGCACGCTGCCCATCTTTTGCAAGAGGTTTTGGTACATCAAGCCCATCGTTGCGATGTTCAGCATCGTAGGAGTGTTGGAGAACACATACATCGGCAAGCGGAACACCTGCTCTGCGGCATTAAGAATGAGTTCTACGCCTTCACGCTCTTCTTTGTCGGTGATGTCGCTTGGCACACCGTCCATTATTTGTTGCAAAGCCGATGCGGGTGACATCAGTTTCTCATCGACGAGTACACTGAAACCACCGTGGTAGTGCAGTAGGTAGCCGTTGCGTGTCTTGTGAAGTTTGCCGACTTCAAGGTCTTTCGTTTCCTCGATGTCGTTCTTTCCGACATGGAACGGACTTTCGATGTCGTGTTGGAAAATTTCCTCTTCCGTCAGTTTGTCGAGCAGTTCCCTCGTCTTGATTGGGTCGGAACTCAAGCCGACCAACTCTTCCCTAAGTCTGATGATTTCGTCGTTCATTTCGTTATTGTTATTTCAAGGTAAGTCGGAGGTTGAACGTCATACCCCTGCGCTTGCAGTTCTCGAACAGCCTCCATGATTTGTTTGTATGCTATGTCGTGCGTCAGTTCGCTCATTTGCTCATATCCCTTTGCTGTTGGTACAAAGCCGCCTTCACGACCTCTTTGTTGAGTTCGTCAAGCGTCATTTCGCAGATGTCTGGTGAAGTGCATGGAAGGTTCAGCGAGCGGAGGTACTTGATTCTCGCTTCCTCACCTTCGTTCTTTCCGAACTTCTTGATGTAGTCGCTGTTTAGAGTGATGTAGGGGTACACCTCTTCGACCTTGGAGATTGCAGCAGTGTTGCCGTTGACGTAGGCTACTCGATGCGTAAGGTCTGGGTTGCGCTTCACGATTCCGTAAGCCGTGCTTCCGTCGGATAGGGTGATTTTAGCCACGCCTTCAATCCAAACGGTCTTCTTGTCTGCCTTCTTGGGCAGTTCGGTCAGATGCGCCACTCTAAGCGCATCCGAGATAAGTTGTTGTTCTCTTTGACTAATCATTGTATTAAGTGTTCGTTTGTTTTGCAAAAATAATGATCATTTTAGTTATTAAGGATTTCTTCAAATTCCTTGCTCGTTATTTCTATGATGTCCTTGTTATTTTTCAAGGTTTCATTAAATCTGTCACTCATATAAAAAACGATTGTGCCGTCTTTGCCAATATCAACAAACGGAAATGTAAAGTGTCCTGCAAGTTCACAGCCAAGGATAGAAAAAACCCTTGTTATTGAAGAATGTGAAAGTTCATCAAGGAATTTCTTAATCATCTTTCCATTTCTCGTTCTTTTGTCAGGAATGTAGATTTCTGGATATTCCTTATGTTGTTTCCATGTTTTTTGTGGAAGTCTTTCTGGATGTTTGAACTGAAAACCTGTATATTGAGTTACTCTCCAATAGTTTTGTTGTCCTGCTTGTCCAAAAAAGTTATCCCAATCGTCACCAACTATATTTTTCACCGCCTCTTTGTTTTCATCTTCAATTTTCTGTTCCTCTGTTCTGAGTTCGTGGAGTTTTTGATAAACACCGCTTTTTTTGTTTATAATCTTGTAATACATGATTTTCAAAAGTTTAAGTTTTCGTTGTCGTTGTCTTCTTTCGCTCCTGTCTTCATCATTGCTCCGATTGAGTTGTTGGCAAACGTCTCAATCTGCTTCGCGGACAGTTTCTTGATGTCCTTCATCGGTATGTACTTCATGAGGAAGTGCGAGAACTTTCCTCGCTTCTCACGGTAGGCGAAGGCACGAAACCAAAGTTGCAACTCGTCGTTCCAAACTTGTATTCCGTTGTCCTCCATCGGTATAACCAACGCTTTGACTTTCCTTCCGTACTCGTCAATGTCGGCAATTTTTACTCCGATAAGTGCCCCTAAATTTATTTTCCCAATGTAAGACATTGCATTACAGTTTCTGTGTCCCAGTATGCCCGAAACCGCCTTTGTTGCGTTCTGTTTCGGAAAGTTCTTCGACTTCCTCCCAATCGGCAACCTCGAACTTGACAAAAGTCAGTTGTGCGATTCGTGTTCCTGCCTTTACCATAAAGTCCGATTTCTCGTGGCTTTGTATGATGATGCCGATGCCATCCCTATAGTCTGGGTCGATTTTGCCGTGAATGACATCGCAATCGAATCTGTAAGGCGTGTGCGACACCCTTCCGTCAAAGGACATGGCATGACCCTCAAATCCTTTTGCAGAGAAACCGCTTCGCGGGTCAACAAGACCTTGAACATCGTTGGGCATTTCGATTGCAATGTCAAGTTTGATTACTTGCCTTCCGAACTTGATAATTGTGTCTCTTGGAATAGATAGGTCGTAACCTGCGGCAAACTCAGTGCTTCTTTTCGGAAGTATTGCCTCTGGTGACAGTTTTTTGAATCTAACTTTCATAGTGCAAAGATAGTTGTTTTACTTAAAAAGGCAATGGGTCGTTGTCTGCATTGTTGAAGTTCTCGTTGGTCATTTCAGCTTTGCGGGACTTTGCTGTCTGTGCCACTTGTTGTGCGGCTGCTTGGTTTGGCAAAGAGTATTCTTCACCAGCGGATGATTGTGAGTTGCCGAAAGGCTTTAGGTTGCCGACGATGGGCTTGCGGACTCGTTCGCCAGTCTGCTTCTCGTGCTCCTGCTCTTCCTTGGTCTTTGACAATGTGACCATGTGAGAGCCGTACTCTGAGTTGGGGGTCTCAAAAGCGACTAAATCAAGATATGTTCCTTTGTCGCCAATGAATAAGTGATTTTCTTCTACAGGAATAACAACACATTTCTTGGGTGTCCCGCTTTTGCCTGTTAAAGTGATAGTTCCAAATCCTTCTAATTTAGAAAGGTCAAGTTTTAAGTTGTAATTTGCCATAATTAAAGTTTTTAATTATATAATTTATGTTTGTGTTTTCTTTATTTATATTTTGTATGCTTCGAAACTCCGTTGTATTTACATTGCATCTTTGTATTCTATCTTTTCATCGAGATTTTTTCTGCCATATTCGCGGATGTTGTATCTACATCGATTTTTTGATTGATTACATCAATGCTTTGTGTTTCTGGTTCAATGACCATTGAATTTACTCCAACCGTTTCGGTTTTTTCATTCGTAATGGTCTCCACAGACTTGACTTTCGGGTTACACCTCCGTAGGTTTTTATGTGTTGTCTCACAATTGTTCTTTATTCTTATCGCTTCATTGCGTATGTTTTTTGCGGCATTCACATCACGGTCGTGATGTGTGCCACATTCTGAGCACACCCATTCTCTGATTTTTAGGTTTTTTACATTTTTGTTCTTTGCACCACAATTTGAACATGTTTGAGATGACGCATAGAAGCGCCCAACCTCAACAACCTCTTTGCCTTGTTGTAGCGCCTTGAATTTTAATTTTGTTTTGAACAAATAAAAACCAGCATTCAAGATGCTTTTATTGAGCCCCTTGTTCTTTTTCCTATTGTATTTCTTTTTCTCTTTTTTTGATAATTTTAAGTATTCTTCGTGTGATAGTTTTTGCTTGCTTCTACCGCTTGCAGACAAGCCTTGAACATTTAAGTCTTCCATCGCAATATACCTACAATCTTTTTCAACTATTGCAGATGCGACTTCATATTGGTATTGCTTTCTGCGTCGTGCAACTTTTTCATCAAGTTTTGCAATCTTTCTTTGCAATTTAAGATAGTTATTTGATTTTTTTTGCCCTTTCTTTGAGCCTACTTTTTTTTCAAGCATTCTTTGAAGATACTTTTTTCGCTTGCCAAGTTTTTCGTCTGTTTCTATCTTATGGAATTTCGTTCCATCATCAAGGATTGCGAAATCTTTCAAACCAAGGTCAACTCCAATAGTGTTTTCACTTGTCGCCATCTCTTTGGGTGTTTCTGGGACAGATATTTCCGAAAAAATAAAAATATAAAATTCTCCAGTTGTTGTTCTTTTTATTGTAATATAAGGATTTTCTTTTACAGTTCCTTCTATTTGTCTATGAAATATACATTTAACACTTCCTATTTTTGGTATATTGACAAATCCTCTCGTTTGATTAATTGAATTTTTTGTCAATTGCGTTGTGTAACTTCCTGTATTTGATTTTCTCTTAAATCGAGGATAACCATTTGTACCTTTGAAAAACTTTTGATATGCTTCATCAAGACGGCTTAATTCTCCGATTAGCCCCTTTGCATCTACATCTTTTAAGAATGGATTTTCTTCTTTTAGCTTGGGTATTTGTGGGCTTATATCCTTTCGGATAGAAAGTGTAGTCCCATTGTTTTTGTAAGCATTAATGCGCAAAGACAAAGCCCAATTATAGACAAAACGACCACAACCGATACATCGGTTGAAATAATCTCGTTGCTGTGGTGTCGGATAAAGTCTAAATTTGTAAGCCTTGTAAGTCTGCATTGCTCAATCTATTTTGTTGCTCAATCTGTTAGCGGCTTTGTGGGGTCGGGCGATTGAGCATAACCCAACCCCGCCGCTGAATTCGACTGCAAATATAAGAATAAAAATCAAAAACACAATACTTTTTCTGAGAATTTTAAATAGGTTCGTTTATGTGTTTTACGATTTTGATTTCCTTCCCGTACTTGTATCTGAATAAAGCCGCTTTGAACTCAAATAAGGGTGTTACCACGCCTTTGAAGTCTTCAACAACTTCTTCTCCAGTGGAGACTTTGGTATATGTATAATCTGCCTCATAGTATCGT
>Ga0310691_10006032_pt1 | contig 13040 bp, 11 predicted proteins | sample 176DNAGHGlowgp2_FD_203887 | JGI IMG/M metagenome (GOLD analysis project Ga0310691, IMG submission 203887) | Sheep rumen microbial communities from Palmerston North, Manawatu-Wanganui, New Zealand - 1766 DNA GHGlow gp2 (v2) (version 2) | ecosystem: Host-associated > Mammals > Digestive system >... | reverse complement strand
ACAAACGCAATATCATTTTGTTTACAAACTAAGCTATCATCTTCACCATAAGCTGGTGCTAAGTGAACTATTCCTGTACCATCTTCTAGTGTTACATAATCTCCATGAAGTACAACAAAAGCTTTTCCTTCTGGTTTGCAGAAAGGCATTAATTGCTCATATTTAGTTCCAAGTAATTCTTCACCTTTAAATTCTTTTACTAATTCATATTGTTTATCTTTTAAAACTGTTGGTGCTAAATCTTTTGCTAGAATATAATTTTCAAGTTTTGGTTCTTCTTCTGTTCCAATATTAACTTTAAATTCTGCATATGTATATGATTTATTAACACATAATGCTAAATTTGATGGAAGTGTCCAAGGTGTTGTTGTCCAAGCTAAAATATATGTATTTTCTTTGTCTAAAACTTTAAATTTTGCAATACATGTTAAGTCTTTAACATCTTTATATCCTTGAGCAACTTCATGTGATGAAAGTGCTGTACCGCATCTTGGGCAATATGGCATAACTTTATGACCTTCATATAGTAAACCTTTTTTCCAAAGCTCTTTTAAAGCCCACCAAACTGACTCAATATAATTATTATGATATGTAACATATGGATTTTCCATATCTAGCCAAAAACCTACTTTATTAGTCATTTTCTCCCATTCGCCAACATATTTAAATACACTTTCTTTACATTCTTTAACAAATTTCTCTACACCATATTCTTCTATTTGTTCTTTTCCAGAAATACCTAGTTTTTTTTCTATTTCAAGTTCAACAGGGAGTCCATGTGTATCCCATCCTGCTTTTCTTGGAACATAATATCCTTTCATTACTTTGTATCTTGGAATTATATCTTTCATAACTCTTGTTTCAATATGACCTACATGTGGCATACCATTTGCTGTAGGTGGTCCATCATAAAATACAAAATACTTTTTTCCTTTGTTCATATCAAAGTTTTTCTTTATAATGTTTTTTTCTTTCCAAAGGTTACCAACATTTTTTTCCATACCAACATAACCTTCTGGTAGTTCTACTTTTTTATACATAAAAGCTCCTTTCTCTTATTACTTATATTTTATTCATTTGAGAATTTTTTACCTGTTTAACCGCACATCATTTTTTAAAATCCTATGGTACCCCCTTTAGGGATACCCACCATACGGATTTTAAAAAACGAAATGCTTGATACGGTAAAAAATCTTTTAATTAAATAAGTAATAAAAAAGCAAGTCATGTCCTTGTTTTAGGACGAAATGACTTGCTTATCTATCTATTCCGCGGTACCACCTAAATTAGTAATTTTTATCTTTAATTACTCTCTTAATTTGCATTTAACGCATAGCTTACGACAAAACTTAATGTTAAGTAGCTACTTAAGTTCAGTTTTGCAACATATAAGGTGATAATAAATAATATTTACTTACTCTAATTTCAGCTAATATAGAGCTCTCTAAAAGATATTACATTATTTATCTTGTCCTTAATTATAGTTTTTAAATATTTATATTGTTATATATAATATCACTTTTTATATGTAAATGCAAGTAATTTAGAAAATTTTTTACGACTGTTACTAGATAATGGTTTGCTTTAGAAAAAAGAAATAGTGATATATCATTACACATTAACCATTATCTTGTAAAATACAACTAAAAGAAATGAATTAATATACATCAATTAGTGTAAATGATTACTTATAATCATTATCTAATAATTATTTAATTTTACTGTTCACTAATATAATAATTAAATTATGGAATTTTACTTAACGGTATCGATTTCATAAAAAAACGCTTCCTCTATATGGAAACGCATTCTGGAGCAGGTAGTGGGAATCGAACCCACGTAGCTAGCTTGGAAGGCTAGGGTTCTACCATTGAACTACACCTGCACTTATATATGCGCTAAGGTAAAACTATTAATATAGTTTTTGGAGCAGGTAGTGGGAATCGAACCCACGTAGCTAGCTTGGAAGGCTAGGGTTCTACCATTGAACTACACCTGCATATTTCCTTAACGCATTATAGATTATATCATTTTTTTTTAATTTGTCAAGTAATTTAATAAAATTAATTAAATATATCATATATTATACTTGATTTTCTCCTCTTCCTTCTGGAAGTGCATTACTTGGAAGCTCAATTCTAATTCTGATTCTAAATACATATGTAGCTGCTCTAACTAACTTGCTATTTTTAATCTTTTGCCATAATGAAGTTTTAGTCTTGAATGTAGTAGCTTCTTGATAATCAGCAATTTCTTGAGTTTCATCAGCTACTGGAGAAATGTTTTCTGCTGTTTGAATATTTTCTGATAAAGTTTTTTCTTGTTTTTTAGCTTTCTTAGTATTTACTTCTGCTGTGGAAATTTGCTCAACATTTACACTTTGTTCTTCTTGTACTTCTGTTTTTGCAACTTGTGTTTCTGGAGTTGGTATTAGTTTAAGTGCATCTGAAATTTCAATTCCAATAAAACTTAAAGCTTTTGAACTATCTTCTAATCTTTCCATATCTATTTCAATATGTAAATTAGATTCGAGATTATTAACTCTAGCTTTAAGGATTTTCATTGCATCTTGATATCTTTGAGATGTTTTTCCTTTGCATCTTCCAACTACCCCTAGATTTTCTATAACATCTTCTGGAAATCTTGCAGATGCCTCTTCAACTTTTTCCTTCCAGCCTTCTTGTTTTTCATTAACAGCATTAATAAGCTCGTTTAATTCTCCAGCAAGTATAATATTTTGTTCCCTTTGTTTAATTAAATTTTCAACTTTTTTAGTGTTATCTTCAAATTGTTTAATAGATGTTTCTACTAAACCATAAGCTGCTTCATAAACACTATTAGGAAAATTCTTCTTTTTAGGATATTCTGTTATATATGATTTTACGGATTCAATTAAATCCTTAAAATATGTATCCTCTTCTAGTTGAACAATTTGTTTTTTATTATTTGGATTTATTAATTTTTGAATTTTATCTATATTTGATATTATCTTTTCCTCTGTGATAACCATTCTCACATTTACTATGCCAGACTTAGACATTGTAAACTTCCCTCCTTTGTTATTATAAAAAATGATACTTTATTTTTACATAAATCATTTTTATTATACAACAAGCAACAAAAAACTACAAGATAATTTATTTAACAATTTCTTTACAATTTTGTTACATAAATATTACAGAAATGTTACAAAAAATCTATTTTTTCAAAATTTTTTCCATTTCTATATTTCTTTTAATTTTTAATGTTGTTGTCTTTGTAAGCTCCTCATCCGTAAGTATTAGGCTTTTTACATATTTATATTTAGGAAGTGTTTTATTAACTTCTTTAACCCAGCTCCATATTTTTTCTCTTATCTCTTCTTCCGTAATGTTGCCTAATTCATTTTGTATGTATTCTTTATCATATACAACTTTAACTCCAATTGTAACGTCACCATCATCATCTGGCATTCCAAATACCATTGATTCTTTTATCAAATTAGACCTATCAATTAAACTTTCTATTTCTTCTGGATATACATTTTTTCCATTTTTTAAAACTATAACAAATTTTTTTCTTCCTGAAATAAATATGTATCCATCTTTATCTATTCTTGCTAAATCTCCTGTATGGAACCAACCATTATTATCAAATACTTCTCCATTAGCTTCTTCATTTTCATAATAACCTAGCATAACTGAATCGCCTTTTACAAGAAGTTCTCCAACTCCAGCTTCATCTGGATTTTCTATTTTAACATCTACACTTGGCATTTTTTTACCTATTGAACCGATTCTTTTTTGCTTTGTAAGTTCTGCAGCAATTACTGGTGAAGTTTCTGTTAATCCATATCCTTGTAACACATTAAACCCTAAATCCCAAAATCCCTTTTCCTTTTCAGGAGACAATGGTGCTCCTCCTACAACAAGTATTCTAAGGTGTCCACCAAGATTTTGATATATTTCTTTGAATAATTTTTTCTTTATATCTATTCCAACTTTTAATAAAGCATTACTTAACTTTATTCCGGTTTTTACAGAAGATAGCTTTCCTTTTTCTTCAATAGATTTCATTATTTTATCATACATTTTTTCTATCAATGCAGGAACACTAATCATTGCTGTAATTTCGAAATTTTTCATTTCAGCTGCAATATGTCTTACTCCTTTTGAAAATACAATGGTACTACCCACAGAAATCGGATATAAAAAACCTACAGTACATTCAAAAGTATGATGCAATGGTAAAAATGATAGGAATATATCAGTATCATCAACTTCAAAACTTGATCTAATATCTATCATATTAGTACATAGATTTTTGTGTGAAAGCATTACTGATTTTGATTTACTAGTTGTTCCTGAAGTAAATAGCATTATATTCATTTCTTCATTATTTATTTCTGCATTTATAAAATCTGTACTTCCTTTTTCTAATAGCTCTTTTCCTTTTTGAGTAATTTCTTTTTGTGAAAATTTGTTAAAATCATTTTTTTCTAAATCCATAGAAATAAAATACTTTAATTTTGAATCTCCGTTTTTTTGAATTTTATTCATGAATTCATCATATTTACTCGAATAAAATATGGCTTCAGCTTCAGATCTTATAATTAAGCTTTCTATTTCATCAATTTGAAGTGCTTTATCTAATGGAACCACAATACCTGTTCCACAGCATATAGCTAAATATGCTACTTCCCATTCATATCTATTTTCAGAAATAACAGCTATTCTTTTTCCTTTTAATCCCATTTCTATCATAGCTGTTCCTAAACTATTTATATCTAATATAAAATCATTGTAGCTAACTTTTCTTGAATTTTCTATTTTATCTCCATCAAGATAAAAAGCCGTTTTTTCACCAAACTTTTCTTTTGTTTGATTTAACATTTCTTTTAGATTATTATATTTAGTTGTTCTATCTAACATTCTTATACTTCTCCTTTATTTTTTTACAAATGTATTATATATATTTTTTTTAATTTTTGCAAGTATTAATTTTTAAAAAAGGACCGGGTCCTAAATTTAAATGTTAAAAAAAGGACCCGGTCCCAAATTGAAAAAAATAATTATTTTTATTAAAAATCCTTGAATTAATTTTTGTTTTAGTATACTATATAATAGAAATTTTTTATACACTATACAGGAGGATAAAAATATGCCAAGAAAAACTAAAGAAACTAATGAAAATGAAATAGTAAAAATAGCAAATGCAATAAAAGAAGTATTAACTAAAAACATAACCTTAAAGAAAGATGATTCAAAAAAATCTACAACAGCAAAGAAAGCTTCTTCATCTAAGTCAACGACATCTAAAAAGGCATCTAGTTCTAAATCATCTTCTTCTAAAAAGGCTACTACTTCTAAAACTAAAAATAGTAAAAACGCTTCTGAAGCTAAATCTGCAACAGCAAAAAAGTCTGCCTCTTCAAAGGCATCAACTTCTAAAAATGCTTCAACAACTAAACCAGCAACTGCTAAAAATACAACTGCTAAGAAAACATCTGAAGCTAAATCTGCAACTGCTAAAAAGTCTACTACATCAAAGGCATCAACTTCTAAAAAATCTTCATCTGCTAAAAAAACTTCTACAGCTAAAAATACAACTGCTAAGAAAGCTTCTAAGGCTAAATCGGAAACTACAAAAAAGGCTGCTACTTCCAAAACAGCAACTGCTAAAAAGGTTTCTACTTCAAAAGCAAAAACAACTAAAAAAAGTTCAAAATCAACTACTGCTAAAAAAGCAACTACATCAAAAAAAGCCATTTCAAAAAAAGTTTCTGTACTTAGTGATAAAAAGTTTTCGGCAGAATACTATGATTTGCCTTTTAGATATAATCAAACAGTGGTTAAAATTTTGGCACAAACTCCTAAAAATCTTTTTGTTTATTGGGAAATTTCAGATGAAGACAGGGAAAAATTAAAAAATCAATATGGAGAATATTTCTTTGAAATAACAAAACCAGTTTTAATCATTTATAATGAAACATTAAACTATACTTTTGAAATTGATATAGATGATTTTGCAAATAGTTGGTATTTGCATGTGGATGATAGTAATTCAGAATATAAAGTCGAGCTTGGTAGACGTCCTATTCCTGTTAATTATAGTTATATACCAGATTATGATATCGAAAAAAATGGCCCAATTGAAGAACTAAAGACACCTTATTTTTATATATCTTCTTCAAATGAATTAGATGCTCCAAATGATAAAATTTTATTTAACAAAATAAGCAAAGTGTATTTTAGAAATGTAAAAACTAATGAACTTATAGAAAAGGATATTTCTGATTTTCCAAGCATCTACAAAGACAGCATATTTATTAATATTTACAAATTATATCAAGAATTATATAAAGAAGAAATCAAAAATGATAGTTTCAATCTTTATAATCCATCATCTGGAAATATAGGTTCAGGAAGCTTTTCATCTAGATTTTATTAAAATCAATGTAATCTCAAAATCCTGTTTAACCGCACATCATTTTTTAAAATCCTATGGTACCCCCTTTAGGGATACCCACCATACGGATTTTAAAAAACGAAATGCTTACGCGGATTTTGAGATTTTATAAATTATATACCAAAACGAAAGGATAAATAAAATGCAAAAGAAAGGCTATGTAAGCTTTGTATTACATGCACATCTTCCATTTATCCATCACCCAGAAAGTGATGATTACTTAGAAGAGTCTTGGTTATATGAAGCAATTTCAGAAACATATTTGCCACTACTTAAATATTTTAAAATGTTAGTAGATGAAAAAGTTAATTTTCGTATAACCATGAGTATGACTCCTCCTCTACTTTCTATGCTTGACAGTAAATTATTACAACAAAAATATATTAAATATTTAGAAAACCTAATAGAACTTTCTGAAAAAGAAATTAAAAGAACTACATTTAATAAAAAAATAAATAAACTATCTCATTATTATTTTGAACGATATTCTGAAGATTTAAGATTATTTAGAGATGTTTTTAAATGTGATATTATTTCTCAATTTAAACATTTTCAGGATATAGGAGTATTAGAAATAATCACTTGTGGTGCAACTCATGGGTATTTTCCAATTTTATATGTAAATGAAAAAACTGTTAGGGCACAAATTGCAGTTGGAGTGCAAACATATGAAAGGTTTTTTGGTAGAAAACCACGTGGTATTTGGCTACCTGAATGTGGTTATGTTCCAGAAGCTGATAAGTATTTAAGAGAATTTGGTGTAGAATATGCTATTGTCGAATCTCATGGTGTATTGTTTGCAAACCCTACTCCAATATATGGAACATTAGCTCCTATAGTTTCACCTGATGGCTTTACAGTTTTTGGCAGAGATATGGAATCTTCTAGACAAGTTTGGAGCTCAATTAATGGTTATCCTGGTGATTATAATTATAGAGATTTTTATAAAGATATTGGTTATGAAACAGATTATGAATATATTAAACCATACATAGCTCACAATGGTGTAAGAGTTCATACAGGAATAAAATATCATAGAATTACAGGTAAAACTGATAATAAAGACATTTATGATATTGGGTGGGCTAAAGATTCTGCTGAACGACAAGCTGGTCACTTCTTAAATTCAAGAACTAATCAAATAGAAAATGCATCAAAATATATGGATAAACCTCCTATTGTCCTTTGCCCTTATGATGCTGAGCTTTATGGTCATTGGTGGTATGAAGGTCCTTATTGGCTATACATATTATTTAAAAAGATTTATTATGATGAATGTAATTTTGAATTAATTACACCTTCTGAATATATAGATAAATATCCATTAATTCAACAATGTACTCCTTGTAGATCTAGCTGGGGTGCAAATGGATATAGTGAAGTTTGGCTTAATCCAAGTAATGATTATGCACATAAGCATCTACATAAAGCTGGGGACAGAATGTGCGAACTTGCATATAATTTTAGAAATGTAAAAACTGATTTAGATAAATTAGAATATGAAATATCTGAATTAAAAAAACAGAAAAAAAGTGTTACTAAAATTACATCTACTAAAAAATATAAAGATTTAAAATTACAACTTCGTGCTCTAAACCAAGCAGCTAGAGAACTTCTTTTACTTCAAAGTAGTGATTGGTTGTTTATTATTACAAATAATACAATGGTAGATTATGCTCATCGCAGAATTAAAGATCATACTGGTAGATTTACTAGATTATATAATGAATTAAATTCAGGAAAAATTGATAAAAAATTTCTGGAAGAAATTGAACTTAAAGATGCAATTTTTCCAGATATTGATTATAGGATATATTTATAAAATAAATAACCAACCAGTCTTATTATAAGACCGGTTGGTTATTCTATTATAGCTAAACTTCTATTATTATCTTTCAAAAGTGTCTTTACCTTTAGAGCCAGTACCGCCATAAAATGGATTATTACTGCCTATACTATTCTGGTTACATACATCAGATAGAAAAGCTAAAGTTGCATTTTCTCCCTCCTGAGAAATCATCTTGCTAAAAAAGTATTTTATTTCATCAGGTAAACATTTTGAAATACTATCAATGTAAGCAGCATATTTATTTAGACCCGCTTTAGCCATTATTCTTTCAATTGCTTCATCTAGATTTGTAGCACCACATTGAGTCAATATTTTTTCTTTTAAATCATCTGATAATGTTGGAAACAATCGTTCTATATCATTTTTAACCTCTATTTCTATTGGATCCTTCATTCCACAAGCACAACAAAAAACCCTCATAAACTCTTCACCCAATTCAATCATAGCTCGTGATATTGTTGCTTTTGATTCATCAGATAGATGTAAAAAAATCACTGCTTCAGCAATAAGCTTCTTTTTTTCTTTAGCTAATTGCATATAATATGCCATCCCATTATTCTCTAGATTTCTTACTAGTCCCTCTGCGAGGATTCCATTCATTTTCATATATTTATTCCCTCCAATTAATTATTGTTTATACTCATATTATAATACTTACACCAATTATTGTCAAATCTTTAAAACTCTATCTTTTGTTTAATCCAATCTTCAACTTCATCAATTGGAATACGAATTTGTTCCATTGTGTCTCTGTCTCTTACTGTAACTTGGTTGTCTTCTAAGGTATCAAAATCAACTGTTACACAATATGGTGTTCCGATTTCATCTTGTCTTCTATATCTTTTACCAATTGAACCAGCTTCATCAAAATCTACCATAAATGATTTTGATAATTTATCATGTAATTCTATTGCTTTTTCTGATAATTTTTTTGATAATGGTAAAACTGCTACTTTATAAGGTGCTAAAGCTGGATGTAAATGTAATACAATTCTTGTATCATCTTCAGCAATTTGTTCTTCTTCATAACTATTGCATAAAAACATTAAAACTAGTCTATCAGCTCCTACAGATGGTTCTATTACAAATGGTACATATTTTTCACCTGTTTCAGGATCTTGATATGTTAAATCTTGTTTTGTAGCTTCCATATGACGTGATAAATCATAATTTGTTCTATCTGCTATTCCCCATACTTCACCCCATCCAAATGGGAATTGATATTCTATATCAGCTGTAGCTTTTGAATAGAATGATAATTCTTCTTTAGTGTGATTTCTAAATCTGATATCTTCTTCTTTTGCACCTAGGCTAAGTAGGAAGTTTTTACAATAATCTTTCCAATATTCATGCCATTCTAGGTCTGTATCTGGTTTGCAGAAAAATTCTATTTCCATTTGTTCAAATTCACGTGTTCTAAAGATAAAATTTCCTGGAGTAATCTCATTTCTAAATGCTTTACCTTGTTGACAAATTCCAAAAGGTAATTTTCTTCTAGTAGTTCTTAAAACATTTTTAAAGTTTACAAATATACCTTGTGCTGTTTCTGGGCGAAGGTAAATTTCAGATTTAGCATCTTCTGTAACACCTTGAAATGTTTTGAACATAAGGTTGAATTTTCTGATACTTGTGTAATTTAGTTTTCCACATTTTGGGCACACTATGTTATTATCATTTATGTATTTAACAGTTTCTTCATCTGTCCATCCATCTGCAATAACATCTTTTCCATTTTTTGCTGCCCATTCTTCTATTAATTTATCTGCTCTATGACGAGTTTTACATTCTTTACAATCTATTAATGGATCAGTAAAACCTGCAACATGTCCAGTAGTTACCCAAACTTGTGGGTTCATTAAGATTGCTGCATCTAAGCCAACATTATATTTATTCTCTTGAACCATTTTTTTCATCCATGCTTTTTTCACATTGTTCTTTAACTCAACACCAAGTGGACCATAATCCCAAGTATTTGAAAGCCCTCCGTATATTTCAGAGCCTGGATATATATATCCTCTTGCTTTACATAAGTTAACTATTTTTTCCATTGAATCTAGCATTTTTATTTCCCCTTTTTTGTTCTTTTATTATGATGTTTTCTGTTATATCATATTTTTTTTCATCTGACAAGCTTTGTTTCAAAATTGTTAAAAATTTGTAATATTATAGTCATAATTCAAATTAATTGCCAAAAAAGAAAGAATCTATATTTCTGTTTTATTCTTTGTAAATCTAAATTAAAATAAATTCGAATGACTGTCTATTGCAAGTAATATTATAATTAAATCATTTTTTAATTTTTGATATTCTAGTAATACATCTGGTTGAATATGACATTCCCATATCCCGCTCACTTTTCGGTGTTAATAAATGATTTCTATATTTTTCTGGCATTTTTTCATTATTTATCAAATATTCAAAAACTTTTTCAAATTCTTCTTTTTTAAAGTTATGATTTTTTAGCATCCTTTTATATTGTTTTTTAAATTTATTTGTATATTGAATATAATATTTTTTGTCTTTCAACTATCTAAATCCTCCATTAGTTCTTTTACATTGTTATATTTTTTATATTTTTCCGGATTTTTTCTCATCTTTTTAGCTTCTTCTAAAGCTTCTTCTAAATTTTTACTAAATTTTGATCTCCCAACTACATCAAAAGGTAATTTATTATCTTTTAGCACTGCCTTTATAAACATATTAATAGCAACAGATACATTCATTCCAACATCATTACAGAATTCTTCAAAATTCTTTTTATCTGTTTCATTAACTCTAACACTAAGATAAGATTGAGACATTTCTATCACTTCCCTTCTATAAGTATTATATAACACATTGTGGTGTATTGTCAATACGTTGTTTATACTTGTTCTATATTAAATTATAGCTAATTTTAACAAAATTATTCTCTTAATCAATTGTTTCAAATTTCTAATTTTTATATATCTCCATATTTTTCTTTTCTTTAGTTCTTTTTTATAAAATTTCTTGTCTTCCCCATCTAAGTCTTTTACAACTGCTAACAGGCTATTTACAGCATATATTCCAAAATTTTCTTTTGTCATTTTTTGAAGGTCCATTTTGTTTACCTCTTTGATTAAATTATCAAAATGTTTTAATTTATCCTGTAGTTTTTTTCTTGTTTTTTCCTTATTTCTTTCTCTCATTATGCTGTTTTTGCTTTGTACATAATAATACTCTCTTTTATCTATCGAAACAAATGATTTGGCATTTAATATAACAAGTGGCATTATAGCAAAATCTTCATGATATGTACCACTTGGAAATTCTATCATTAATTCTTTTTTTATAGCATAATTCCATAGGCAATCTAACAAATTATCTATTCCAAATAGATTGTTAAATCCATGTTCTCCTGTAGTATTATCAAATGCAACACTTTCTGGTTTTAAAATTTCATTTTGCTTTTCATCTACAAAAACTGGACTCCATTTTATTAATTCAATTTCATTTAGTAAATAAGGTTCAATATCTTTTAAAAGACTTTCTGATATATAGTCATCACTATCTACAAAAATAATATATTCTCCTGTAGCCATTTTAACACCATAATTTCTCGTATCAGCCACACCAGAATTCTCTTTTTTATAGTATTTAATTCTTTCATCATTTTCATAACATTTAAGCACTTGCTCAGTATTATCTGTTGAGCCATCATCAACGACAATTATTTCATACTCTAGATCTGTATTTTGATTTAATATAGAATCTATTGCTCTTTTTATAGTATTTGCACTATTATAAGTTGGAATAATAAAACTGATCATAATAGATTTAACCTTTCTTTATAAATAATCTTATATAGTTTGTTATTTTTTTTATAATCCCTTGTTTAATCTGTATAAGTTGATTTTCTTCATTCCTACTTTTTATATTCTTTTTCTTAAATCTTTCACTGTATTGATTATATTTAATAATTTTTAAGTTTTGATTATAATTTAATATTTTTTCTATTTGTTTTTTTTCATTATCTGATTCACACCAATAATTATAGTGTAACATACATAAAAATGCTATTGTATTTTTATCTAATTCTTGTTCATATATAGGTAAATCTTTATTATACTTAGTAATATAGTTTTTATCTCTATTCTCACTTATTTTTGAATATAACCCTTGAGGTATTTTATTAATATAATCTTCTCCCATTATTCTTAATAATTCATATACCTCTGAATAAATTTTAGATTGCATATAATTCACCATAACTTTTATCCTCTTATAATTACTAAACTAACTATATTTGTTTTTTATTTTTTCATAATCTGAAAATATTTGCTTAACCTCCGAAATTTGTTTTTCCAATTGAGTCATAAATTCTTTATCAGATAGTTTTTTAGTATTTTCTATCTTTTCTTCATTATTCTTACTATCCATTTTCAACTAATTTCCTCCCCTCATATTTTTTTATTTTTGTATACTATCTACTAATTTTTTTCCCTCGATTTCGCCACTCATAATTACATTACTTATATCTTCAGAAGTTACTTCAGAATTAAGATAAAGTTTTAACAAATCATCCTTTACTTCTCTATCTCTTAATCTAGGTATATCATATTCATAAATATCGTAAAAACTTAAATCTGGTTCTTTTTCTGCATCTTTCCTTATTTGATCTAATTTTTCAATAGGATCTCCCAAATATTCATATGTCAAATATACTTTGCTTAATATCCTTTCTGACACCTTTTCTTTAATAAATTTTGCATATTCAATAATC
>Ga0310691_10006031_pt1 | contig 13042 bp, 8 predicted proteins | sample 176DNAGHGlowgp2_FD_203887 | JGI IMG/M metagenome (GOLD analysis project Ga0310691, IMG submission 203887) | Sheep rumen microbial communities from Palmerston North, Manawatu-Wanganui, New Zealand - 1766 DNA GHGlow gp2 (v2) (version 2) | ecosystem: Host-associated > Mammals > Digestive system >... | reverse complement strand
AAGCCTCATTTTACATCTTCCTATCTGTTACTGAACAGTCTGTTTACACGCTTTCTGCCTTTTGTGCGTCTTTTTCTCTCTGCGCTTAATTCCGCTTTGTGACGCCGTGCCTCGGAGTGCAGGTCCGCTGTCCACTTACCGCTTCTTTTTCTGCGTCTGTCACGTCTCCAGTTTGCACGCCAGTTGGGGTGGCGCCTGCGGTAATTCGTGATACATCTTATGATCAGATAAATAAGCCCTGCGCTTCCGCCGACAATCAGCACATATTTACCGATCTTCACAATATTGATAAAAACGATCTTTTCCTCTTCGTTCTCCTCCGGCTCTTCCTTTTCGGCGGCTACGGATTCGGGCACTTCCTCATCAAATTTGTAGCCTCCGTTTTCTCCGCTTTTGACAAAGTCAACAGACGCCTCTCCCAGCGTTCTTCCGTGGTATGAATACTTGATGATGGCTGCCTGCTCCGCCTTTTCGGTGTTGTAGGATATCTCCGATTCTATATCCTCAAAATCAACCGTTTTGGGAAGCATTACAAAAGCATTTTTGTTGAGGGACAGTATGGGCTGTGAATTGCCGAAGACATCCACCCCCGTATAAAATGAGCCCTTTGTGCTTATGTTATATTTTGTCTCTCTCTCGGCAATACTCACTTTATCGAAATTGGAGAAGCCGTAATCAAAAAGAGAGATCGTATCAAGATACTGCTCGGGAGCAACATCGTTCATCACCACGCATATGAGGCGTACCCCATCCTTTTCCGCGCAGGAAACCAGACAGCTCCCCGCCGCTTCGGTGTATCCCGTCTTGGCGCCCACCAGATATTCATACTCGTACTTTTTGCCACTGAGCATCTGATTGGTGGAATTCTCCACGATCTCGTCCTTCTGCTTGGCGCTTGGATATATATGCAGCCTGGGAGAAAGCGTTATTTCACAGAGCATATCGTTTTTGAAAAACTCTCTGCCGATCTGAGCAAGGTCATAGGCACTTGTGAAATGGTTGTCATCGGGAAGTCCGTTGGGATTGACGAAATTGGAATCCATGCACCCAAGCTCCGCCGCCCGCTCATTCATGATCTTTGCAAATTCGCTCCAGTGACCCCCGGCTATATGCTCTGCCAAAGCAAAAGCACACTCGTTGGCAGAGCGGATAAGGATTGCCTGCAGGCACTCATATACAGTCAGTTCTTCCCCCTGATCAATGGCTATATTGTTAGAATCTCTCGGAGTGTCAAACACGGCATCATGGGAAAAACTGACGATCTCGTCATTTTTGCATCTTTCCGCAGCTATCAGGCAGGTCAGGATCTTGGTGGTCGAAGCGGGATATTCCTCAAAGTGAATATTCTTTTCATAAAGGATGACTCCGCTTTCCGCCTCTATGAGGATGGCTGATTCCGCACCCACGACCGGCCCCTGCGGCCAGTTGGCAGTCTCGTTTGACTGCACGCTCAGGCCCTTATTGTACTCCAGCTGCTCCTCATCCGTCATGGCGTATGACTTGAGAGGATTCATCATCACACCGGTTGAAACAACAACGAATACCAGCACAAAGGAAAACCATCTCTTTATGTTTTTTCCCACAAATTCTATAGTCGGCCCCAGGCTGAGCACCATCAATATCGTAACGATATACCACTTGCTTCCGAAGGCAAATGCGATGAGCAAAAGAGAGGCGTCATATGCGATCCTCACCACCCGGAGCGGCAGTTTGTTAAGCTTGGACCAGATCATAAAAGGGATCGCGTCGCAGGGAGATACTCCGAGCCCGGAATCCATATACAGCGCAGCTGAAAAAACAAAAACCGCAAGAGCCACTATCATGACCACAATGCGAAGCCATAAATAATCTCCCGAAAAATGCGGTATCAGAAGTCTCTCGTTTATGTTCCCGGTCTCTTCGGGATACTCCAGGAGCTGTGCGGGCAATACCTTTTTCCAGACCCACGTAAAAAAGTCGCAGATATACCCTATAAGAGTCATATTTGCGACTGTTCCGAAGCCTATATTATCGGCTCCCAAAAGGATAACGATAACAAAAAGTATCGTATTAAAAATAAACTGCCATGTTCCCAGGGAAAGACCGATCTTTTCGCTTACGGCAATGTTCATGTTGGTGAAGGGATCTGTTCCCCAGTCAACCAGTCTGAGCCATGACAAAGTAAAGCCCATCATAAATACACCGATGAGCATTACCGGAAGCTGTTTTTTTAAGTTCTTTCCTTCATAAAAGCCCGTTATGAGCTTTTTTATTTTATTTTTCATTTACATCTCGGAATTGGAAAACCTTCCGCGCATTTTCCCGTCATCGGGAGATGAAGGCGCCTGCCATTTCTCATCTCCGCCCAGAGCATCATCCTGCGCTTCGCTCACGTTTTCCTTTTCCGTTTCCTCCCCTGTTCTTACCTCGGGGATATCATCCGATTTAACTTCAGCGATATCATCTGCCTTTTCATCAGCTTCTTCTGCTTTTTCAGCAGGTGCATCATCTGATCTTTCGGCAGTTTCAGTTTCTTTTTCCTTCTTCTCTTCCTCAGGATCGGGAAGACCTTTTTCCTTTCGGAAGATCTGCATGAATTCCTTACCGGTGATGGTCTCTTTTTCGATAAGGTGTTTTGCGATCTTATCCATGATGTCCTTGTTCTCGCGGAGCATGGATAGTGCCTTCTCGTAGCTGTCCTTGAGCACTGCGGCTATCTCTTCGTCTATAAGAGCTGCTGTGCGGTCGGAGCAGTTGAGTTCCACTCTTCCTTCAAGGTATCTGCTCTCCACGGTGGCAAGGTTCATCAGACCGAACTTCTTGCTCATACCGTATCTGGTGATCATATCGCGTACAAGCTCCGTTGCCTTTTCGATATCGTTCGAAGCACCAGTGGTCACGGAGTCAAACATGATCTCCTCGGCAGCACGTCCGCCCAGAAGGCTTACCACCTTATCGCGCAGCTCCGCTTCGCTGTTTAGGTATTTCTCCTCCTCGGGAACGTTCATAACGTATCCCAGGGCTCCCATGGTGCGGGGAACTATCGTGATCTTCTGAACAGGATCGGAATTCTTCTGCAAGGCGCTTATCAGTGCATGGCCCACCTCGTGATAAGATACGATCTTTCTCTCCTCGGCGCTCATTATGCGGTCTTTCTTTTCTTTTCCCACAAGCACCTGCTCAACCGCAGCAAACAGATCCTGCTGGTTGACATACTGCCTGTTACCCTTGACCGCATTGATTGCAGCCTCGTTGATCATATTGGCAAGGTCGGAACCTACTGCGCCGCTGGTTGCAAGAGCAATGGCATCAAGGTCCACCGTCTCGTCCATCTTGACATCTTTGGCATGTACTTTTAATATCTCAACACGGCCCTTTAGATCGGGCTTGTCAACTATTATACGTCTGTCGAAACGACCGGGACGGAGAAGTGCTTTGTCCAGTATCTCCGGGCGGTTGGTGGCGCCAAGGATCAGTATTCCCTTTGAGGGATCGAAACCGTCCATCTCGGAAAGGAGCTGGTTGAGTGTCTGTTCTCTTTCCTCATTTCCGCCGCCGTATTTCGAGTCACGGCTTCTTCCTATCGCGTCTATCTCGTCTATAAAGATAATGCAGGGTGCATTTTTATTTGCCTCTTTAAAGAGATCCCTTACTCTCGATGCACCCACGCCGACATACAGCTCGATAAAATCGGAACCGGTAAGTGAGAAGAAAGGAACATGCGCTTCACCTGCCACAGCTCTTGCAAGAAGTGTTTTACCCGTTCCGGGAGGGCCTACGAGCAGAGCTCCCTTCGGAAGCCTTGCACCGATCTTGGTATATTTGGAAGGATCATGAAGGAAGTCAACCACTTCCACAAGTGATTCTTTTGCCTCATCCTCCCCTGCCACATCGGCAAAGGTAACTCCGGTCTCCTTCTGAACATATACCTTTGCATTGCTTTTTCCGACGCTGAAAGGCCCGCCGCTTCCTCCCATCCTGCGCATGAAGAACATCATGATCACTGCGATGAGCACAACGGGAATGATAACTCCCACAAGTATCTCCGTGAACATTCCGGAGTTGGTATTTACTATTCTCTTACCGAGAACATCGTGCTTGACCAGTTTGGGGGTAAGAGTTTCGAAGGGCTCCATCACATAGGTCTGATATACTCTCTCACTCTCCAGCTGAAGGGAATATGCATACTGCTCGAGCATATTTCCGCCCGATACATCACCCGCATCGGAGGTATCTACCGCATCAAGCTTCAGCGTAACCGTCATCAGTGCCTTCTCGGCATTGATCTCGATGGATTCGACTTTGTCTGCCTCCAGATCCTTTAAAAACTCCGTGTACTCCTTGGTGGTGTAATTCTTTCCGCCGCTGAAGAACATATTGTAGATAAGGAATCCCAGCGCAACGAGCATAAGTGTGAATATGATCGCCATCCAGCCGTTCGGACGCTGATCCTTATTATTGTTGTTTTTGCCTCCGCCGCGGTTTCCGTTTCCTCCGTCACCGCGATTTCCGTTTCCGCCTTCGTATTCGTTCAGATTATTGTTGTCCATTTGAACCTCTTTGATACTTTGTAGTATGCGAATTGCTTTCCTTTCCCCGTCCCCGCAATATACAACCATTATATTTAAGCCCTTTGTGTTAGGCAATAGTAAAAGTATGAAAAAAGAATTAAAGCTTAATAAACTGATTATTCGGAAGGTGCCTGTTGTTCGGGGGCGGCACCTTCGGGGTTTTCTTCCGCAGCGGGCTGTGACTGCCTTGCCTGAAGTTCGAGTATATCCGTCAGATCCTCGTTTTCGTATGCGGCAAGGATCGTTTTTTCTCTGGCCAGCTCTTTTTTATATTCTTCTTCGGTGATAAGACCCGCATTCTTCCATGCAAACAGCATAAAATTGGTCTTTATCATCTGCAGTGATGCGTTATATTCGTTCTCGGTATAATCTATGAGAGCATTAAGGTACCTGTCCAGCCTGTCCTGCTCATAGTCCTTTACCAGATCGTTCCAGACTACTTTGTTTTCTTTTTTATCGTAGCTTACAAACTCGGTGATAAAGCTTCCGTTATAAAGCCTCGCCCTGTGCAGGGAAGATGAGAATATGTCATTTCCCATAAACAGCCTTGAATCGTATTCTATCCCGAACAGGTTGAGCACAGTCGGAAGAATATCCACATTGCAGCAGTAAGCATTGGAAACTATGGGCTCCTCAAGGCCGCTGTTATAAATGATACATGTGGATCTGCTCTGTTCAAACACATCTTCTATGGTCCCGCCGCCATATTCCTTTTTGGCGGAATCGGTGAGATAATAAGGGTAATGATCACCCACGATCACTATCACCGTTTTATCCAGCTTGCCCGCGTCCTTAAGACGCTCCACAAGGTACTCCAGCCCCAGTTCGAATTCGTACTCCCCGCAGAAATATCCCAGGATTGCGTCATCCTTGTATTTATCGCCGGCAAGTTCCTTTACCGTTTTAATATTCTTGCGGTACATCACATTGGCGGAGGTATAGGGGCCGTGGCCGCTGAAGGTCATATAGTACGCATGAAACCTGTCCTCTCCGATATAATCGTCCACCGACTGTTCAAACATCTCCAGATCCGAAGCCGGCCAGGATGAAGAAAAGGTCATCCCCTGCCCAAGGAATTTGATATTCTCATAGCCCAGATTCGGCCATGTATACTTTCTTCTGTAATATCTTCCGATAAAGTCGTGATAAGCGTATGTAGGTACGCCCTCGGCAGCAAATATGTCTCCCAGCCCGTTTGGCATAAACACAGCACCCGACTGTGAAAATGACCCCACTCCCGTTCCCTGATCCGCCGCTCTTGACACATCAGGCCAGAGAGATGTAGCAAAGGCGTATTCTCCGTTGGTGGTGGTGTTGGGAAAGCTGTTGTAAAAATGATTAAGAACGATCCCGTTATTTGCCATCTCGTAGAGCATCGGCGTTATATCGGGATCAATTCCGTATCTGGAAAATCCCTCTGCGCATATATACACCAGATTGTATCCTTCGAAAAGCCCGGTGTATTCATTTGTAGTTGAGGGCGTTTTTGCTTCAAAATAATCGCAGAGCGATATCACTGCTTCGTCATCCGATAACTCTCTAAAGGCCGCAAAATCAAGTGCCTCATTAACATGGGGCTTCGCAACAGGTCTTTCCTCAGGCTCTACGTCCTCTTTACTCTCTTCGTCCCGGGTCTCCGCATCCGTTCCGGCTTCGGAATCGTTATCTTTTCCCTGTGAAGGTTTATCCGATGCTATATCTGATGATTTATCCGATGTCTGTTCCGGGTTTTCACCTGCCGCTACACTGCTCTCTGCGCCCGGAGTCTCATCCCCTGGGATCTGTGTCCCGGGTTCTTCCTGTGCTTTGTCAAGCTCGAATACTCCCTGCTCAAGAGAAACAGTCTTTACGGTATTATTCCGGTTTCCGCTCCCGAACAGACGGTATGAACCCTCTACCACCGATGTGGCCAGAGATCCTATCCGGTCGGTTGTGATATCAGTATCCGAAGTCTCATCCTTAAGTACATAGTATGCGCTTCCTCTTTCAGTTCCCAGCAGTCTGAGGCCCTCTGCTCCGAGTATGAAAAACGCCAGCGCGCCGACAAAGAATGCAGCATGCATTCTCCGCGCATACCCTGCCCCCAGTATGGACTTTCTGTCAAATTCCCATATTCCGCGTGATCTGAAAAAAGAAAGAAATGCCGTTATCCCGACCGGCAAAAGGATCAGTGCCAGATAACCGGCGGAGTTTATTATCGTTCCGGCAGCCGCCCATCCGAAATCACCAACGGCTTCGTTTCCCATGCCCATAAGATTTATCGAAAGAACCGAGCCGAATATCCTGTAATAGACAACCTGCACACCATAATACAGCGCCAGCGCAAACAGAATAACCAGATTTTCTATCTTGTTTATGATCTCATGATTTTTGCTAAAACCAGTTACTGCGGCAAAAAGCAGGCTTTCCGCAGGAATAAAGAAAAGGAAAGTAAGATTTCTTCCGTACACAGTTCCGGATATTACCAGTCTCAAAAGAAGCTCCCAGTAAAGGAGGGAGATAAAGAATACCCCAAAGTAAATAAGGCTTCTTAAATACCTTGATCCGGGCTTTTCCACTTCCTTTGCAAAAGAGCTTTTTATGCGTGTTCCCTTTTGGGAGATCACATTATTCGGCTTTAAACTATCGCTTTGTATGTTTCTCATTTAGGCAATGATCTTTTGGCTGCTTCACGCGCTTTCTTTTCGGCTTCACGACGCTTTTTTCTGAGTTCCTCCGCGTGTGCCGATCTTTCCTGAAGCCTTACCAGAGAGTCATTTTCTATCGGTTTAACGATCTTTATCGCACACACACTGTCATCATCATATTTTTGTATTCTGACACGATTCTTTACGAGGCCGTGCGCATCACAGAATCCGGCAGAAATAAACTGCTTTCCGTTCGTAGAAAACCAGCCTATCTTTTTCTTTATCTGTTTATTGCAGATCGTGCAGACAATAGACATGACATCCTTGTCACTAAGAGCAGCCTCCCGGTTCTTGAACCTTCTGGTTATGCGCTTGGAGTATGTACCGAAATCCGCAAATACTTCTTCGGCCTTTGTCTCCGGCGGGAATGTGACATCATACGAAACAAACTTCAGCACCTCGGGATGTTCCCTGCCGATCTTGGCAAGTATCCTTGCTGTGTAATAAGCATCACTGAAAGCACGGTGAAAAGGTATATCCTTTTCTATCCCCGCAGCATCGGTGGCGTGTTCGAGGCTGAGCCTTGTCTTTTTATCCTTTTCGAATGCAAGCGCATAAAGCTTCTGCACATCCAGATAAGCCACCGGACCTTTGCTTATAAGAGGCATGCCGTAGAATTTAAGATTGCGCTGGAGCTCGGTGATATCCGAAGGGCCCCATGTACAGAGCATGCAGTCCTCACCGCACCAGGATGCAAACCTTTCCGCTATATCGGTAAATCTGCCGCCGCGGGCAAGATCCTCCATCTGAATGTGGATGATCTTACTGGTGATGTGATAAAGCCTGGGGTATACAATGGGCTTTATCAGCTCGCTGAATTCACCGACCATCTCGTAGCTGTCATTTAGTTTTATCGCACCGATCTCTATGATCTCGAAGGGGAGCTTTGCAACCTCGGGTTCACGTCCCGTGCTGCTCTGGTTCCACTCCAGATCGACCACTACAAGGTTCATTAATAAGCCTTTCCCCAATAAACCATCTTCTCTGCGGGTTTACCGCAGCATACGCACTTGTCCCCCACCTTTTCCTGTGCAAAAGGCATGCATCTGCTGGTAACCGCCAGTTTTTCCTTGATAGTATCCTCACAGGCTCTGTCACCGCACCACATCGCCTTGACAAAACCGGTAGTCTCCGAGAATATCTTTTCAAGCTCTGCCATATCGTGAGCCACATAGGTGTGGGCGTCTCTGTGCTGCCTTGCGCGCTGCAGCATCTCGCTCTGGATAGTCTCAAGAAGCCCGGGTACCTTTGATTCTATATCGCTTATCGCGCATTCGATCTTTTCTCTTGTATCGCGGCGTACAAGTACGCATTTACCCTCTTCGATATCTCTGGGACCTATCTCGATCCTTATGGGGTATCCGCGCATCTCCGCCTCGGCGAATTTAAATCCGGGTGTCTTGTCGGTATCATCCACCTTGACTCTGCAGATATTTTTAAGGCTCTGTGCTATCTCATTTGCCTTGTCGAGCACACCTTCTTTTTTCTGCTGAATGGGAATAACACATACCTGAATGGGAGCCACTCTGGGCGGAAGCACAAGCCCTTCGTTATCACCGTGTGTCATGATAATGGCTCCGATAAGCCTTGTGGTCACTCCCCATGAAGTCTGATGCACATATTTAAGAGTATTGTCCTTATCGGCAAACTGTATTCCGAATGCCTTCGCAAATCCGTCTCCGAAGTTGTGGCTGGTACCGGACTGAAGCGCTTTTCCGTCGTGCATGAGAGCTTCGATAGTGTATGTTGCAACCGCACCCGCAAACTTTTCCTTATCGGTCTTCTGCCCTCTTACCACGGGGATCGCCAGCACCTGCTCGCAGAAGTCGGCATAGATATTGAGCATCTGTATGGTGCGCTCCTGGGCTTCCTCTTCGGTAGCATGTGCCGTGTGTCCCTCCTGCCAGAGGAATTCTCTCGAGCGCAGGAAAGGTCTGGTCTCCTTTTCCCAGCGCACTACGGAGCACCACTGATTGTACACCTTGGGGAGATCTCTGTATGAGTGGATATCATTCTTGTAAAAATCACAGAAAAGTGTCTCGGAAGTGGGGCGCACGCACATTCTCTCCGCGAGGGGTTCAAGTCCGCCGTGGGTTACCCACGCCACTTCGGGCGCAAAGCCTTCTACATGATCTTTCTCTTTCTGAAGAAGAGATTCGGGAATAAACATGGGCAGATATACATTCTGCACCCCGGTCTCCTTAAAGCGCTCGTCGAGCTGCTTCTGGATGAGTTCCCAGATCGCATATCCCGCAGGCTTGATCACCATGCATCCTTTAACGGAGGTGTAATCAATAAGCTCCGCCTTCTTAACTATGTCTGTGTACCACTGCGCAAAATCCACATCCATGGATGTGATCTCTTCGACCATTTTTTTGTCTGCCATTTATCTTTCTCCTTCGGTAATGATTTTGTATATTTCTTCGGTGGAGGAAACTATCCTCTTTGCTCCGTGCTCTTCCAGAAACTCCCTGCTCCTGAACCCCCAGTCAACCAGTATCTCGTCCAGTCCGCTGTTCCTGGCTGTCATTATATCCACATCGGAATCCCCGATATAGACCGCATCTTCTTTCCGGACACCAAGCGCATCAAGCACATTCTCCGTCATATCGGGATCGGGTTTTTTTCTCACTCCCGGCTTTTCTCCGAGAGCCATATCAAACATCCCGTCAAAGCATTTAAGCACAAGGTTCTGCACGGCGGGATCCGCTTTGTTGGACACCACAGAGCATTTCACTCCTGCTGCCCTCAGCTTTTTGAGCAGATCCGTAATTCCTTTGTATGGCTTTGTATTGTCAGTCCCATGCGCAAGATAATACGGTATCAGGTCATCATATACCTTCTTCTTTTTTTCATCGGAAGTCCCCGGTGGAACCGCCCTTTCTGCAAGCTTCATAAGGCCGTTTCCGACGAAGCTCTTTACTTCCTCTATGGTGCGCACGGGATAGCCGTTTTTCTCAAGTGCATGATTTATGGAATTTGTTATATCCTGTAGTGTATCTAATATTGTTCCGTCCATATCAAAGACGGCTAATCTGTATGACATATCCTTTTCCTGCCAGACTAAAAACTGTGTCCTCCTCCGCCTCCGGAATGACCGCCCCCTCCGCCTCCGGAGTGAGATCCTCCTCCGCCGGATGATCCTCCGCTGCTGCTTGATACGGGAGAATACTTTTTGGTCGTTCCCTTCGAAACAGCCTTTACCGGTCCCAGCGAAAGATTCTTTGCTGCGGGCCCGAGGATGTCGTCAACTGCCGGCTTCCTTAACTTCGAATTGGCATTGATGATAAAGAAGCATATCAGCATTGCTATAAGTATCGAAAGCAGGGCGGAGGTGATATACCTCAGAGGCTGGGCGATCCTTCCGCCGCTCAGAACCTTTTTCATCTGCACGTATCCTTCATATGCGCATCTGTAATAATCCCCGGCACTTGCGTAGGTGTAGATGTTGTCCGTAATAATATCTGCCTTGGCATCGGTTATCGTCCTGTAGTTTGCACCGTCGGAGTAAATGAAGATCTGGCGGTTTTGCATATCGATGAAAAACAGCGTCTGCGACGGCATCCTTCCGAAACTGTTATGGCTGATCTCCTCCGCACAGTACTGCACAGATGTATTGTTGGTGTTCACGGAAGCAAAGCCGATGCATCCGTACTCCGTCAGCGGGATCATAACGTCAACCAGCGCCGCCTCCTCACTGTCCGTAAGAAGATCCGCTTCATCATAGATCGTCACGGAAAACCCGGTATCTGAATTGGTGTAAAGATAATCGACGGCCGCCCGCGAGCTTATCTGCGGAGCGGTGACAAACGCCAGCATGACAGTTGCAAACAGCATTGCGATTCTTTTACCGATCGTTCTCATGCTCTTCGCCTCCTCTCTTGTTAAACTGAGGAAGCTTGCGGCTTGTCAGCGTATTATGTTTTGATACGAGCTTTGATACCGCTACTCCGATCAGCGCCATACCTATGACGGCGGTTACGTAAAAATACACATCCGAAACGGGATTGATGATCCACATAAGAGCTGTAATGATCATAGATGCTATCGGAAAGATCGATGTCCCTATCTTCCTCGAAACAGGAGCTTTTACGATCACCCTATCCCTGGATATCCTTGCCTTGCTTACAATTCCCACTATCAGCGTAACAATAAATACCAGCACTGCGGCAACGATCGAAAGCTCGTTAAAGAACCCTATGGGAATTATGTGCAGCATGCAAAACGCTCCAAAGCCATATATCAGAGCCGACCCAAGGCCTCCCTTCCCGGCGGAAGCTTTGGGTTTTGACTTTTTGATCCTGACATTTCCCTCGAGCTGTTCCTGTGTCTCTTTGATCTGTTCCGGGGTACGTCTTGAGTTATAACCGCGATCCGTGAAGAGCAGTTCCCTTATAAAGAGTTCGTCCCCCTGCCTGTCCGCGAATATCAGTGCCACCACCGAAAGCAGGAAAATAAAAGCAAGCATCAGCCTTGGGGACATTACAACATCCGCCCGCTCACTTACAAACACCGACAACAGGAAAAGAGGAACGGAAATGATCGCCACTCCGATAAAGTACTTTTTGATATCGATGGGAATGTCCATGGCAGCCCGGCCGGTCTGTCCGTTGATCACGGCATAGCTGACCCTGTCATTACTCTGATTTGACAAAAACCACACCGGGAACATGGCCAGTTTGTGATCGATTTGAGCTTCCTTTTTTTCCAGTGCCTGAGAAACATCTGTGGCTGTCGCTCCATGGCTTGAATACTCGCGGTTCCTGAAAGCTTCCCTTGCCACATCAGCCATGACCACATCCCTGGCTTCCTGATCGTAAAGCTCTGCCTCAACATCATCCGTATCGGCATAGAACCCGGAAAAATATGCGGATGTAAACTCATCGCTGTCCTTGAGGTCAAAAGGCGCTATTGCCTCGCTCAGGCGGTCCTCGAAGCTTGAGGAAGCATCGAAGGCAATCCCGTCGTAATCCGCATTAAGATCACCCTTGATCCCATATCTGGTAGTATAGATATAATCTCCTCGCCTCTTTGAAACGGAACCGTTTGCGGTGAATTCCCCTTCCGATTTTACATTGTAGATCCAATACGGCATGTAAATACCGCGAAAACGTTCTACGGTTTCGTCCTTGCGAAGCTCGCTCGGGGCGAATATCGCCCTTCTCAGAACCTTTCTGTATTCTTTTACGCAGTCTTCACGGGTTTTCTTGAAAGGAATGATGTAGTCGGGCTTTTTCTCTTTTCCGACTCTCATTTCCAGAATAGTAGAAGCGCCGCAATAGCTGCAGAAAGTGGCCGCCGTGTTATCGTCGGTCATAAGCTCTCCGCCGCATTGCGGGCATGTGTAATAGGTGATCTCATATTCGTCATCCCCTATGCCCTTTTCCTCGTCTGCACTTCTGGCAAACATCTTGTCATGAGGGGATATCTGTGTATCGCAATAAGAGCAGCGCATCATCTGCGTTGCGGGATCAAATTTGATATTGCCGTTACAGTTGGGACATGCATACATGGAACGCCGTTCTCCTCTGCATCATTTTATTCTGTTCCTATGCATATCCTCTGAGCTTCCTGATGGCTTTTTCAGCGATCAGGCATTCACCGTGTTCCTTCAGGATCTCATCGCATCCGACATCGGCCCTGTACAGGTCGGCAAATTCAAGTGCCTGCACGCAGGCTCTGCTGTAGCGCTCGTATGACGCCGCTCCTCTTGTAATATGCAGGAAATAATTATCATTCATCTTATAGAGCGAGGAAGTGATCCTGATCTTTTCAGGAAGGATTTCCACGTAATCTATTACTTCC
>Ga0310691_10006030_pt1 | contig 13043 bp, 10 predicted proteins | sample 176DNAGHGlowgp2_FD_203887 | JGI IMG/M metagenome (GOLD analysis project Ga0310691, IMG submission 203887) | Sheep rumen microbial communities from Palmerston North, Manawatu-Wanganui, New Zealand - 1766 DNA GHGlow gp2 (v2) (version 2) | ecosystem: Host-associated > Mammals > Digestive system >... | reverse complement strand
TTGAAAAAGAGAAGCATGACCCTTGTATGATGCGCTATGGAAAAGAAGCAGAATCCCATGGCAAACGGCTGAACATGGTGATACACGGGCAGAGAATATGGTATGGATATGGAAACAGACATCTGCGCCGATTCCTTTCCTGCGCGTTTCCGTCATTTTCTGTTTGCGTTCAAAATTTTTTTCAAAAATTCTCTTGACCATTCCGGAAATGATTGGTAATATATGAAAGCACTGTTGAAGAGAACATGCGCTTGGCAGAGTTGAAGCAGTACTCAAGAGGCCGAAGAGGTGCCCCTGCTAAGGGCATAGGTCGGGAAACCGGCGCGAGGGTTCAAATCCCTCCTGCTTCGCCATTATGGTTCCGTGGTGTAGTGGCTAACATGCCTCCCTGTCACGGAGGAGATCGCGAGTTCGATCCTCGTCGGAACCGCCATTTATGCGAACGTAGTTCAATGGTAGAACGCCACCTTGCCAAGGTGGACACGGGGGTCCGATTCCCCTCGTTCGCTCCATAAGAAAATGCAGAGTTTATCTGCATTTTTTCTTTTATTGGAGAAAGGCTGAAAAAGCTTTGCATTAGCCTTTAATTTCGGCACTCCAAAGCCTCATAGTGAAGCATTCTTAACGATTCCAGAGTTCATGAAGCCATGCCAGAATGAAAGAAAGATATTATATCTGTTTCCTGGTTTCTTCTTCCGTAACGGCAGTATCGGGTCCGGAATAGCACAGCGCCAGCATGGTTGTATCATCAAACTGCGGAGCATCCTGAACGAACGCATCAATCGCTTCCGTCGCCGTATCAATCATTTTCTTCGGATCATTTTCCTTTACAGTATTCAGTGCATTGGTCAAACGGTCCGTTGTGAACTGATTCTTATCCGCATCCATCGCTTCCACGGCTCCATCCGTATAGACAAACAGGGAATCTCCTGGACGAAGATCAATCTCATATTCAGTAAATTTAAGATCCGGGAAGACCGCCATCGGCATGGCATGCTTGTCCTTCAGCAGTTCAAACTGACCTCCATCACGGCGGATGATCGGATACTCATGCCCGGCATTTGCCGCAAAGCCCTTTCCGGTTGTGATGTCAAGAATCATCATCCAGACAGTGACAAACAGATTTGCTTCATTTCCTTCACACAGCTGATTATTTACATCGAAAAGGATTTCCTTCGGTGTGCCGCCGAATTCCGCTCTTGTTTTCAGAAGTGTTTTGGAAATCACCATGAACAGCGCAGCCGGCACTCCCTTGTCTGATACATCCGCGATCACCAGGCCGAGACGTGTATCATCAATCATGAAGAAGTCATAGAAATCTCCGCCGACTTCCCGGGCCGGATTCATGGAAGCGTAAATAGTGAATTCCTTTTTCTCAGGGAACGGCGGAAAGATGCTCGGCAGCATGTCCGACTGTATTTTTGCGGCCACATTCAGCTCCGCGCTGATTTTTTCCTTTTCCCGGGTTACGGTTTCAAGTTTTCGCACATGATTTTTCAGATCGACATCCATCTGCGCAAAGGAATCCGCAAGATCCTCGAGTTCATCGCCAGTGTGGATGTCGACCCGGAACGGCTCCGCGTTCTTACTGTCATCCAGATTGCTGACAACCTCCTTCGCCGCGTGATTCAGCATTTTGATCGGCCGAACAAGCTTCACATACGAAAGACCCGAGTAAACCAGTGCCGCAACCACTGTTACAGCTCCGATCACAATCGCGTTGATCAGGATAAGTCCGCCCATGATGTCCTTCAGCTCATCGGCGTTAAGATCCGCTCCGATCACAGCTGTGGGAGTTCCGCTGCTGTTCTTCAGGGGGTAATAAAGCGTCGCAATCAGTTTATACTCCGGCGTATTGGAAAGAAGCACACTGTTCTGCAGATCCTGGTTCATGGCATTCCGTACCGCTGTTTTTTCCTGGTCGGACTCATAGTTCTCCCGCTTTCCAAGATACGCATTATCCGTATTGTTTTCCGCGTCCCAGATATAGACATAGGATTCTTCTTCCGGGATGATCACATATAAGTACATCAGCTTGGAGTTCTGCAGCTGGGTTTTGAGATAATACTGAACGGAATCATAATACGCGTCCTTTTCCCCTGTCCGGTAATACGTTTCAATTCTGTCTCCGTCAATATATTCCGCGCCGCTTTTCAGGTAGGATTCCATTTCCTGATAGATATCGGCCGTCTGAGCAATCCAGCACATGATCGAGACAAAAACTGTCGCTATCATGATGATGGACAGACCGAAGATCAGAATGGAAATCAATATTTTTGTTCCGATTTTACTTTTCCGCTTCATATTTTCCAATCATTTTCAACTTTTATTGTATCTTCTGCATTCCATCTTTTTTATGGAAACTGAGAATCTTTTAAAAAAATCCGGCAGATTCAAAGCTCTGCCGTGTTTTTCGGGAACGTCCTGACAATAATCTGATATCATATCCTTCACAGGAAGAAGGGAGACATCGGATGCCAAGAGAACATCATGAATTTCATCTTTCCAGAAAAGATGAGATTACCCTCACCATTCAGATGATTCTGATTCTGATCGGCCTCATTGCCAATATCATCGGTCTCATCATTGCTTTTACCGCCAGAACTTCCGCCTATGAAAAAGAATCCTATATTCTGACAATCTTTGCCTTTATTTCCATCATCTACTTCTGTTTTTCCGGATATCGGAAGAAGGACCGCTGGTATTATCTCGCGACGATTTATACCTTTACCGCATCTGTTCTCTGCCGGGGCATTGCCCCATATGAAACCGTATACGCAAGGGCAATGTATTTTCTGATCTTCGGACTGACCCTGGTCTTTGCGGAGCGGCTCAACCGGCGGCGGGATTCCACCATGATCATCAATATCGTCGTCGTTCTTACCCTGCTGCGGACCATCGATTCTCTGCTTGTCTACCGTGGATTTGAAACGACCAGCGCAGTTCAGAAAGCCTTCTGGCAGTTTTCTTCCGTTACGACTCTGATCCTTGCGGTCACCATGGCTCTGATTCATGTGACCCGCTGGAAATACGGAGCCTATCCCCAGCAGCCCACCGCCTGAAAAGGATTCAGCGCCCAAAGGGCGTTTTTTTTCAGTCCTCCGTCAGTTCATCCGCGTCCATTACAGGCTCCACCATACAGTGACTGCCATGCGCTTGAGCAAGATAGAGCTGTGGGGAATGATGATCATCCGCAAAGACAAACGGAAAACGGATATTGGTTCCGACCCCGAAGGAACCGTCTTTCGAAAGCAGAATCAGCGACATGGCATCCGCGTGGCCATTCCGCTTTACCAGTGTATCTGTCAGTTCCTTTACAGCGGTTTCCGCGGCTTCCTGGGCGCTTTTTCCGCATCTCAGCATCTGCAGGGCCTGATAGCTCAGAACCCCTTTCATGATCTCTTCCCCGACTCCGGTCGCGCCTGCCGCGCCAATTCTCGAATCGGCGTAAAACCCGCTTCCGACAACCGGCGAATCCCCGATCCGGCCGGGCTTTTTCAGATACAGGCCGGAAGTGGATACCCCGGCGGATACGGTTCCATAACAATCCAGTGCCGCAAAGCATACGGTATCGTGTCCATCATACGCAGTCAGTTTCTGATCCCGGCCGCGTTCCTTCTTCCACCTTTCGCGGATCTCTTCGGTCAGATTATTCCGCTCTTCAAATCCCATCATCCTGGCGTAGTCTTCCGCCCCTTTTGCGCACAGAAAATTATTGCGGTCATTCTGGATCAGAGAGCGGGCAATCAGTATCGGAGAACGGAAGCCCTGTATGGAAGCCACTGCCCCAAAGCGCAGCGTATCTCCATCCATGAATCCTCCATCGAGACTCACATTCCCTTCTTCATCCGGCAGTCCGCCGAACCCGACCGAATGAAAATCAGGATTGTCTTCCACATCCTGAATTCCTCTGACAACGGCATCGCCGCTTCTTCCTCCCTGGCCCAGCAGCTCTGCGGCCGCCGCGCATCCGTTCTGCGACATTTTCCATGTCGAAATGACAGCCCACCTGTTTTTCATAACATTCCTCTTTACCGGTTGAACGCGTCCGGCAGATCATTTTCCAGAAGAATCGTATCGTCCGGCTGTGCCGTTGCGTAGACAATGTCAAAGGCTTCCTTTACATGGTCCACGACGTGCACATGATCCATATCAAATCCGCTCAGCTTCAGCCCTTCATAGATCGGTTCCGTCTGATGCTTTCCAACCAGTATGACTTCATCGCAGCGATCCTTCATCATCGCGCCGAAGCTGCGGTTGAGTTCATCCTGCTGCTCACCGAGATCAATCATGCCCGGAGTGACGATATACCGCTTTCCCGGCATGCCGGACAGTACATCCAATGCCATGGCACTGCCGCTTGGATTGGCGTTGAACGCGTCATCAATAAAATTATGTCCGTTGATGCGCCGCTGCTGAAGACGGTGCTCCACCTGATTCATCTTTCTGACCCCGCGCTGAATCTCCGCCCAGGAAAGACCGAGATGTCTTGCGGCGGCAGCGGCGGAAAGAATATTCAGAATATTCAGCTCGCCCAGCAGCTTTGTCTCAAACGGAATCCGTTCCTCCCCGTTTACAAGGATGAAAGAGGATCCGCGGCTGGAGTAAGTGATTTCCTCCGCCATATAATCCGCTTTGTGATGAATGCCGTAGGTTGTAACAGGAACCCTGTTCTGAATCGGATAGGTCCGGATCAGTTCATTGTCCACGTTCAGTATGCCGAACCCGTCCGATGGCAGTTTCTCAATCATTTCCATCTTTTCGCGGGTGATGTTTTCCTGAGAGCCGAAGGTCTGAAGGTGCTGAGGCCCGATGGAAGTGACAATGCCGATCGAGGGCTTTACAAAGTCCATCAGATAGGTAATGTCACCGACATGATCCGCGCCCATTTCACAGACAAATACCCGGTGAATCGGCTTGAGCATTTCCCGGATCGTACGGGTTATTCCCATCGGTGTATTATAGCTGGCAGGAGTGATCAGCGTATTGAAATGCTCCGAAAGCACCGCCTGAAGCACATTCTTGGTGGAAGTCTTTCCATAGGATCCGGTGATTCCGATAATGGTGAGATCCGTATACGCGTCCAATATCCGGCGGGCGTCATTGACAAATCCCTGATTGACCCGCTCTTCGATCGGGGCTGTGATCAGAGCCATCGGATAGATCAGAAGCCATGGTCCGAAATAGGAAAATGCCAGCATCATCCAGAGATTCAGACGGCGGAACATCCAGAGCAGCCAGAACTGAATCAGAAGATACAGAACCGCCATGACGATGATCTGTCTCTTGACCCGGTCCGTATAGACCAGCGGCTTGATATAGACCGCGTGTTTTTCCCTCAGATACAGAATTCCCGCCAGAGCCGCGGCGATGCCGATGCAGAAAAGCAGCACATGTTCCACCGACAGATGCATGCACGCAAAGGCAACCGCGACAATCACAATCGTCGGAATCAGCGCCCGGCGGGCACCGCCCTGTATGTTGTCAGACACCCAGGCGGTATACCGGCCCAGGGTATAGCGGTTCTGCTGGAACATATGCAGTGCGTGCTTGGCGGGCACCAGGGCAGCGACTGCGACCAGAATGTAATAAATAACCTTGAGGATCATGTCATGTCTTCCTTCAGAAAAATATCCAGGACGTTATTGAAACGGACCGGCTGATGCCAGTAGGCAAAATGGTCCTCTCCTTCAAATACGGCAAGACCGGCATCCGGCATTTCTTTTTCCATCTGCTTTCCCATCCAGAGCGGAACCGCACTGTCATTTTCCCCCCAGACCAGAAGCACCGGGCATCTGACATCCTTCAGAATCGGTGAAACATCATCATTGACGATTCGAACAAATGATTCCCGCATCACCCCTCTGGCATTGCGGTAATCCTCAGAACCGCTGCGGTTCTGCAGTTCCTTCAGCCGCTCTTCCTGATGGGTGAGCTGAAGATAGCGTTTGCCGGTTTTATAAACCATGGTGCGCAGCTTCTGGGATGGACGGGCCTTGGGCCTGATGCCGGCAGCGCCGGTCAGACACATTTTATGAACCGGATAATCCACCGCGTAGCGGATGGCGACCCGGCACCCGAATGAGTGCCCGATCAGAATCGGATTCTCAATCCCATGAAGCGTACAGAAATCACGCAGAAACATTTCATAATCCGGAACGCCCCACGGCGTCTTTGGATCATCACTTTCTCCAAAGCCGGGAAAATCCAGATTATAAACACGAAAAAAGGAACTGAGGTGTTCCTCAATCGCGGACATCATCTGCATATTCTGTCCCCATCCATGAAGCAGAATGACCGGCTTCCCTTCACCGCTTGCGCGGCAGGCCGTTTTCACTCCGTGGATCTCTTTTCTTTCGCTCATGTTCGCCTTATTTTACCGTAAAAACAGTATTCCGTTAAGCCTCCGTATGTGCTTTTTTCTCCTGACGCTCCTGACGCCGGATCTCTTTTGCTTTTTCCCGTTCTTCCTTCTTCTTTTCTTTCTGGAATGCCCGGATCTCCTTCCTGTCCAGTTCCTTCCAGATTCTGAAACAGACTCCGTCGGAAAGATTCTCCGGAGAAATGCGGTAGCCATAGGTGGTTACGATCTTATGGACAATCGACAGTCCCAGTCCGAACTGTCCGTCCGTCCCCTTCTCATACGGCTTGAAAAGCTTGGCAAGCCGTTCCTCGGATATGATCGGACCGTCATTGCTGATGAGGAGTTCCCCCGGATGCAGTTCAATCCGGATCGTGGTACGGGCATAGCGCAGGGCATTGTCCACCAGATTCTCAACCACAATCCGCCAGGGATCCTCATCTCCGTGAAACAGCACGTTCTTGTCCATATCCCGCTCGAAGGTGATTTCCGGACGGATGACCTTCAGGGACAGCAGCACCTTGTCGATCACTTCATTCATATTCAGGGTATCGCCTTCCTGACAGTCATCCAGAAGGTAGTCCATCTTGTTGAGAGCGATCAGAGAGCGGACCTTTTTCTCCAGCCGGTCGGCATGCTCGATAATGACATCGATGGATTTTTCCAGGGTGCCGTAAGGATAGATGCCGTCCTTGATGGATTCACTGTAGGAGCGGATCGTAGCGATCGGAGTCTTGAGATCATGGGAGATATTCTGAATCATTTCCTGCTTCTCCCGCGACTGTTTCTGAAGCTCCCGCTCCATATCGACAAGCGCATACGCGACATCCCCGATTTCATCATAGCGGTTGACGGAAAGCTCCGCCGGCTCATCATTTTTGATTTTGGAAATATAGGTTTTGATCTGATTCAGCGGATAGATGATGGTCGTAATCCATACCGTCAGGATCACAAACAGAACAATCGCCACCAGCATGTTGAGATTGACGACATTATTGACTAACAGGGAGCGGAACTGTGATTCGGCCCCGGCCGACATCATGGAGATCACAGTCCTTTCATCCGCAAGCTTCGAGGCACAGTAAAGAACCGCGGCGCCATGCTTTCCGATCGTGCAGGAGTAGTCGCTGATCCCCTCGCCTACCTCGGAAAGATGGGAGCGGATATCCGCCTGAATCAGGGGTGTGATTTCCGATGCGGTATCAGGAATCAGAAAACTGTCTTCCTGCGGAAGATACACCATATGAAAGATCCCGCTGTCATCATTGGGATTCTCCGGAATCGAAATCGAAGGATCCGTATGGGAAAGATACCACGCGAAATCGGAATGGGTGCTGTGCAGCACCCGGTACATTTCCCTCATGGTGATATCATTGATTTCCGGTGTCAGGAAGGCAAATATAAAAACCGTAAGGGTGGAAACAACCAGAAAGAGTATGGTCAGAAGCTGCTGGGACAGCGAAAGTTCCCGCAGCCATAAACGTATCCGTTTCATCATCCAAGCCGGTATCCGAATCCGTAAATCGTATGAATCGAGAGGTCCGGCATCTTTCTTCTCAGGCGTCTCAGGGTATCATCCACGACCCGGTCGCTTCCGTAATAATTGGTTTCCCAGACTCTCTCAAGAATCTGTTCGCGGGAAAACGCGGTGCCGCGGTTTTTCGCAAACAGCATCAGCAGCTCATATTCCTTGGTCGTCAGGTCAATTTCATTTCCCTGAGAATCAAAAACCGTACGCTTGTTCTCATCAATCGAATAGCCATCCACAACCATCCGTTCATCATTCGCGCGGTAGGTGCGGCGCATGATATTGTTCACCCGCAGAACGAGTTCCTTGGGAGAAAACGGCTTGGTGATATAATCATCGCTTCCTTTCTCAAGGCCGATGATCCGGTCGAACTCCTTGTCCCGTGCCGACATGAAAATCACCGGAACATCCGGGTTTTCCGTCCGGATATCCTCGATCAGATCAAAGCCGGATTTATCACCGAGCATGATATCAAGAATCCAGAGATGCACATCGGCATCACCGGTATGCATGGAAGCTTCATCAAAAGTCAGATAGGAGCGGACTTCATAGCCCTCCTTTTCCAGATACCGTTTGACCAGCTCATTGAGATCCCGCTCGTCTTCCACAATATTGATTACGCGTTTCATAGGCAATATTCTACCATAACCGTACGGACTGTTCAGAACGGTTAAGCCGCATCCTCCGTTCCGAATCTTCTCTGAATCACTTCCGCGATCCTTTCACTCCCGATACGGCAGACCTCCGCATCCTCTGCCTCACACAGCACCCGGACAACCGGTTCGGTTGCGCCGGCTCTGAGAATGACGCGGCCATTGGCTCCGAACAGTTCCTGTACCTCATTGACGACTGCCTGAACCTCAGCGTCATCAATGACCGTTGTCTTCATCACCACCCGGTAGCTTGAAAAGATATAGGGAAGAAGATTCAGCCCTTCCAGCATCTCACTGATCAAACGGCCGGTGTCCTGTGAGACTTTGAGCACGGCAAGAGAAGCGAGCAGTCCGTCCGGCATCCCGGCAAACTCCCGCAGAATAATGTGTCCGTTGTTTTCCGCGCCGGCAATGATATCCTCTTCCATCATCCGGGTGAGAAGATTCCGCATGCCGGCCCGGCATACCCGTACGGAAATCCCCTGTTCCTGCAGGGAAGATACCGTACCGGAATTTGACGCAATCGTTAGGGCTGTACGGTCATATCCTTCTTTTCCCATGCGGTGATAGGAAGTGATCAGAATATACAGCATATGATCCCCATCCAGAATGGATCCATCCCGGTCCACCATGACTGCCCGATCAGCGCTTCCATCAAACAGAAGTCCGCAGTCGCAGTTTCTCTCGGCAACGATCGCCTGGATCGGCTGAGGGAAGGAGGTACCGCAGTTCTGATTGATATTCAGACCATCCGGCTGATGATTGATCTCAATCACCTCCGCACCAAGGGCCTTCAGTACCCGCGGGACTGTGGAAGAAGCGCTGCCGTTGGCAAGATCTACGGCAATCCGCTTTCCGGAAAGATCCGGATTCATTACGGAGGTGATCCAGGAACAGTAAAGGTCCGCTCCTTCCGGATAAGGATGAATCCGCCCGAAATCAGAAGCCTCGGCATAATTGATCGACGTCAGACCGCCGATATAGTTTTCGAGTTTTTCCTCCGCTTCCGGACCGATCGGATCTCCCTTTCCGTTGAACAGCAGGATACCGTTATCCATGTAGAGATTGTGACTTCCGGTAATCATGACGCCGCCGGCAAAATCCTGTGATTTTGCGAGCCAGGCAATAACAGGAGTCGGAACGACTCCTGCAAGTAAAACATCACAGCCCTGCGACGCGGCTCCGGCCGCAAATGCGCTTTCCAGCATGTCAGAAGAAATGCGGGTATCCTTTCCGATGACGATCCGGCTTCTGCCTTCCGTCCGGAACAGTTCTCCGACATATCTTCCGGTAAGAAATACTTTGTATACGGTCAGGCTTTCACTGACTTTTCCGCGGATTCCATCCGCGCCGACATATCCAGCCATAACAAACCTCCGGTATTATCCGTTGTTGATACCGGCCCCCTCGCCTGTCTCTCCGTCATCATTGGTTTCACCGAGAACGTTGAGCTGATAAGTTGCCTCATCCAGTATATACCGCACAAGACCACCGGCAGGCTGTTCCACTTCCAGAGGGAATTCCTGCATGCCCGGCTTGGCATCTTTCATATCCACATAAACATAAACATCATCGGCAGTGATATTTTCAATATTCGATTCTGTTCCGAATACGGTGACACTGGTAGTTGTCTTGTTTTCAGGCTGGGATGCCTTGTAGTTGTTTGTGTTGTTTCGATAATTGATCTTGATGTCCTCAATCCTGCGGCTGACGCCCTCTCCCAGGGTAACCGTCATCGTAATCTGATTGATGTTGGAGGAATTGACCCCCGTCGGCAGAGTGATCGGACGCATGATCGTGGAGTCCTTGGTGATGGTGGACGCGTTCAGAGTGACAACCACCTTGTCAATCTGACCGAGAACGGACTCCGGCCCATAGATCGTGACCGACTGCTGATCCATTTCAATGCTTTCAATCGCCTGTCCATCCGGAACCTCACCGGTGATTTCCACAGAGACCGCAACCGACTTGTTCGGAGAAGTGACCGGAACGGTGACGGAAATCGTAGACGGATAGATATCCGCCTTGACCGGCATGCCGTTGACATCATACGCAATCAGCTTGGCATCCTGGGTGAAGTCGGCAGTCTGCCCGCTCACATCAATCAGGGCTTTGACAAAGGCAATGGAATTCAGGGTATCCTTCGATGCCCGGACATTGACTTTGGTATATTCAAAACTCGGAGTTCCGACAGAATAGATGCTGTCCATCTTGTCCTGGTTGATGAAGTCATAGGAAAGATCATACGCCTGGGTTGTTTTCTTTTTCAGGGTGATGATCACATTGCTTGGATCAATCTTGGCTCCGACGCTGTCGCCATACCCTTCCGTCTCCAGCTTGACCTCATGGGTTCCTTCGGTCAGACCTTCAAGATCGGCAATCACAATTCCCTTGGAATTGGCAGCGCTCGTAACGGAAGTCGCGTCTCCCGTCAGAGTCAGATCGGCGCTTTCCGGAAGTCCGGTCAGTTCAAAGGTATCCGCGTTGTACTTCGCAGTCACCGGAACGCCGCTGATCTCCCGTGAGGTTTTCAGGGTGTTGGTATAGAGGCTTGCCCGGGAGTTGTAGTTGACAACGGTATACAGCAGAATCGCCAGAATCAGAGAGACAAGCTTGGTGTATTTCCCGTTGAACAGGGTATTGTCAATAAACAGGGAGAACCAGCGCACTGCCCTGACAACACTGTCCTCGATGTGCTGGTATGTGCTGGCAACCCGCTGCGACTGACCGGCAATGCGGTTGGCCAGTTCCGTTTTTGTCTCAGAATTCTCGTTATTCTGACGGCTGTCTCTGTTTTCCGACATTACTGATCACCTCCTTTGTCTTCCTTTTCTCTGGAGGTATCTTCCTTCATGGAATCCAGCATCTCAAACGTCTTGTCCAGTTCTCCGCTCATTCCCATGATCTTTGAAAGATTCAGTTTTGTGGTATCAAACTGATGCATTTCATCATTGAGAATCACCGAGTGATCCGGTTTGGGAAGATTCAGATCCTCTATCTTATCCACCCGGGGCGCGGAGGAGTCCGTCTTGTTTCCGGAATACATCTGTTTTGCGGCATCCCGGGCAGCCGCCACCTCATCAGCGCTCATCCGGCGGGTTTCCCGCTGCGCCTCACGGGCAGTTTCCTCCTGGGCCTTCCGAATTTCTGCCAGCCGTTTTTCTTCTTCCGCTCTCTGCTTTACGGCAGCTTCCTCCTGCCTCTTTTTCCGCTCCTTTTCCTCCTGTTCCCGGCGGCGTTCTTCTTCAAACCGCTTGGCGGAGGCATTCTGCGGATAGCTTGGCGCAGGGCGATCCTTCTTGCGCGGAAGCTTGATCTCACTGGCTTCTTCCTCAATCCTGTCCATGCCGGCGTCGTTGGCCTCTTCCTTGGCAGGCGTGATGGTTTCTGCGTTCTTCACTTCTTCCACTTCGATCTTTTCCGCCTTCTTATCCTGGCGGCGCAGGGCGAGCACAGAAAGTACACCGGTCTGAGAAACCTTCTCCTCCGGTTCTTCTCTGCGTGCTTTTTCTCTCTGCTCTGAGATTTCATCATCAATGATGATGTCTCTGGCGTTCTCATTGTTGAGACGCCGTTTTCCGCTTCCGGTGACCTCTGTTTCCTCACCGCAGATCACTCTTAACAGCGTGTCTCTGAGCTGTTTGCGGTTGACCGTCATGATCCGGCCGCTTTCCGTAATGGAAATCGCTCCGGTTTCCTCGGAAACAACAATCGTCAGGGCGTCCGTAATTTCAGAAATACCGATCGCGGCCCGATGCCTTGCGCCATAGCGGGAAGGAAGATCGAGATTGGTCGGCGGAAAATAGGCGCTGGCACAGGCAATCTTGTCACCCTGAATGATCACGGCACCGTCATGAAGCGGGGTTGAAGTGACAAAAAGCGAGGTCAGAAGTTCTGCTGTCACGTCGGAATTCAGCTTGGTACCGGTCGCGATGAAATCCTCCAGAGTATGACTCTGTTCGATGGAAATCAGGGCTCCGGTCTGATCCCTGCTCAGAAGCATGGTCGCCGTGACAATCTGATCAACGAGGTTTTCCTTTTCATTGCCGGTAAGAGCTGTCATGCGGGAAAAGATATTCGTTTTTCCCATGCGCTCGAGAATGCTTCGGATTTCCGGCTGAAAGATGATGATAATCGCGAGAAATCCCCAGTTGATGAAGATATTCGTAAGATAGGATACCGTCTTGAGACCAAGAAAAGTCGCCGCCGCATCGATGATCAGAACCAGCAGAATTCCCTTGAATATCTGCATGGTTTTGGTAGAGGAGCGGACAATCCGGATCGCGTAGTATAAAACAAGCCACATGATGAAAATATCCAGAAACATCACTGTGATCGTCCGAATATTCTCCAGGGTCAGATTTACGTTATAGGTAGACAATGTGCATTCTCCCTTCGCCGAATCATTATATCATTAAAGACCTGCTGTTGATACCCGCCGTACAGCCCCTTCCACAGCAGAAAAGGCTATTTTCGCCGGGGCGGTTTTCTTCTCGCCCGT
>Ga0310691_10006026_pt1 | contig 13053 bp, 12 predicted proteins | sample 176DNAGHGlowgp2_FD_203887 | JGI IMG/M metagenome (GOLD analysis project Ga0310691, IMG submission 203887) | Sheep rumen microbial communities from Palmerston North, Manawatu-Wanganui, New Zealand - 1766 DNA GHGlow gp2 (v2) (version 2) | ecosystem: Host-associated > Mammals > Digestive system >... | reverse complement strand
CCCGTTTCCGTTGCATCAAACTCACGGCACGAGAAGATAAACGCCGGCAGGTTATCCTTCAGTTCTTGCGCAAAAGCCAAGAGCCGTTCCTCGTCCGTCTTTTCGAAGAACTTCTTGCGGCTCGCCTCCTTCTTCATGTTCTGTTTTTTCAACAGGAACTTGCGGTATTCATCCCTCATCAGCCACCGTTTGATAGCCTTCTCGTCGTGTTGTTCCACAGCCGTGAGGATAGCCCTCCGGCTGTCAATGTTCCAGGAGGTCGAAGACAGTCGTATCTCCTCCCAGAACTTCTCTCGGCTGCATGCAGCAGCCTGAGAGAAGTGAGTGTTATGCTGGAATGTAAACATACCTGGTCGTTTAGATTTTCACAATATCCGTACAGAGAATCTCCTGAAATACCTGGTTCTGGTACTCGTGCGTAGAGAATCGCAGCGTGGCAGCCACCACATCGTTTTCAGCAAACCGCTTTGCAGCTTGATCACCCAGCATCGAGCAGGCATATTCGTTTTCAAACTTCGAGCCACCCAGTTCGCGCAAGATGATATTGCACTTCTGAATCTTTCCTGACTCCTGTTTTGAACTCTGTACTTCAAAGGCCTCGCCCTGTCGTATCACTTTTAAAATCTTTGTTTCCATATTCTTCTATTTTTAATGTCTAAGGTCTAAGGTCAAAGGTCTAAGGCTTGGGGTCTAAGGCTCAATAACCAATAACCTATAACCTTTCTCCCTCCCTCAACAGGGAGGGTTGGGGTGGGTCTCCTTCTCAGCAAAACTCAATGATGTCGAGTTCCCGTTCTATCAGTGCATTCTTCGCATGGCCAGTATGCTCGTCCAGCATCCCCATCACCTGGGCAGTACCCATGTCCTTGGGGAAGCTGCCGTACACCTTGATGCGCTCCAGCGACTCCTTCACCCAGCCCCACGGCAGTTTTTTGACCAAGCGGTCCTTCTCGCGACGGCGCGGCTGGCGGTTGTACGCCTTGAAAGTTATCTTACCTGTGTTCCTGTCGATATAGAGAACACCTTCCACTCTCTTGCCATTCATCAGCTGGTTCAGCAACTCGATGGCGTTCAATACTAATACATACTTTTTCATTTTATTGTCGAATTTGTGAGTGAAGGTTGTGAGGGGAATATATTTGGCCAATTTCGATTTCACTACGTAGACTTCCTCCACTCTCTTCGACTCGGTTATAGAGAATTTTCTAATACCCTCTCCTTACTCCTTACTTCTTTACTCCTTACTCCTTTTAGCTCCCCTCCCTTTGGGAGGGCAGGGGTGGGGGCTTTTTATCTTATCACTACCTCTGTGGTTCCTTTCAGGCGAACCACGCCTCCCGATTTCCCTGCATTCTGCAGTCCCTTTGCCATCTTCCACTTGCGGCATCGCTCTGAAGGCACTATCTGTTGATTTGTCACCTTGCATGTTCTTTCCCCCATCTCGTCAATGTCTTTGTGGGCACAAGAGGCACAGCATTTCGTGACTTTGATGTGGTACTTGCTCATGGACGTTGTCCTTCTTTTCTTCTTCATGAATGATAAGCGTTTGGAAACGGTCGCCGCCTGGCAAATTCCTCGCCGATCCATGTGAAGCAGGCCGATAGGATGTTGTCGGCTGGGTGGCAGCCCGTCGTACATACCATGTGGTCTTTCACGAAGTACACCAGGTCCTCAGCCATCTCACACTGCATCTCGACATCGAAGCCGGACAGTTGCAGCTTGATCATTTCAAAGAGGTCGGCACTCAGCCTGCGTTCCAGATAGTTCATCATCGGCCGCGTCTGCTCGTACGATTCATATTCCGTCTGGCGAGTGTGGTAGTCTGTCCGTTCGTCCTCCTCGACAAACTGAATAATCATATGTTTCTTTTTCATTGTTGTAATGGGTTTAATAATTAATAATGTTGTACTTTCCGACAGATTATCGTGATGCTAGGCAGGAGCAATCAGAGCGCGCTTTCAAATTGCCGAGCCGAAGCCACGTTTCATCTTCCTGCTTGCAAAGGTCGTACAAATAAAATGATGCTGAAAGCGTTTTTATAGGGCTGTCCCAAAACCCGTCCCAAGAATCCGCATTTGTCCCAAAACCCGTCCCAAAAATCCTATAAACGCCTTCTGAAAGCACTCAAAAACAGGTTTGCGATGTTCTTCCTGCGCAATTCCTCAGACAACTGCGGACTGTCTGAAAACGTCCAGTTCGGATACCTGCCCACCGTCTTGTTCACCGTATAATACATCGTATTCCGTCCAGGTACCTTCTCCATACCTAACTCCTTCAGATAAGCAATAAACTCATTGGGAGAACAAAACGACGGCAGCCCCTTCAGGGTGCTCTCGTTCGATGCCAGCATGATGTAGGCATAGTCGCTGGGGTGCTTGAGCTTGCCCGACTCCTGCAGTTCACGTATGGCACCCGCCACACACAGGTCGACCGTTCCCCTGACCTCAATGCCTTCGCTCACCACCTCTATCTGCGGACAGAGGCTCACCATTCCCATAAACTGCTCGTATGCAGCATCATCAATCTGCAAGACAATTTCTTTCATCTTTTCCAAGTGTTGTGAGAAGCGTGGAGGTGTAGCTACTTCATCCCATGGGAACTCTCACACAACTCGGATTAATAATGTTTGTGATTGCAAAGGTAGAGGTATAAAAAACGCGATGAAAGCATCTGACGGAAATGTAGTAGATTGTTCATTTCAACTTTTCCTCAGAATTTAACACTTGAAATCGAAAACTTTTCCTCAAAAACTGCCACTTTTCCTCAAAACGACGGAAACTTTTCCTCAGAACATCATCAAATTGAGGAAAAGTTGGCATGTTTTCCTCAAAAGCTGAGGAAAAGATACAAAAAAAGTAGATGAATCCCTATTGGAATCCATCTACCTGTTTTTCTAAAGAATCGAAAAATTTCAGACCACAGCTGCCTCTTCCTGCAACTTTTCTATCATCTTTTGAAATGTAGCAGTCGCTCCTCTGTCTGTAATGCCGCTTTCGCGCTGGTCCTTGCGCTCCTTCGACACAGCCGACCACACCAGCAGACTATACCTGCCCATGTATGTGTCGCAGAAATACTGGTACAGTCGTTTCTCTTTGGTCTGACCAACGCCGCACCATTTCAGGAAATAGACCAGTATGGTTGAATCGAGCTTTCCTTGCTGACCTTCCACGTCCAGCTCGTCAAAGTGTTCTATAGCCCAGCGCACCTGCCTGACACGCTCGTGGTTGTCGTGAAAGAGATAGGTCTCTTCCTCTGTCAGCCCGTCGTTGTGACCCTGACGAACAGCCTCCAGCCACACATACTGCTTGAATTCCTGCCTGGGCACATTGTGATACTCCTTCTTCAGGAAATCATCCAACGAATGGGCGCTCCTCCGACGCCTGTTCAGCTCCGTTTCAGGCAACTGCTCCACTGACCCCAAGAAGCTGGCAAACTCCCTGACGCTGCCCATCAGCTGGTTACAGCTGTCATGGTAGATGTCCTTCAACTGTTGCACATCCTGGCGGATCATATCCTCGCTCTCTATCATCCGATGGCACAGCCCCAGCGTTGTGGTAGCCGTTGCCAACAGCGTCTCCAGCTTATGATAGAGCTGCTGCACACAATCGTCATACGATGCCAGGCCGTACATATCAATGACACATGCGCCATACGACAGCGACGACCGCTCGAACACCGTTGGCTGCGCTGCCCCCTCAGGCAGTTGCACCATCGAACGGGGCGTAGTCTTCTGAAACACTTTCTTGATAGCACACAGCGTCGAGCGGATACGGTTGAAATAGCGTTGAGCCGTTTCAAAACACTTGTTGTTGTCTGTAGCAAACAGTTGGATAAACGTCTCAGAAAACCTCACCAGCGAACGCCCCTCGACATTCATTCTCGACTGATACGAGTTTACCATGTCGAGCACCTGTTCGATGTCATATTTCGTATAGTGGCGCGCCTGGATGCCGGCAATGAACCTGCTCTGTTCAAACTGCTCCAGTGCCGCGATAATCTCCAACAACGTCTTATCATCCTTTTCAACAATCGTCGAATACCTCATACATCATCGCTCCCACTTTTTTTCGTCCATCCATTTGATGGGACCAATCTCGTCAAAATACAAATTGGTTATTTCCCAATCTTTCAACGAAACAGGATCGTTAAACATCGCTTTTGCTTTCTCCATCGCCTCAACTAAGTCTTCAGCCTCGATAGTCAGTTCTTTGCTCTTTACAATGTTTGCTCTAAATTTAAATTCCATCACTTGCTTATTTTAATCGTTTATACTTATTGTGCATCAATCTCCCCTCCTTAAACAGGGGAAGGCTGGGGAGGGTCTTTAACCTTTAACCGTTAACCTTAATGGTTTTTAGTTCAACATTCAGTTTCTGGTGCAAAGGTAGGCTTAGATTGTTTCAAATCGTGGAACAGTCTAAGAAATAACAAAAAAAATGCGGGGACCTTCACCTGTCCCTAGTGTCATCTCTCCCTTCATCCCGTCATAGAGAATCTGAAGACTTCGTTTTCTTGCAGTTCAGGGCGCTCTGTTACCATTCTTACATAGTCGCGTACAAGGTGGCGCCATTCGTTGGGCATCATGCTGAAATACTTTTCTTGGAACTCCTTCTGGCATTCCACGACAATATTCATGATGGTTGTACCTTCGTACAGCGCCATCATATTATGAATCAGCTTACGCACCTCGTTATCATCAAGTATATTAGTGAGCATAGAACCATCAGGTTTCAAACGTATTTCTTCCGCTTTCTTGCCTCGCTTCGATGTTTCTGTAACTTTCATGGTGGGTTGCGAAGCGCCTTGTCCCATGCTCTCTCCACCTGCCACTCTCACGATATTGTGAATCTCATTCACATAGTTGCGAACGGCAATAAAGTTCTTGCCAAAGGTATCAATCCATTCGTATTGTGCAAACGGTTCTTCTTCCAACAGCGTGTTGGGCGTAATATCACCATTATCACAAACATACGTGATAATGCTCTTGATATATTCCTCCTGCAGCGCATTCAGCGTCGTGTCTGACAGGAACTGCGAGAAGCGCTCCATAGCCACATGACGATCAACGCCTATCTGCGAACGGATAAAAGCACCCACGCTGTCACCACATATCATGTTGCTCTTGGCAATGAACTTCTCATAGTCTTCCTTCGTGCCCAGTTCCTTCCAGCAAATCTTCTCCAACTCGCAGATGTCTTCAAAAGACAAATTCTCCATGTTGATAATCTTCTGAATCACTGGCAGCTCCTTGTTCTCAGCCAAGAAGTCCATCACACGCTGTTTGTATGATTTCTGCAGCGATACGTTCTTGGGGGTTCCCTTCGTCTCAACAGTATCCTTGATGTTAATGGTGAACTTCTGATTGGTGAGACCTGTCAGGAACTGCACCAAATCCCTGATTTCTTTTCGTACATGCTCCAGTTTGTCGAGCGAGGCTGATTCCCAAAAGTCATGATGGGATAGCTGCTTGATCAGCGGCATCTTGTCATTCACCTGCTTGATGCTGGCTTTCTCCTGTAGCTTATTGGCAATCCTCTCTACGACCACCTTTGACTTGTCACCGCTGACATTCTCGTCTATCTGTGACAACTCGATATTCAGCATCAGGATGTCGAACTTGGTGGCTCCCATATTCGCTGTACCGTTGACCAGCAAGGGGGCTATCACGTCTTTCAGTTCTATGCCATCCGTATTCGACAGATATACCCAAGTTTCTTTTTTGCGATATTTGTCCACTACGTCCCAATGCTCACGCACAGAGATATGCTTGTCGTTCAACGTCTTCACCTGACCCATCAGAATCGCTTTCACTTCATCGTGCAAAGCCTTTGCAACTTCGTCATTCTGGAACTGCTCATGCTGCAGGGCTATAGCCAGGTCAACACGCAAATCAAAGAGTCTCTGAGTCAATGATATCGACTTCATAGGCTCATAGCCCTTGGGGTTCTCGCCAAAGAACTCGAAGTTACCACACCAGTCGAAGATATAGAAGAATTTCTTGGCTCTGTCTTCTGGTGTTTCTCCTTCATCGAATATCTCTTCCGACAGTCGTGTGCCTCGACCGATCATCTGCAGGAACTTGATCTTTGAGCGCACTTGCTTGAAGAACACCAAGTTCAGGATGTCAGGCACGTCGATACCTGTATCGAGCATATCTACAGAGACGGCAATCTGAGGCATTTTTCCTCTCACCTCAAAGGTGTCAATGAGACTCTGGGCATAGTTCACCGTATTGTCTATCAGCTGGCAGAAATCATCACCAAGGGCAGGATACAGCAGTTTGAACCTGTCAACGATCAGCACGGCATGATTGTGGTTATAGGCAAAGATAATGGTTTTGCCGATGGTGTCGCCACCATTGACCTTCAAACCGTTCTCCATCAGATCAATGATCACCTTGTCAACGGTGTTCTCATTGAAGATATAACTGAACAGCTCATCATGTTCGATGTTGCGCTTGTATAATTCGTCATCTGGAATGTTCAGCTTTGCCTTCTCATATTTCCAGATGCTTTCCATCTGCTGCTTCTCCTCCTTGGACAGCTTGTCATATTTGATACCGTTCTTCAGGATGTCTGTGGTACGTGACAGCACCTGCTTATCCACCAGATAACCGTCGCTGACAGCCTCGTCCAGCAGATACTCGAAATTAGGTTCTCCACTCTCTCGTTCAAAGAGGTCATACGTGCTACGGTCGTCATCCTCTCTGGGCGTGGCAGTCAGTCCCACCATCAGCGCATCGAAGTAACTCAGGATAGAGGTGTATTTACCAAAGATGCTGCGATGCACCTCGTCAATCACAATCAAGTCAAACCTGCCAATCGAGAACTCCTTTAGCTCCGTATCGATGTAGTTGATCATGGTCTGATAGGTGCTGAACAATATCCTGGCCTTCATCACGCTATCTTTGTCAGCCGGCTTGAAATCATCCAAACGGGCTGTCGTCGCACTTGGCAGCAGCTTGGTGAAGTTCTTATGCGCTTGTTTCACCAATGCCGTACGGTCTGCCAGGAACAGGATGTTCTTAGCCCATCCGTTACGCATCAGCACATCACAGAGCGATATGGCTACACGCGTCTTACCTGTACCAGTTGCCATCACCAGCAAGCCCCTGCGATGCATTGTGTTGAAGTTCTCACAGATGGCTCTGATGGCTCGTTTCTGATATTCACGATTCGTGATGTCGTCGCTGATTTTCAGGTCTGTGATACCACTTCGTCCTCGTCGCTGTATCAGCACCATCAAGTCGTCTTCCGTATGGAATCCGTGTACTCGTCTGGCTGGATAGCCTAAACCGTCAATGATGAAGGTCTTGAAGCCGTTGGTATAGTAGATGACAGGTCTTACGCCATATTGTCGCTCCAGACAGTCAGCATACAAGATGGCTTGCTGTCGGCCTACCTCTGGTGACTTGGTGGTTCGTTTGGCTTCCACCACAGCCAAAGGCTTTCCGTTGGCACCAAACAGCACGTAGTCCACATAGCCTACACCTGCGCTGTTTGGCATACCAGCGACCTCTATCTCTATACAAGCCTTGCTGGGCACGATGGCACCTTCTTTGTCCAGCACCTCCCATTTGGCTTCTTCCAGCAGCAGGTCTATAAACAGCTTGCGTGTCTCTGCCTCGCTGTAGTCTATCTTGTCATCAATGCTCTGTGGGGCTTCTACTGTTTCCTTTGGTACGCTCTCGATAAATTGTGCTGGGGCCGTTGGTACAATATTAGCAGGAACAACAGTCAGCGCAGGCGACTTTGGTATCAGTTCTTTGCGGAATGGTGTCAGTCTTTTGAGCACGCCTAATTTCAGCAGAATACCACCCACCACATTATAGATATTCAGTAGCGTGAAGAAAGCCTCTCCGCTCTTCACACCTCCATCATGGGCTGCCTTGTTTCCTATCTTACGGACATAGTGAGCTGCCATCATCAGCTTGTCATCGTCGCCAATGAACTGTGTGAATGGCTCGCTCGACATCATTTCAAGCAGACTCGTACGCTTATCCAGTTCGATGCCTTTCAGCGTATAGATAGCCTTCACTATCCACTCTAAGGCTCTACGACCATTCAACGCACACACATCATAGTTGGTCTGTTGCGCGTCCTCTGCTGCACTGCAAAAGCCGTATAGGTCTCGTAGTGCCTCAATGTCCTGTAGATAGTCAAAGTTCTTCATTCGTTTCCGTTTTAATTGAAGTAATAATCCATGCGGCTGTTAAACAGCGTCTCAACCTCCTTAATGGACTGCTTGATGAGTTCCTTTTGGTGCTCAATGGCTTCTATCTTAGAGGCAAATTGTTGTTGAAGGACGAGAGGGGGGAGAGGAATTGTGAAACTTTTTACTTGCTGAGCATTTAGATGTGGCTGAGCTGCTCGCCTTGTTAGCGGTTTGATAATTTCCTCAACATAATCTCTGTTATTCATAAGAAGATTAAGATATACCGTATTTGCAAACACACTATTGATGGTTATGATTATATCGTAACCTGCATATTGGCCCTCGTATTCTTCACTTATTCTACAGACATCCCCTGCATTGACTCCACTTCTAACGACAATCATATCATTCTTTTGCAACTTGCATTTCTCTATTTTTGCCGCTTCTTTAGGGCTTATGTATAGCATATTATCTTCCCTTATATAACCACCCTTAATATTAGTAGCCCGAATAAACTTAAAGCCTTGTTCTGAGAATTGCGGAGGAGTTCCTGTTCCATATTTTATATTTGAAAGAAGAGATTCTAGTTTCTTCACTTCCCATGCCTTTTCATTAGTGATAGGGTCGCCAAACATTTCATAGAAGAGAGACTGCGCCAGATTATCCAACTCGTTTAATTGGGCTTTCTTCTTTTCAATAATGGAACTCAGCAAATCCAACTCTTCAACAATATGCTGCTGTTCTGAGAGAGAAGGAAAAGGAACATCAATTTCCTTTAATAATTTGTAGTGACGTGAATATCCTAAACTTGGAACATCATACCATTTGAGAAAATGATAAAAGAAACGAGCATTCAATCCATCAATAGGTTTCAATATCTTTACTCCATCAGCACCAAGCACAAAATCGAAATCCACATACTTTACAACTCGGCTGTGATCACCAAAGATAACTACAGGAGAATCCACCTTGAAAGCGTCATTCTTATTGTTCCAATAGCCACTTATAAATGTTTCTTCTTGAGAGACAACGGGTACAACGCCATTGGGCAGATAATCAGAGTTCTGTATCTTCCTTGTATATTTCACCTTTTGCAAGGCATCTTCAAACTTCTTATATTCCCAACCTTCTTTCATACATCTTCCTCCTCGCAATAATTGTCAAAGCGTGCTTTGGTTATTTCAAGAGACTTTTGAATTTGCTGCATCAGCACGTGACGTGGTGGCAGTTCCGTCAGATATTGCGCCACCTTGATGCCAGCCTTGTCGAGTTGCAACAGTTCTATCTGCTCCTCGCTACCTTCTGTGCAGAGCAGCAAACCAAGAGGCATTTCTTCGCCTGGCTCCATCTCGTGGGTTTCAAGCCAGCGAAGATAGAGTTCCATCTGACCCTTATACTCCGCTTTAAAACGGCCTTTCTTTAAGTCGATAGCTATCAAGCGATGCAGGCGACGATGATAGAACAGCAGGTCAAGGTAAAAGTCCTCACCATCGATAATCATACGCTTCTGACGGGCCACAAAGCTAAAGCCGTTGCCCAGCTCAATGATGAACTGCTCCAAATGGGCCAGCAAGCAATCTTCCAGACTTTTTTCGCTATACATGCCCTTCAAGCCTGTAAACTCCAAGAAGTAAGGACTCTTGAAAACAAGGTCGGGAGATAACACGTTATCATTACGCAATGTGGACAATTCTTTCTTGATGAATTCATCAGGCTTTCCGCTGATAGCCGTGCGTTCGAAAAGCATGCCGTCAATTTCCTTGCGGAGCTGACGAACACTCCACCTTTCTGAAGCTGCAAAGGTAAGATAGAACTCACGCTGAAGGTCGTCCTTAAGGGGCAATATCTCTACGAAATGAGACCATGACAATTGTCGCGACGCTGTCACGACAATTTGTTCGTCAGGAAATTCCTGCGCAAATTGCATCATTCTGCGAACATTTTTCTCATCCAATCCCCTAATATCGAATTCGGTTTGTAATTGTCGTGACACTGTCGCGACAATTTGCTTTCCGTACTCAGCTCGCTGATTATCAAGCACTTCACGATTGATGCGTTCACCTATGTGCCAATACATCATGGTCAATTCGTAATTGGCAGTAGCTGCTACATGACCACGCGCCTGCTCAATGATCTGACGCAAGTCCTGTATCAGAGATTGTGTCGACATCGTTGACACTATTTGGTTATTCTTCTCTTCCATTGCTTACATGAATTTAGTACGGAACTCTTTAATGGCTGCTGCAATCTCACTCTCTAAGGCTTCTATGCGTCCCTGAATGACCTCAGTACTGTCATATTCAACTCTTTCACGCTCCACCTCCTTGTATTTGTTGATGGAGAGCACATAGTCGTTCTGGCGAATCTCGTCAACAGGCACCAAGAAAGACTTGTCTTTACGACTACGCTGGGCTTCTGCTTCGAGATTGTGGAAACGGGCTATGACATCTGGAACGTCGTTTTCTTCGACTTCCGTACGCTTCTGGTCAAGTGAATAACCATCGGCTTGCATATCGTAGAACCATACCTTATCAGTACCTCCTGCGCCCGTCTTGGTGAAGATCAGAACGGCTGTGCTGACGCCAGAATAAGGCTGGAACACACCGCTTGGCATAGAGATAACGGCACGAAGCGTATGATTCTCTACCAACTCCTTACGCAAAGCAATATGAGCCTTAGAATTGCCAAACAGCACGCCATCAGGCACGATGCTGGCACAACGTCCACCCGTCTGCAACATACGGATAAACAGCGAGACAAACAGCAATTCCGTTTTCTTGGTGTTGGTGATGGCAAGGAGTGATTTACTGGTGTCCTCACTGTCGATGCTGCCAGCAAAAGGCGGATTGGCCAAGCAGAGCGTGTAGCGTTCCGTATCGTTATTGCTCGAAGAGAGACTGTCACGATAGGCCACATCAGGCTCTTCCACACCATGCAGCATCAGGTTCATTGCACCAATGCGCAACATGGTGCTGTCTGTATCAAAACCATGAAACATGCTGCCTCTGAAATGGTCAGCGTTCTCTTTCTTCAAAAGCTCTTGCTTGTAGTTTTCAGCAATATATTTGGCACTCTCAACGATGAAGCCGGCACTACCCATTGCAGGGTCGCAGATCTCGTCTTTCAAGGTGGGCTGCATCAGTTCCACCATCATGCGGATGATATGCCTGGGTGTACGGAACTGACCGTTATTGCCACTCGCTGCCATCTTGCCAAGGACGTACTCATACACATCACCCATCGCATCGCGATTGGTCATATCCAGCGCATCCACACCGTCAACAATCTTGGTCAAGGTACGAGGGTTCTGAATCAAGAACACTGCATCGCGCATAAAACGACTATAGGCAGACGACTTTCCTTCATTCAAGTTCTTGATAAATGCAAAGGCATCATTGCGGATGGTGTTGAACATCTGCGTCGCCTCCATGTTCTTGAACACATGCCAACGCAGAGAGTTATAAGGAACGTCATTATCCGTCTCTGGATTATGCCACAGGCCATCCTTAAAGGTGGGATTGGCAATCTTCACACCCAAGATATTGGCTTCCGCCTCTTTCTTCAGCTGTGCATCGTCTATCATCTTCATGAAGAAGAGATAGGTCATCTGTTCCAATACAGACATAGGATTGGTGATACCTCCCACCCAGTAGGTATCCCATATCGCATCGATTCTATTTTTTATTTCACCTGTAATCATAGAATTATTCTGATCAGTGATTCAATACTTAATGCAAAAGTATAAAAATAATCCCTAATTAAATACACAAAGGGGACAGTCCCTTTTGTGTACTCTCCCCCCCCTAAACAGGGGGAGCCGGAGGGGGTCATTTGCATTCACTCCACCACTTTCCCCGTCTTGTCGATTTTAAACCACTTGTCGTTGGCGTCCTTTACATTAGCCAGACCCTCGCAGAAACTATATGCTTCTTCCCACTTGCATGGAATAACTACCTGACCTGTCTTGTCGATATAGCCCCACTTGTCGTTGGCATCCTGGACCTCAGCCAGACCCTCGGAGAAATCATCTGCCAATTTCCACTTGCAAGGAATGACCACCTGACCATTTTTGTCGATAAAGCCCCATTTGAAGTTGTCGTCCCAAACCGCAGCCAGACCCTCGGAGAATTCACTTGCTTGTTCCCACTTGCATGGAATAACTACCTGACCTGTCTTGTCAATAAAACCATACTTGTAGTGGGCGTCCTCGACGCAAGCCAGGCCCTCGCGGAAACCAAACGAATTTTCCCATTGGCATGGAATGACCACCTGACCATTTTTGTCGATAAAGCCCCACTTGTCGTTGGCGTCCTTGACTGAAGTCAGTCCCTCGTGGAAATCCTCTGCAAATTTCCACTTGCATGGAATGACTACCTGACCATTTTTGTCGATAAAGCCCCACTTGTTGTTGGCGTCCTCGACGCGAGCCAGGCCATCGTAGTAACCTCCTACATATTTCCACTTGTGGTTGGTTGCTTGATTCTGCTTTGTACTTGCAGACGACTGTTTCTTTGCAGCCTGCTTTGTAGTTGTTTGTTTCTTTGTACTCGCAGGAGTCTGCTTCTTCGTTGTGGTTGTTGCCTGTTTCTTCACAACGGGTTTTGTACGCGCACTCTGGGCGAATGCGGTATTCATGCTGAATGCGCAGAGAATAAGCAGCGCAATACGAACGGTTAATTTCTTCTTCATGATCATCGACTTAGGTTTGACGGCTGCGAAAGATAGTGCAAACCGAACGCAGAGAACTTGTTCTATGCTGAGGCGCAGCCTATCTTCGCAACATAGTTGCAAAGATACGAAAAAAATAGCAAACGAATCATCATTTGCTTAAAATTTTGATTATTGCAGCGAAAAACTGGAAATACTTTCGAAATTCCTTGGAGAATTGAAATGAATCTC
>Ga0310691_10006024_pt1 | contig 13056 bp, 7 predicted proteins | sample 176DNAGHGlowgp2_FD_203887 | JGI IMG/M metagenome (GOLD analysis project Ga0310691, IMG submission 203887) | Sheep rumen microbial communities from Palmerston North, Manawatu-Wanganui, New Zealand - 1766 DNA GHGlow gp2 (v2) (version 2) | ecosystem: Host-associated > Mammals > Digestive system >... | reverse complement strand
CCACTCTCAATAAACTGTTTTGCTTCAAGAACAACAGAAGGCGTATAGCCATCGTCATAAAAATCTCTGTCAAGAACATCCGTACAACCAACTAATAGAGAACCAAGCAAAACAACTGCAAATAACGAATATGATTTTTTACTCATAACATCCACATCCGTTATCAATCACAAATTTAAAAATTAAACTCACTAAAGCATAATCTCTCATAATTATCCAAAAACACAATTGGCATCACTAATGACATGCATCTTTTATGCCGCATATAAAATAGTGATGGCGGATTGAAAACAATCCATTAACATTAAGATGATTAACTCACCCCCGCCTACTGCTTGGAGTAAACTCAACAAGCTTGTTAATCAAATATGACATTTGTGGGGGAATATAACTATGCCATACCGTCAATAAGCACTATCTTTGCGGCGTTCAGTATTTTAAGTTAACGACTTGAAACTGGATAGAAGGGGAGCGTTCAGTATCACTTGCCAGGTGGAGCTTGACCGTCCCCCTTCTTGTTTCCAGATAATTATTTGATCACTATTTTTCATTCACCACCATTCTATCTCACCATTATCTCTTATAATGAATGGACGCTCATTGTTGCCGCGGGTATAGTCGCGTATCCACAGCAGGGTGTTGAGCGGCACCTCATCATAATGCAATGAATTGCCTTTTCCCACCTGATAGCCAAGTGAGTTCCAGTCCTCACCGTCAAAGTAAAGCAGTTCATATTCATCACCAGGGCAAATGTCATTGTCATCACTGCGGGGCGATACGCTTGCATATCTGACATCTGTGGGTTTGCCCATATCCATGCCCACCCAGTTGCCGTCAGGCTGGTTAATCTCAAAGTTTGAAAGCAGGTTGCCGTCATACGCCCTGTCTATGGCATCCTGGCCGGCCTCCACGTTGGCTATTCCACGACCGGACAGTTTACGCCCATCGGTATCATGGAATGACAGTTCCGATATGCTGCCCCACGATCCGTTAGGGGTAAAGTACCTCCAGTAACGGTATGGACGGCCGGCATTAAGTTCTATCAAGTACGGAATCTCAGTAGTTTCAATCGTATATAGAGTAACCGCATCCTTAAAGTCAGGACGGTCCGAGCACTGGAACTTTCCGCCCAGTATCCTGCGGCGCATGTCCACCACATTATATGACTCATAGTACTTGCGGCGCAGGTCACGGCTTACGGTCTGCGGTGTTTCATCATCACCAACATACTCAACCTTTCCGTCCTTATGCAGAATAAAAGGATGGCTTATGGGTATAAAGTCCTCGCCGTCAAATCCCAGCGCAATGTAGAGCATGTTGCGGCCCATGTTCTTAAAACAGGCCTTTCCCTTTTTGAGTTTGCCATAATCAAGTACATACCATTCCGGGCTGAATGAATTTATGGCCATGGCAATGTAGACATACTTTTTGTCCGCAAGGTCCTTTACGATATCGGCATTTGTCTGTATCTCAAGGTCTGATGTCAGGTTATAACGCTCCGTAACATCCACCCTGCATATGTCAAACGGATAGACAAACTTGGCGCGGTTACGATACTCCACCAGATCCCTGTCAATGGTATATGAGCTACGCCATACCTTGGGAATGCGCTCATAGGGATAGAACTGCTGTCCTGCCGGCATTATCAGCGAGTTGATGGTAACCTGCTCGCGTCCGCGGTCATCAAGGAAAGTGTACCAGCAGTGACCGGCACTGTTCCTACCCCACATGGGCACCATGTCAACCGCAGCGGGCAATCCCAGACTGCGGAAAACGGCTGTTCCCATAATCACATACTCCATGCAGCTGCCAAATGTCATGCGTTTCCAGGTCTCGGCACTGCGCAACGGAATTATGTCGCTGGGATCCCAAATCACACGATGTCCTATTGAGTACTGCTTGGACTGTATCTCATTACGTGCTATCTCAATTGCTCCGTATATGGTATTGCGCTCATAATCAGTAGGTGGAACTATACTCAAACTGTCACTGTAATATGATGATAAAATATCACGCCAGGCATCAAAATTCTGCAACTCAGTCACCTTGTACGGCAGAATCCAGTCACGGAACTCCTCAAAAGTCAGGTGTTTGGACCACGGTCTTTTACGCCACTGATTGAAAGCGTGGTCTATATTGTAAATAAGGTAATCAGCAGTCATTATCTGTACATCCGATATTACATCCTCAGTCAATCCCGGGAACTGGTCAGTACTTATGTCACCAAGAGTATCACGCTGCCAGTCAGGGCTGGGTCCGGTACCCAGTATCTTCAATGCAATCCTATAGTAACTGTTTATAGCCGCTGTATCACGATATGAGTAATGCGCCGGCATATTTGTTATCAAATATTTGGCAGCTTCAAGTTTCAGCGGGTCATTATCTACAGTACGGTAGTGCTCCAGGACAGACTCAAGCTCAGTTCTGTTCTCTCCTGCCGCTTTCAGTGCATCACGCAGATAACGGTTGTCTTCAGAGCAACCGGCAAGTAACAGTATTGTCAGGGCAAATGATAACAGTTTCTTCATAGGGCGTTGTTTTTCCATTTGTCAAGACTTGGTGAACTGATAGTATCACCGTTTATATATTCTATTCTCTGGTCCTTGTGGAGTATAAAAGGATCTGTTATCTGTATTAGGGAATTGCCATCATAACCCATAACAGTATATAGGACTTCACGGCCCATATCATGGAAACTTGCCTTACCGTTCTTGACTATGCCAAAATCAACTATCTGCCAGGGATTGCTGTCATCCCTGACTGCGGATGCTATATAGACATACTTGTCTTTCATCTGTTTTCTTGCTGTGCTTTCTATAGGTATGGATATGTTGCTGGTAAGAAAATACTGTGAAGTAACATCCTTCCTGCCAAGCTCAAAGGGGTACTGGTATCTGGCGTTACACCTGTACTCCCAGCGCTCCTTGTTTATTGCGTATGTGTTGCGATACACTTTGGGGCCTCGTTCGTATGGAAAGAATCCGCCGCCTATCATTGTAGATAGGTCCCACTCGGAGGTTAGCTGCTCCCCACGGTCAGATATTATCACAAACCATCGTGTGGCGGCTGTGCCACGGCTGCCTACAGGAGTTTCGTCCAATACGGAGGGGATTCCGGCGCTACGGAATGCCAGAACTGCTGTCAGGGCATAGTCCGGTATATTGCCGTAGGTTTGATGGGCTTGAAGAGATGCGCTCAACAATGGCAATCCGGCACGAGTATAAAGGCCATAACGATGTAAGCGATTGTTTACATCGTTACGAATCATATCGGCTACTCCCATCGTGGTATTATACTCCACATCATTCTTGATGGGATGCTCCAGACCTGTTCCGAAATAAGCCAACAATGTGTCACGCCAATGGTCAAGTTCCTGTAGCTCTACCGCCTTGTATGGTAGCATCCATTCCAGGTACTCATCAAAGGTCACTTGGCTTGCCCACGGGCAGGTTGTCCACTGGGTGTAGGATTTGTCTATGTCGTCAATCAGGTAGTCTGCCTTGATTATCTGCGCATCAGGGATGGTGTTTTTAGGCAGATCGCGGTACTTCTGGTCAGTTATGGCAAGCAGGCTGTCACGCTGCTGCTCAAGTGTCAGTTCCTTATTGGCAAGAATCCGGGCTGCATAATCGTAGTACTGGTAGATTTCATCACCAGCGTATGAGTAATGGGCTGGCATGTTCTCTATCAGGAACTCCGCTGCGCGTAGTTTGTCCGGGTTAGGGTCAATTGAACGGTAATGGTTCAGCACGGCCTCCAACTCTGAACGGTTAGAGCCGGCTGAATCCAGAACCTCATCCAGACATGAATGGTTTCCACAGCCATTCAAAATGGCTGCTACGGCAAACAACAATAATTCAAACCTTTTCATGTCAACACCTCATCTTAACATAACCAATTATCCAAATGCTTTCTCTTTGCCGTTATAATGTGTATTCACCGTAATAGGAGCTGCCGTCAGAGAGAGTAAAGTCCAGGCTATAAGTGTCCGCATCAGTTGAAACAGCTATCTGTAGAGTGTTGCTTGAACTGCTGTCACTCCATTGCGCATTGTCACTCAAGCGTGTAACTGTTGCACTGATAGAGGTCACGCTGCTACCACCTATTATATATACATATCCGTCTTGGTAGTAGCATTCCGGCTCAATTGAGCGTGGTGGTTTAGTGCCTGTACTCCTGATTGCAATAGGCCTTCCATCACCTGACCCTTGGTCAATAATTACATTGGCCGCATTTGATTGTAAAAAACTGGGCAATAATGCCATGAACAACACGATTAATTTTAATGCTTTTGTCCTCATATAAATATGTTTTTAATTCATGACAAAGTTACGCCATTAATAAAAGCAAACCTTGAAAAACGTTTTTGGAAAGTTTGACACGGACCTTTGTAACAAACTGAGTATGAGATAGATAGCAGAAGAGGCTAACAAATAGTTTGACATGGCAAAAAATGGCATAAAAAAAGCTGTTACCGGACAGCTTTTTGAGTGAAAAAACAATTGTTGTAGTTTACCAGTCAAAAATTACCCCCCCATTGGTGTTTAATTCATACATATTCAATGCTTTACGCAACTCTACTGCCATCGGCTCAGATATTCCTTGTATCCTTCTAAGCAATCTGTGCCTTCTTTGATATACGTTGCTGGGGGTATCATTAATAAGGCTGCTGATTGTTTTGATGGAGTAGCCTATCAGCAATAAACGTGTTATTGTAAGGTCTCCATCTGATATACCTAATGCCGGATCCTCAAGGCGTATCATCAAGTCATTGTATGTCCCATTAATAATTATGTCCAGTTTCTTTTGGTTTCTCTTGCTTGTAATCTCCTTGTAGTAGGTTTTTACCTTTTTCAGGAACGTTGTAGCATGGTCGATATTATTAACATCCTCATACCTTATCATATCCTGATAAAGTTTGTCTAATGCAGTATATTGATTGCTGAATAGTTCTCTAACCTTATCCTTCAATTTCTCAACTTGTTTGTCGTATGCCACTTGTCCTGTGATCAGTTCTGTAATACTGCTTTTGAGTTCTGCAAGTTGCCTGTTGCTGGATTCATTTGTAATAGACAGTTCCTTCAGCTTGTTGTCAAGCTGAATAATCTTCTGGCTGTTTGCTCTATCCTTTTCTGTCAAATCACTTATTAAGTCAAGGGAATCTGATATTTCATTTTTCAGTTTCTGTTTGCTATACAGATGAAACAATACGACACTTGTTATTATCAATACAGAAATCAGCACAATAACAATAGTGACAGAGGCTCTGCGGCTTGCTTTGATAGATTCAAGTTCAGAGATATTATGGTAATAATCCTTCTGTGTTGCTAGGATGGACTGTTGCAGTAAAGGCCTTAAGTTATTATTTTGAATGCTAATGGACTGTTCAAAACAATCAAAGGCGGATTCTGCATTACCGGTTTCCTTATGAATCATTGATTCTACATACAGAATATTGATAGAATCATTGGCTTTAGGTTTACATTTCCAGGCTTTATCTATAAAAGACTGCGCCTCATCGTATCTCTTTAGGATAAGATAGTAGTTTGCAAACAATGAAAGCAGATAGGGGTCATCCTGCGGTATTCCATATTCAGATTCGAATGACTCAAAAGCGTTTTTTGCTTCATCTATATTGTTATCATATAGTGAGCAAGCCATTAAATTCTCTATACAGCTGTAATACAAATCATCTTCATTGTTTTCTTGACACCAGTCCATTATTACCTTGATTATTGAACGACATCCGTCAAAGTCATCCAGTTCAAATCTGCATCTTGCCACATCAAAAAGCGCATACATCCTGTGTCTGTCTTTCTCTGCCAACTCATAACAATGTGCAGACTTCTCATAATAGGATTCAGCCCTGGAGAATATGAATGAATTGAAATAAATCATTCCCAGTTGTGAATTTAACAGTCCTAACTGGTATTGGCTGGCAACATTTGGTGCCAGCCTTTCTGCCTCTGACAGAGCCTGTGCGGCATCAGTAAAACGCCCCATGTCATTGTATATGCAGCCCAATAAATAGAAGCTCCTGTAGCGTTTAGACAAATCTTTTTTGATAGAGTAGTAGCTTACTGCAACCATAATCAGCGAGTCGCTATCCACTTCTGTTCCATTCTTGAACATCGATTCAGAACGGAGCAATGCAAATCTTGCCAGATTCTTCTTGCCACGAATGGATTGAGAGTCAATGCTGTCCAGGTATTGTGAGGCAATCTCAGGATCATCATCCATTATTGCCTCAGCCTTATTCATTAGTGTCCGAATATCATGGCGCTTATCAGCTTTGCCTTCATTAACATGACTGCAACAACACAGAATACAAATACATCCTGTCTCAATAAGCAGTAAGGCCCTTTTAACATACTCTTTAACTCTCATGAGATAACACTAATTTTGTGCTGAGGCAACAGATGACAGTAGTAGGCCTATTACTTGAGGAACCGGATATCAAAAATGCGTGGAGCCTGCTTGCCCTCAACTGAGCGGAAAGTAACGCGAATCTTCTCCTTGCCTAAGTAGAATCCTACAGGTACATCATACTCCTTGCGTACAATGCCGGCCTCACCGTTTGCGGGGAATTCGGTCTCGGTAATGAACGGCATGTCCTCAATCAGTATCTCGATGGCACGGTTCTGGTTGTTTTCGGCACCCCAGTAGCCTATGCACAGACTCAGGTTGGTGTTGCCTTCAGTATATAGGTCATAGCTGAACGAACCGTTGCGGCGGATAGTGCGGTAGGGCTTGTTGTCCTGATTGCCGGTCATTGAGTTCTGGCTCTGTATCTTGTGGTCAGCCTCGGGCTGCTGCTCGCCGGGAACTATGGCATCCACAGTGCGGCGGTCCAGTTCCAGCATTGCGGCCTCATCGGCCTTGATCTTATCGAGCATCTGCTTGTAATCACTCTGGCTGAGTGACAGGAAATAGATGGCGTAACGGCTGTCATGCAGGCTGTAGAACGGCTCCAGTTCAACATTGGGGAACCGGCTGCTGTCAAACAGGCCTGATGCAGTGTAATGCAGCGGCTTGCCGGGTACGGGCTTGAGTGCAGCCACCTTCTGGTCCAGTTGCGCGCGTGTACCTATCATGATAGGAGTCTCGGTAACTGGTACCAAAGGTCCGTGTGCTATGTGGCTCCAACGGCCGTCATCCGCTACGAGACCGCTCATACCCTCGGTGCCGGTGCGGGCTGCCAGTACAATGGGGCCGTGCTTTACTGCCAGATACTCCGGCTCGTTGTCAAGAGCCTCGATGGTGGTGTTCATGGGCAGGCTTATCTCAACAACATCGCCGTTCTTCCACTTGCGCTCTATGGCTACGTATGATGATGGCTGTGCGTCTGCGGCATACTCCTTACCGTTCACCTTTACGCTGTAACCGCCGGCCACCCACTCCGGGCAGCGTACCATAAGGCGGAACTTGCGGGCTTTCTTAAGGTTGACGGTCAGTTTTGATGACTCGGAGTAGGGGAACTGAGTCTCCTGGGTGATGACGGCCTTGTTATCGGTCCAGTTCAACTTTGATGCCACGAACAGGTTGACCCAGAGTGTCTGTGCACCGTCATGGGTATAGATGAATTCACCGTACTTGCCGTGGTTCTCCATACCGGTACCCACGCAGCACCACATACCCTGGTTAACTGCGGAGTAAACGCGGTAGTGAGCCGGGCGCATGGGGGTGAAATATACGTAACCTCCGTGCTCGGGGTGCTGGGTTGAGAGGATGTGGTTGTACATGGCCTTCTCATAGAAATCGGCATACTCGGCCTTGGGGTCTATTGCAAAGAGGAACTCGGTAAGCTTGAGCATGTTGTTGGTGTTGCAGGACTCCGGTCCCTCACGGTTCTCCACGTAGCTCTTGTAGTCTGTCGCTGCGGGGAAATGCTCGCTGCGGCTGTTTCCGCCTATTACTACCGAGCGGTGGTTGGCCACGCGGTCCCAGAAGAACTCGGCAGCCTTGCGGGCGCGTGCATCGTTGTCCAATGCAGCCACGCGGGCGTAACCTACAGCCTTGGGCACCTGTGTGTTGGCGTGCTTGTTGTCCAGATTGTCGCGGCCGTCGGCCATGTTCTCAAATATGTCCTTGTGGCGGAAACGCTTGGCGGCCTCTATGTACTTGCGGTCACCGGTAATCTGGAATGCATCGGCAAAAATCTCGTTCATGCCGCCGAACTCGGTGCCGGTCATCTGCTCCATCTGGTTGTCATCAAGACCTGCTATCTCGTCCAGACCCCAGTCGCAGAACTTGATGAACATATCTTTGGCCTTCTCAATGCCGGCATACTGCCAAGCGTCGCGCAGGCCCGCGTACATCTTATGTACATTATACCAGGGCACCCATGCACCGCGGAACAGCCCGAAGTCACCCTTCTTGAGGTTGCCCCAAAGCTGCTTGCTGTTGGGTACACCGCCTATGTAGCCGTCACCGTTGGCTATCTGGCAGCGCTCCAGCTCATCAATCATATATACCAGACGGTCATAGCACTCCTTGTTGCCGGTGGCGGCGTAGTGTATGGCCAGGGCCGATACGTAGTGTCCGCCCACATGTCCGTCCAGGCCGGCCCAGTTAGGGAAATACTCCGCCTTCTTGGGCAGTCCGGCCTCATGGAGGAACGGAGCCAGCAGGCGGTCGGTGTCATACTCCAGCAGGACCTTCACGTTAAGGTCCATGGCGTGCTTGAACGGTCCGTCAAGCAGTTCTACCTGATTCAGGTTGAATGTGTTGTGATACAGTTTGTCCTGCGCAATGGCAAAAGACACAGTCAGTGCCAAGGCAAAAAATAAGGTTAGTTTTCTCATATTTGGTTGAAATTTTTAGAATTATCAGTTCTTGTATGGGAACCGGCGCTTCAGCTCTTCGCCGAACCAGTATTTCCACCATTCCCGGTCGTGTCCGCCGTTGAACACCCATGATTTGACATCTCCTCCACGCTTACGGATATCTTTCATCAGGTTTGGAAAGTAATTATCATTTCCTATCTCTTCTTTCACTCCCCAGCAGATGCTGTAAGATGTGGGGGCAGATATCATACCATAATCACTTATGTCGGAACAAACGGGCGAAAAACACCAGTATTCAGCCATCAGGCCTGGGTTGCGAAGGCTCAGTGTTATACCGAAATCGGCACTGTTGGAAGTTCCGAAATAAATCCGGTCTTCAGGATCCTTTGAAACGGGGGCGATCTTTTCTATATAAGGTATAAACTCATTAACAAAGAAAGAGTGATGGTTATCAAACAGGGTGGCCAGGGTGTTGTCATTCCTGGCTATCAGTTCGGCATATTCCGCATTGCGGTATGCTATGCTGTATCCGCTAATCTGATTCTTGTTCTCATAAGAACATGCAATTATAACGGGACGGATAGTATGGTTCTCTATCATCGAATCCATCATGCTCTTGAATCCTGTCTCCCTGAATACAAGACCGTCGCCCATATAGATGACCGGAATCATTTCATCCGAACTGATTCCCTTAGGTATGTATACAGCCCCGGAACGTACCATTCCATCCTTGGAGTTCAACGTAAATTCGTTGAAAACAGGTTTTTCTGTAGTCTTAACGCACGAGTTGAAAAGACATAGAGTGCAAATTGACAAAACCAGAAGTCTGGATGCGAATTTCATAATCAAAAAGACTGTTAATGTTATTTATCAGTATTGTTTACAAAGATAGAAAATATTGTTGTTATTAAACCATAGGGCACTTTTTTTATCCAAAATGTGAATTATTTGTTAATTCGTCATTTTGACATTTAACCAAGCGCCTTCTGCTTTATAGTAAAGGTGTATTTTTTTAGTGCATTCAACAAAAACTAACAATAACATCACTCAAAATGAAAAGAATCTTCACTCTGCTAACATTTGTTGCCATGTCGGTAACTGCAATGTATGCACAGAATCTTTCAGTCAAGGGTACGGTTTATGATTTTGATTCGGCCGACCCAATGCCTTCGGCCAACGTTTCGATTATCCAGATTGCCGGTACAGACTCCACTTTCATCGGTGGTGCCGCTACTGAGGATGACGGATCTTTCGTAGTTGGTAATCTTAAGGCCGGCAACTATGTTGCCCGCGTTTCATTTACAGGTTATGATGATGCCTACAAGAACTTCTCTCTCAGGTCAGGTTCCGGCGTTACAGACCTTGGCAAGATCACTCTGAGGGGTGGCCAGATGCTCGATGAGGTTGCAGTATCGGCAGTTGTGGCAAAAGTTCAGATGATCAATGATACCGTAATGTTCAACAGTGCAGCTTTCAAACTGCCTGAGGGCGCATCGGTAGAGGATCTTATCCGTAAACTCCCTGGCGTACAGATTGGCAGTGACGGTAATATCACCGTTAACGGTAAGACAGTATCCAGAATCCTTGTCAACGGTAAGGAGTTCTTCAATGATGACAAGACCATGGCTCTGACACAGCTTACCGCCGAGATGATTGAGAAAGTCAAGGCATATGACAAGCAGAGTGACCTGGCCCGTCAGACCGGTATCGATGACGGTGAGGAGGAGACGGTGCTTGACCTTCAGGTAAAGAAGGGTATGGCCAAGGGTTGGTTCGGTAACCTTTCACTCGGTGGCGGTGCTCCTCTTGAGAAAGAGGGATTTGATGTTGCAGCACTATATCAGGTCAACGCTTCTCTCAACCGTTTTGATGAAGACAAGCAGTTTACCGTAACAGGTTCTGCAAGCCAGTCTTCGGGCGGCATGGGCGGATTCGGCGGCATGCGTATGGGCGGCGGTGTCGGAATGGGCATGGGCGGCTTTGGCATGGGCGGCGGTTTCGGCGGCATGAGTATGGGCGGCGGCGGTGGCGTCAGCAAGAGCTACTCAGGCGGCTTCAACTTTGCCATGAACCTTGGTAAGGAGGTGTCATCAGACAACTATCAGTACGAGGTCGGCGGTAGCGTCAACTGGAGCCATAGCGACAACCAGTCAAGTTCAAAGACAAACTTCTGGAATGCATACAATACCCAAGAGACATGGAGCAGAAACGTCAGTGCCAACGGAAGCGGCAGCAACAGTCTGAGCGGTAATATGCGTATCGAGTGGAACAAGGACAATTATACCAGCCTTCTGTTTACACCTCAGTTCTCATACAGCAAATCAGACAACTGGAGCGAGTCTCAGCAGGCACAGTTCAGGAGCAATCCCTGGAAGATCATGTCAGATCCTCTTGACACGACATCTATCTACGACAGAAGCAATTATCCTTATGCAGACTTTGACATCGATCCCAACAGCCTTGACCCTGTTGCTGATTTTGTTGATTCTTTGCATGACTACTACAACAAGGCTATCTGGAATACACAGATGAGTGCAAACAAGAGCGGCAGCGAGAGCAAGTCTGCAAGCGGTAACATTCAGTTTGTAAGACGTTTCGGAAACCGTGGCCGTAACGTTTCAGTTCGTGGTAACTATAACTTAAGCCATTCTGAGAGCCTGCAGCAGCAGCGTAATGACCAGACTTATTATTACACACCTGTTCCAACCCAGAATCTTATCAGAAGGTACAACGACAACCCGAGTGACCGTAACAGCTACAATATCCAGGCCACTTATTCAGAACCTATTTCAACAGGTACATATCTCCAGGTAAGCTATCAGTATGCTTACAGTGAGCAGAACAGTGACCGTGCTACATATAATGTTCCTGATGTCAACTACGGTCTTGATGACTACTGGGAGTATGTAAAGAATGAGGCTGACAAGGATTCTCTTCAGAGTACTAATACTTTCTACTACAACTATGATCAGACCATCCAGCTGCAGTTCCGTAAGAATGCAACAGACCAGTCATACAACTTTACTGTAGGTTTGTCAATCCTGCCTCAGCACTCAAAGATGAACTACACTGGTATGGGTCTTAAGGATACCATCCTGGAGCGTACGGTATTTAACTGGACTCCTACAGTTCAGTTCCGTTACAGGGTTTCACGTCAGGAACAGGTTAATATCCGTTATAACGGACGTTCAAGCCAGCCTTCAATGCAGCAGTTGCTTCCTATCCGTGATGACAGTAACCCGTTGAGAATATCCAGCGGTAATCCTGGTCTGAAGCCTACCTTCAATAACCAGTTGAGTGTGGGATATCAAAAGTACAATCCTGTTACAATGGGTAGCTTCAATATCAACACAAGCATAAGCAACACCATGCGTCAGATCCAGAACAAGTCTATCCTTCTGGAGAACGGTGGTAACGAGAGCATGCCTGTCAACATGGATGGTTTCTGGGCTAACTGGAATGCCAGTGCAAGTCTGACTTACAACTATACATTCCCGGATGACCGTTACTCAATCACATCAAGTACATCAGGTAACTTCAGTCATCAGGAAGGTTGGGCTGCCGAACTTAACAATGACGCACAGTTGCGTACAACCAAGACAACCGGTGCAAATGAGAACCTGTCTGCTGAGTATCGTGATGATTACCTGACAATCTCACTCGACGGAAGTCTGCGTTACAACCATTCAGTCAACGATATTGATCCGAAACGTAACATGGATACATATGATTACAGCTACGGTACCAGTATCATGGCATTCATTCCCTGGAGAAACATGCGTCTGGGTTCTGACCTCAATATGAACAGCCGTCGTGGTTACGATGGTGACATGAACAGGGATGAGCTTATCTGGAATGCTTCACTGTCATTCTCATTCCTCAAGGGTAACAAGGCCAGCTTGTCACTTGCTGCATACGATATCCTGCATCAGCGCAGTACCGTTAGCCGTTCAATGAGCGCTACTTCACGTACTGATACTGAGAGCAAGAACATCACCAGCTACTTCATGGCTACTCTTACTTACCGTCTGTCATTGTTCGGTGACCGCAGTGCCCGTCAGGGAATGCGCGGTGGCATGGGCGGCTTCGGCGGCGGCTTTGGCGGCTTTGGTGGCGGCATGGGCGGCTTCGGCGGCGGCATGGGCGGCGGCTTTGGAGGCGGCTTCGGTGGCGGCATGTTCTAAGCATCTGCACAACACTTACATCAGGGGGCTCTTTCGGGTCCCCTGATTTTTTTTTGTTTATGTGCACTTGGGGAGAGTCTGCAATT
>Ga0310691_10006023_pt1 | contig 13056 bp, 15 predicted proteins | sample 176DNAGHGlowgp2_FD_203887 | JGI IMG/M metagenome (GOLD analysis project Ga0310691, IMG submission 203887) | Sheep rumen microbial communities from Palmerston North, Manawatu-Wanganui, New Zealand - 1766 DNA GHGlow gp2 (v2) (version 2) | ecosystem: Host-associated > Mammals > Digestive system >... | reverse complement strand
ATTCTCTTGCAGAGTATTTCATAAGACGAGCAGCGGAAGATGGATTAGAGTTGAAAATCTCCACAAATATGTTTGCATATGACTGTCTTAACCCTGTCAAACCGAAAACAGAGGCAGAGGGAGAGATTTACCGTTGTGAGATGAAAGACTTAGAAGAGGTAGTTGAGTTTCTGGCGGTGTTCCACGATGAAATTGGCATTGATCAAAAGGATAATAATGGTTACAGGAAAGATGCAGAATCTTTTATCAATACAGGGAATATGTATCTTTGGAAGGATGAAAAGGGGCGGAGCGTAGCAAGCTGTAAGTATGCGCCAGCCGGAGATATGGCATCGATAAACCTTGTGTTCACACGCCCCGAGTATCGCAGAAAACATTATGCGGAAAACCTTGTTTATCAGGTTACGATGAAAGTGAAGGAAGCAGGATATGTACCGATGCTTTATACCGATGCTGATTATACGGCTTCAAATGCCTGTTATGAGAAGATAGGCTATGTCCTTCGTGGCAAGTTGTGTACGATTGGTTAATCTAACTCGCAGTGAATTCGATTTAAATTCCACGTAGATTATGACGCTGAAGCTGGTGGTAAGGTGTTGCTCAACGAAAATGACGTCGAGACGGTTGTCCTTTTGAACAACAAATTTGCTAAGGCAAAGGATTTTGTTCAGATAGGTATAGACGCTGAAGATTACTATAGGATAAAGGATTCGGAGAAGGAAACAGATGAATAAAGAATGGTCTGAACTGAATAAACTGATGCAAACTCAAATAAAGAAAAAGGATACCTATGATTCAGGCATCGGTACCTTGTTTTCGCTGCGTGATAATCTGTGGGATATGATCATTTCATTCAAAGATGAATTGAGTAGGGAAGAATTCAATGCGATACCATATATCAACGCTGAGGGTTATCATAGCAAGACCATTGCGTACTCGCTGTGGCATATCTTTCGTATCGAGGATATCGTGGTTCACACATTAATAAAAGGGGATGAGCAGGTGTTTTTCAGGGAAGGATATCAAAAGAGAATTAACTCACCTATCATCACCACAGGAAATGAACTGGTTAAGCAGGAGATTGCTGACTTTTCAGAGCAACTCAATATGGATGAATTATATACGTATCTTTCTGATGTAAAGCAGGGTACGGAATCCATATTACGGGATTTATCATATGATGATCTGAGGAGAAAGGTATCCATAGAAAGAAAAGAACAGCTTGAATCACTTTCGGTAGTCTGTAATGAGGAGAGTGCGATATGGCTTATAGATTATTGGTGCAATAAAGATGTTCGCGGTCTTATCCAAATGCCATTTTCCAGACATTGGATAATGCATATTGAAGCTTGTTTAAGGATAAAGAAGAAAGTCCATTCGTAAAACAATTGATTTAAATAGAAGAACAAATACAGGACATTGAAACACCAAAACAGGACATTGAGATTCCGGAAGCCTTCAGTAATAAGACAAAACAGCACATTCAGATACTTTTTGCTGAATTTGGAAATGACAAGTTTTTTGGCCGAACGGAAGTTATGAAGGCGCTCAAAATCACAGCGTCTCCATCATCAGAGCTGATAAAGAAGATGCTGGAATCTGAACTTATTTATCCAATGAAAGGAAAAGGTAAAGGAAAATACCTTTTCAAAAGGAAATAACGAGGTGAATAACGTGGAAATTATATATGATATAGCGAACTTGAACGATATACTGGAACTTGTACGTCTTAGAATTCTGTATATGATTGATGATTTTGGCTCTATAACCGATGAAGAAAGAGCGGGAATGGAAAAGCAGCTTCCCGGATATTTCGAGAGAGAACTCGGGAAAAAACTGATCGCATTTGTTGCAAGAGCAGAAGGAAGACTTGTTGCAGCAGCGTATCTCCTTATTATCGAGAAACCTGCGAATCCTTTTTTCATAAATGGACTTGATTCGGAGGTTTTGAGTGTATATACGGAAGAGGGATATCGTGGAAAAGGGATTTGTACAAACCTTATGAGGAACATGATTGATTATGCGGCGGAACATAAGATCAGCCGTATTGATCTTATGGCTACCGATGAGGGGTATCCAATTTATAAAAAATTAGGATTTGAAGATAAAGTGCAGAAATACAAGGATATGAGATTAGTAGTGGTTAATCAATGAAACTACAGTCGAGACGGTTGTTCAACTTTCCAAGGGAGAAATGGAGTAATATAATTAACTATCCAGCTCAGCCCGGCAGGATGGCAACAGGTCTTTAAGGGCTTCTGTTCATAGCGGTTATAGCCGTGGCATATGGGGAAAAGAAAAAGAATTTGGAGAAAGTAAATATGTCGGAATCATCATTTTTTGCAAAAAAAGAAGATGGCATTGAGATTTCCCGTCTGCTGGAAAGTCCTGTGGATGCCGGACTCATCCAGGCCATATATACGAGACGCCCGGATGCCTATGAATCATACATGAAGGAGTTTGGGGAATCCCGGGTATTTGTCTTCAGAAAAGATTCCCGGGTTGTCGGCACATGTGCTCAGATCATCAGGGAAGTGTATGTGGATGGAAAGGTGAAAAGAGCGGCGTACATTTGCGGCCTTAAGAAGGAATCCGGTCATAACGGATTTCTTTCGGCAGGAGCAGGCTTTCTCAGAACTTTTATACGGCCGGACATCGATCTGTATTATTGTGCTGTTATTTCAAACAATAAGGATGCCATGTCAAAGTTTGAAAAGATAAGAGGCTTTATGTCCGTCAAATGTATTACAGCCTATGATACATATTTTGTCAATCCGAAGGTAAAGACAAAAGAAATAAAGAACAGCTTCACATTCAGACAGGCTTCTGTTAAAGACACCGCTGCGATTCTTGATTTTCTGAATACAGAGGGAAGGAAAAAAGATTTGTTTCCGGTCATACGGTCACTTGACGGTTTCTATAACCTTCACATAGAGGTTTTTTACATTCTCGAAGACGATCATGAAATAAAAGCCTGTGGCGCGCTATGGAACACAACATCCTATAAGCAGCTGACGATCACTAAGCTTAAGGGGATCATGAAGCTGAGCAGACTATTTAATCCGGTGTTGTCTTTGCTTTCTTTTCCGACACTTAAAAAAGAGAATGAACCCTATGATTACCCGATCCTGTCTTTTTATCTGAGCAGGGATGAAAACAAAGACTACTATGAGATTTTTTTCCACAGAATAAAAGAGGAGGTCAAAAAGAACTATCATGTCTTTGCCGTCGGACTTACCGGGAATCATCCCATTGCTTCAGTAGTGAAAAAACTGCCGAAAATATCCGGGGAATCTACAATCTATGAAATTGGCTTTCTCGGCAGGAAGGAAGACCACGTTCCTTTTGACACGGAGCATATTGCAACAGAGTTCGCTCTGTTGTGATCCGGATAGGGACCTTATGTTGTTAAGCCCGAGGCCCGTGATAATCTGTCTTTAAGCCTGAGGTCCGTTGTACGTAAGACTGAGCATGGTAAGATCATCGAACTGCCCGGCGTCCATCACGAATTCATCTAAGGAGTCTCTCACTGCGGCAGGTATTTCTTCAGGAGATTTATCTGTATTATGAGATCGTGCTTTGATGATGTGCAACCTATGGTTGCGGGAATCGCAGAAAGATCACTTTCGGGTCAGTGGAGAATGAAATTCTGCTGACCTTATTTTTTGCTTGACCGGCTAATGAATATTAGCTATACTATAACTTATGTATGTTAGCTGAATGGAGGAAGTCATGTCTACTAAAGAGAAAATACTGGATGCGGCATTAACGTTATTTGCTGAGAATGGATACGATGGAACAAGTGTGGAGCAGATCGCAGGTATTGTCGGAATCAAAGCCCCATCGTTATACAAGCACTATAAAGGCAAAGAGGACATTCTAAATGCTTTGATTGAATCAGCTGAAAAGCGTTATGAGGAAATGTTTGGATCTGAGCATAATATCGGGAAATTGCCCCAGAGCCGGGAAGAGTTCATAAAGGTGACGATGGAAAGGATTTCATTCACAATGCGGGATCCCATAATCCGCAAGACGCGGATGTTTCTTGTCCAGGAACAGTTCAGAAATGAAAGGATTTCCGAGGTTACGACAAGGCATCAGCTGGATGGGATACAGAGGATGTTTGCAAAGATCATCAAGGGGATGATGGATGAGGGGATGGTTGTAGAGGATGATCCGGAGCTGCTTGCGGTAGAACTTACCGCGCCGGCCGTTCTGCAGATTGCAAGGTCAGACCGACAGTCTCAGTATGAGGGAGAATGCTTGGCATACATCGAAAAGCATTTACGGCATTTTTGTAAGGTATACATGTATGAAGATTGACTAAAGAGGATTGACTGAAGAGGATTGACTGAAGAGGATTGATTGAATAGGATTGACTGAATTGGATTGACTGAATTGGATTGATTGTATGGAAATAATTGTGGAAACAGAAAGGCTGTTCCTGCGGAAAATGAACATGGGAGATTTTGATGCCTTGTATCAGGTCCTTGCGGATTCTGGCATTATGCGGCACTATCCGTATGCCTTTGATGATATTAAAGTCCGGGATTGGATAGAGCGGAATATGGAGCGATATCTGGAGGATGGTTTTGGACTTTGGGCGGTATGCATGAAGGATACGGGTGAAATGATCGGCGACTGCGGATTGACGTTGCAGAATATTGGTGGAGAAATGCTTCCGGAAATAGGATATCACATCCGCAGAGACTGTCAGCGTAAGGGTTATGCGAAGGAAGCGGCAAAAGCAGTGATGGACTGGGCGTTTAGAAATACGGAATATCCTGATGAAGCAAACGGCATAACACTTGTATCGGTCGTATATCGGAGGCCTTGATTATGAATGTTTACATTGCATGCAAAAAAACAGACATTGGAGAACAGGGGTAGGTACCAGATCACAGCAGGCACTCAAATTACAACAGGAGCAGAATAAACAGGAACGGAAGGTGTTCCGTCTGACTCTACTTTCCGTAGGTACCGTTATCGGATAAAATGATTTACAATCTGTGCATGGAGGTGAGAACGAATATGAACCAATATGTTACAGGTGCAGTTATTAAGGAACTGAGGGAAAAGAATAAGATGACACAGCGGGAGCTTGCGGAAAAGATAGGAGTAAGTGATAAAAGCGTCTCAAAATGGGAGAATTCAAGAGGTCTTCCGGATATTACCCTGCTGGAGCCTATAGCTGAGGTATTTAAGATTTCGGTTACGGAGCTGATATCCGGCAATACCATTCATAATGCAAATGTATCAGCAAACATGCTGCGGTCGAAATTGTATGTCTGTCCGGTTTGCGGAAACGTGATTCATAGTATGGGTGAAACGGAGATCCATTGCCACGGTATCCGGCTTATCCCTCTGGAGGCTGAACCGACAGATGAACATCACATGGTTTTGATCGAGCGTGTTGAGGATGAATACTATGTGCGTATCGATCACAGCATGACGAAGGAACATTATATTTCATTTGTGGCTGCGGCCTCATCCGACGATATGCAGTTGCGCACGCTGTATCCGGAAGGAAACGCTGAGGCACGGTTTAAGATCAGGGGCGTCAGAAGGATCTTCTTCTACTGCAACCGGGACGGACTTTTTTCAATCGATCCGGTAAAGGGCATTGATGATAAAGAAAGCGGATATGATGATTCACAGGAAAGAAGAGAACTGGAGAGGACAGCGAAAAAGCTGTTTGGATAGGAGATGGATTTTCGGACAGCATGTTTTGTGAAAAGAAGCTTCAGGATGAGATCAGAAACTCCGACATCTATAGAAGTTCGTATCTTAACAAATGTCAATGCAAATTATTAGAATGGATGGTAATGTTTCTTTCAGGAGGTGACAACCATGAAAGAAACAAATAATAAAAATGCCGAGAAAGCGATCAGAATCACTACCATTCTTACGGTGTTGATAGCAGGTTTTGAGATTATTAATGCGCTTGGATATTATCAACCGGGAATGAATTTATTGGATATCGCAAGCTATGTATTTGCCAATCCCTGGATTTATGGATTTACCTTTATATTTGTAAATCTGGTTATGTTGCCGGGGGCGCTGGCGCTTTATAAAACCAGCGGCATCAGCCTCAAAGATGAAATATATGAAAAGAAAACTCTTGGAGGAGATATTCTCTGGGGAATGATATCACGAGAGGTTTTGCTCCGGAGGGTGTCATGTGCATGGATGAAGGTTTCTACGGATATTCGGACAGAATATGCATGTGGGAAACCCTTGATGAAACAACCATAATGTTTTGTAAGACGGCTGATATCAGGAAACTTATAAAAGAGAATACGGAATTTAAAGATATTTGGATCTATTTATTGGAGCAGGCACTACGATATAAAATATATCGCGAGAATGGCTTTTTGGTTGAAAATGCAGCTGAAAGATATATTCACTTTAAAAAACTGTATCCAAACCTCAGCAAAAAGGTACCGCAAAAGCATATTGCGACCTATCTTGGAATAGCGCCTGAATCGCTTAGCAGGATCAGAAAAGCCATGAAAGAGGAAGGCTGATGAGGTACATGGCAGGAAACCGGGCTGCATCCCGAAGCCCGGTTCCGCAAAAATATAACTGTACTTTTTGAGGGATAGATAATAGGGGTAAGGCGGTAGGAAAAACAGATAGGAGTATGTAAGCATCGGTAAGGGAGCCGGTGCTTTTTTGATGTCGTTGATGATGTGAATTATGAAAACAAGGAACACTACATACTCTTTCTCCGGGACGAACCTGTATGAAAGAATCCGGGAACGAGGTGGCTGTTCCTACTTTTTTTGTGGGGATAATAACCCGTGAATAGTAACAGTGAGGGGCAATTCGCAACGTATTTTAGGCAAAAAAGATTGCACATCATCTGAGTTCGTTATATCATTTGAGGTGGTTGTGTAAAACACAATACGTTCACTGAAAGACAGGTTGCGGAAATGGGTTTGAAGAATCCTGATGTTATTGAAAAACTGAAGAAGGGGAATGATCTGTATCTGGAGAGTCTCCGGAGTGAAGGAGATGTATCCCCGGAGATCCGCCGCAGGACAGCTGACGCCGGTCAGTATCCCTGCGCGATAGTGATCGCCTGTTCTGATTCCCGTGTGATACCGGAGGCCATTTTCTCTGCGGGCATCGGAGAACTTTTTGTGATCCGTGTGGCAGGAAATGTCCTGGATAACCACCAGCTGGGAAGCATAGAGTACGCGGCTTCTCATCTTGACACCAACGTGATCATTATGCTGGGACATACAAAATGCGGAGCTGTCGCCGCAACTATCAAAGGATCTACGGAAGGATATATCCGATATATCACGGATGATATTCGTGAGGCCATCGGCTCTGAAAAGGATGATTACAAAGCAACGGCGCTGAATGTTAAACACGGAGTCAGTATTATCCGGCGGGCGTTTCGTGAGCATCCGGAGATCCCATCGGATGAACTGGATATTATTGGAGCGGTTTACAACATCGAGACAGGAAAAGTGGATTGGGTGTAGATCATACAGGTTGCATACAGGAGCAGGCTTAAGGGTATATGATAAGTACTATAGAACAGTGTGATTCCGGATGACAGGTATAAGAAGACGCGGTATCGGAGGAAAATTAGAAGAGAATGAATAAAACAATTGAAAAAGCCGGCATTTCAGGTAGAATGAATATAACGGATCTGCACAGAAAAATGTTTGAGCTTCAGGATATGAAGTATCGTGAAATGCAGATAAAGATAATTCCGACGATAACCCCCGAATCAGTGATCGGAGTCAGGACTCCGGAACTGAAGAATATGGCAAAAGATATTTTGAAAACCGGTGATCACAAGGATTATCTGAAAGAATTACCGCATAAGTATTTTGAAGAAAATCAGCTGCAGGCTTTTATCATTTCCGGGATAAAAGATCCGGATGAATGCATGAAGGAGCTGGAAAAGTTTCTTCCTTATGTAGACAACTGGGCTACGTGTGACCAGATGTCTCCGAAGATCTTCAGGAAGCATAAAGAAATGCTCCTCGTGCATATAAGGGAGTGGCTCAACTCTGAAAAGACGTATACCGTGAGATTCGGGGTGGGCATGCTGATGGAGCATTTTCTGGATGATGACTATGATCCCGTATATCCCGAAATGGTCGCAAAACTAAGGAGTGAAGAATATTACGTCAATATGATGATCGCCTGGTATTTTGCAACTGCCCTCGCCAAGCAGTATGAAAGCATCCTGCCCTTTATCGAGGATAAAAGGCTTGATGACTGGACACATAACAAAGCTATTCAGAAAAGTGTGGAAAGCAGCAGGATCGCGGATGAGCATAAAAAGTATCTGAAAACGCTGAAGGTGACGCGTAAGATCAAATGATATGCGGATCTGAAGCCGGAACAGTGGCCGGCCCGGAGAAGGTCCGATACCTGCGGCTGTCGGAATATGAAAGGAAATGCATTGGAAATGACGAGTTACAGATTAATGACCATCGATGATTATGAAGCAGCCTATGATCTTTGGATCAAATGCGGAAACGGGCTTAATGACAAGGATGATTCAAGAGAAGGTATCGATAAATATCTGAGGAGAAATCCGGGGACATCATTTGTTGCCATAGTTGAAGGAATGTTAGCCGGAGTAATACTTTGCGGTCATGACGGAAGAAGGGGTATCATACAGCATGCATGCGTATCGCCCGAATTTAGACGGATGGGTATAGGTACAGAGCTGGTAAACCGGGCGCTTACTGCTCTGAAGGATGAGGGAATAAATAAAGTCCTCCTTGTTGCATTTAAAAAGAATGAAAAAGGAAATGCTTTCTGGGAATCACAGGGTTTTACGCTTCGCGATGACCTGAATTACAGAAATAAAGCTTTGGCTGAGATGGTCAGGATTGACCCGGATTATGTGCGTGAGTGACACTGGCCGGAAACCCGAAAATAAGGTTCACGCGGTTTAGTTCTCATTATTCGTTTCCCCGATGTATGATTTTTCCGTGCGCATGCTTTTTACTACATCGACAACACTGCGATGTTCAATATTTCGGGGCTCGAATTTTATAATGCTGTATATTATCTGCATGACAATACCCGAGCCGAAGGTGCTGACCACAGTCCCGATGCCTACGGGTCCGCCGATCAGCCATCCGATAAGAAGTACTACTCCCCAAAGTATGATCTGGACCACGCCTATCGGCAATCTGTGGAGCCGCTTTCCCAGCCCGACAAGCAGGGCGTCTCTCGGACCGCAGCATTGTGCGGACGACATATAGAAGAACTGCCCTACGGCCATCAGTGCAAGACCGGCTATTATGATCATTATTCCTGCGAATACTCCGGTGGTTTCCGGAAAAGGATCGATATCGTTGAACATCTGGATAAAGTTGCCTGTAAGTAAAGCATCTATGATCGTTCCGAAGCCGATCTTCTCCTTCATAAGAATGTCAATGAGCAGTATGATCACACATATGGATGTCATTGCAAGACCATAATTCAGCGGAGTGTGGAGAGATAAACCCATGCCAAGACAGTCCCAGGGCGCAAGTCCGAGGTTGGCGCGGATCGTAAGATGCACTCCCAGGGAAAAAATAAGCAGACCAAAGACGATTCTCAGCCAGTCTGTCAGTAAATGTTTCAGGTTCAAAGTATTCACCTCATTGAGTCGTATTTAAATCTTTGTTTTCGTTTCCAATTTTTCCCGCTGATCTCTTTACGGGATGACCGGGCCGTATTATAGCACTTTACGGGCATCATGTACATAGGATTTATTCCGGATAGAGGATATGTAATCCACCAGGATAGAAGATATGGAATTTATCCGGAAAGGTGATATAGAGCTATCCGGAAAGGCAATATAGTTTTTTCCGGAAAGGAGATATTATGCAGAATCTTGACCGGCTTTTACATCAGAATGATCACAAGCCATATCCCGCGTACAAAGCGCTTAAGGGGCGGTATAGCTTTCCTCTCTATACGCTTACCATTGACCATGTACAGGGAGATCCCTTTGCGGCACCATCCTCGCTCAGTATACGTGTAGGTAAGGAGAAACACGGATTCCCGGCAGAATACTATGCAGAGCCGCACAGGAGGCTTATGCTGCAGGATCTTCTGCTTCGCGGATTCGGAAGGGAACTGTCAAAATGCAGTCACATGGCAAAGGGCTCGGGCAAAAGCGGGACACTGTCCGTAAGCAGATGCGGTCAGGCTGTTCTTGAACGTTCCGCCCTCACCATTGACCCTTCCACAGGAACCGTTACAGTCCGTTTCTCGGCCGGTTTTCCCGCGGCGGGGCGGACAACTCTTGCCATGGAACTGAAGAAAATGCTGTTTGATCTGGTCCCTGCAGCTGTGGAAAGAAGTCTTCTTTCCCGTGCCGTACCTAAGGAACGGCTGGAAAAGTGGATCGCTCTTTCCGATGATCAGAAAGCGATCAGGGAACAACTGGATGAAATGAAACTTGTTGCCTTTATAGCGGACGGAGCCGTGCTTCCCCGGAAAAGCGGGATCGACGATACGCCAATGTCCACGGCGGTCCCTTTTGAGAGTCCCTCGGAAGACCGGGTCACCTTAAAGCTTCCGGGAGACCGCACTATCACGGGACTGGGAATAAAGGAAGGCATAACCCTCATCGTCGGAGGGGGATACCACGGTAAATCCACCCTGCTCCGGGCAATAGAGCGGGGCGTATATGATCATATTCCGGGAGACGGCAGGGAATACGTGCTGACCGCGGATTCCGCCATGAAGATAAGGTCTGAAGACGGAAGAAGCGTAAAAAAGCTGGATATCAGTGCATTTATCAGGAATCTTCCCAACGGGAAGGATACGACTTCCTTCTCCACCGAAGATGCCAGCGGAAGCACATCTCAGGCTTCAAATACCATAGAGGCGGTTCTTTCCGGCAGTTGCACGCTGCTTATAGACGAAGATACCAGCGCCACGAATTTCATGGTCCGGGACGCGCTCATGCAATCGGTGATCCACCCTGAGCAGGAACCCATAGTGCCGTTTATAAACCGCATGAGGGAGCTTTATGAAGAATGCGGCGTCTCCACCATACTTGTGGCCGGAAGCTCCGGAGCTTTCTTCCACGTGGCTGACCGTATCCTGCAGATGAAGGAGTATAAACCTTTGGATATCACCTCCATGGCAAAGCAGGCAGCTGCGGGTGCGCCGGATACGGATATACGGCCGGGTCATGCAAGGTCAGGCGATGACAGTGTCTGTCGGGAGAAGGGCTTCGCTCATATTACCGACAGCCGCATCCCCCTGAAGAATCATGAGCTTCTGGATGCCCGCAGGGTAAAAACCCGTGGTTCCGGAACGGACAGCATTTCCCTGAATCATGAATCCGTGGAACTCCGGTTTGTGGAGCAGGTGATCGACAGCGAACAGGCAAATCTGCTTGCGGTTCTGCTCCGTACACTTGAGGAGGATTATTTTGACGGAAGGACCTCACTTCCGGACTGCGTGGAACGATTATATAAGTCTTTGGAAAAAGCGGGTTTTAAGGCTGTCGTCCACGGTGATACGGTTCCCGGGAATCTTGCTATGGTCCGAAAGCAGGAGCTCTACGCAATGATCAACCGTTACCGGTCTCTGAAACTGAAATGAGGGGGACATTTTCGGAATGCCGGGTACCGTTCCGGGGGAAAACAGGAGGAAAAGAATGATTGAAAAGCTTGAAGGCAAAGGAAAGTATTTAGGGTTGATTTTTACAGTGGCGGTGGGACTGGTAGCCATTAATATTACATGGTTACTGAACGATCCCACTATGCTGCCGTACCTTTTTGATATAGGCATTGACGCCATGGGCGCATTTATATGTGCGGCGCTGTATTACGGATACATTAAGCAAAAAGGGGAAGGCGTTGAGATCTTCAGAGGTCTGAACGTGCTGGTCAGTGCGGCCTTTCTGGTAAATGAGATGATGTATTTTTCATTGCAGGACACGAACCTTACCACCTGGTGTTTCATTTTCTGCCTGATCAGTAAAATGATCGATCTTGCGCTTATCCTTATGTTCTATCTGTACGTTAAGAAAACCCTTGGTTTTAAAGGAAAGCTTGTAAGGATGACAGATAAGATCATCCCGTTTTTACTGGCGTTTGAATGTGTTGTTCTGCTGTCGAATATATTTTATCCGATTACATTTACGATCGATTCCACGGGAATGTACCAGTCAATGACTTTTTCATGGGCAGAGGACATCTTCCTTGTTGTGTTATCGGTTCTTTCGACTATCATGATCATAAAGTGCGAGAGCCCAAAAGAGCAGAAGATCGCCGCCCTGCTGTTTATCATCCTGCCGCTGCTTGAATATGCCATGCTGATGGGAACCTTTGGTCAGGCGGGACAGTATGGCTTTGTTCTGATGTCGCTGATCATCATGTACTGTATCATATTCAATGACAAGAGCTCAAAACTGGCAGCTACCGAAACTGAGCTTAATCTGGCTACGGATATTCAGGCCAGTATGCTGCCGTCGATCTTCCCTGCATTTCCGAGCAGAAAGGAGTTCGATCTCCATGCAAGCATGGATCCTGCGAAGGAAGTAGGAGGTGATTTTTACGACTTCTTCATGATCGATGATGATCATCTGGGTATGGTGATCGCCGACGTATCCGGCAAGGGGGTGCCTGCCGCGCTTTTCATGATGTCATCCAAGATACTGATCGCCGATCATGCTTCAATGGGAGGTTTACCGTCGGAGATCCTGAGCAGAGTCAATAAACAGATTAACGAAACCAACAAGGCAAATATGTTCGTGACTGTATGGCTGGGGATCCTTGAGATCAGCACCGGAAAGCTCACAACCGCAAATGCCGGCCATGAATTCCCGATCATCAATGTAAACGGGAAGTATGAATTGCTGAAGGATAAGCATGGCATCGCCATAGGAGCATTGCCTAAGGCAAAATATAAGGACCACGAGCTTATGCTGAAAAAAGGCGACAGCGTCTTCGTATATACCGATGGCGTTGCGGAAGCAACAGATTCAAAAAACGAACTCTTTGGCACGGAACGTACCATTGAAGCGCTGAATGCACTGCCGCCGGGAATCTCTCAGAAGGAAGTGCA
>Ga0310691_10006022_pt1 | contig 13060 bp, 11 predicted proteins | sample 176DNAGHGlowgp2_FD_203887 | JGI IMG/M metagenome (GOLD analysis project Ga0310691, IMG submission 203887) | Sheep rumen microbial communities from Palmerston North, Manawatu-Wanganui, New Zealand - 1766 DNA GHGlow gp2 (v2) (version 2) | ecosystem: Host-associated > Mammals > Digestive system >... | reverse complement strand
GAGGATCTTAGTGCAGCAATGCTGGAAAATGATACCCTTTCATCTTATTCAATTCTTCCGCTTGGTTATGTATTAAAGGATATGGTGGGGAGCGACATGGTACCCGATCTAACAGAAGGTCCTCATCTGTACGTGGTAAGCAATGAAAGGAAGATCAACGGAGCCACAGCATTTATGCACACTGAGTTGTTCAGGAAATTTGCCGATAAAAATGAAAGCGATGTGGCAATCATCCCGTCGTCAATTCATGAGCTGCTGATCATACCTATGGATGATGAAGATATGGATATAGATAATCTTAATAGTATGGTCAAGGAAGTAAATGCCACTACTCTTGATCCGGTTGAGATACTATCCGATCATGTATATATTTATTCCCGCGATAAGGATAAAATTGTAGCGGCTTAATACATTGGTCAGGCAGTACTAAAAGTGACCTGTAGTTGAAAAGTTATAAAAGTGAGCGTCAGATGCTATTTCCCATTGATAAATGGGAGTCATAGTTCTGACGCTCGTTACTTTTATTACAACCTATGGAGGATGAGTATGATTTATGGATATTGTCGGATAAGTACGCCCAAACAGAGTATAGAGCGACAAGTAAGGAACATTAAAAAGGTTTATCCGGAAGCCCATATAATCCGGGAAGTATATACTGGAACAAAATTTCAGGGCAGGGCAGAATTCGAAAAGTTATATAAAAGGCTAAAGAAAGGAGATACTATTGTTTTTGATTCCGTGTCACGTATGAGTAGGACCGCCGAGGAAGGCTTTTCCTTATATAAGGAACTATATGCTCGAGAGGTAAATTTAATCTTTATTTTGGAATCTCATATAAATACAGATACATACCGGCAAACCCTTTCAAATCAGCTTGATATTTCATTGGAAAGTGGTGATTCAGCAACGGATGATCTGATGGAAGCTATAGTGGCTGCCCTTAACCGTTATATTCTGTCACTGGCTGAACGGCAGATAAAACTTGCTTTTGAACAGTCAGAGAAGGAAGTCACTGATCTGCGACAAAGGACAAGGGAAGGGATAGAGACGGCGCGATTAAACGGGAAGCAGATCGGACAGAAAAAAGGATCAACTCTTATCACAAAGAAGTCGGTGAGTGCGAAAGAGGTGATCCTTAAACATAGTAAAAGCTTTAATGGCAATCTGGACGATAAGGAGTGTATGAAATTAGCTGGTGTTTCCAGAGCAACGTATTATAAATATAAGCGGGACTTATCTTGAGATTTAGTAGTGTTGTTGGAAACAGGTATACTGTTGATCTTTACGTTAATCTCATTATTATCAGAGGCATTATCGCTGGCCTTAACGATGTTTTTTACTGATGTATTCTTCTCTATTGGTATTGATTCAAGTATATTAGGATCATATTGCTGAATTGTGGCTTGCGAATAGGCTGTGACGACATTGATAAAGCCACGACATACGGGTGATTGTGGATCCCTGGTGACAAGATATATTATTTTAAGTATATCTAAGTTGTGAAGGAAAAACTCCCCCATTTCATCGAGAAGGCGGTCGTGTTGATATATTATTTCGCGATCACTCCAAACACGTTCTTCAAGATCATTATAATCTGGAATATCAGAATCACCTATAAGATATTCCGCGCTACATGATAGAGCCTTTGCGATTAATACGAGTTGCTCTCCTTTGATGAATTTATTGCCGTTTTTTTCTCGGATGAGGTTATTATAGACATTTTTTTTGAAACCTGTCTTTTCTGTCATATCCTTATTAGTATAACCAAAGGAACCTTGTCTTTCGCGGATTCGTTCCTGACATAATTTAATATCGTATTTTTGCTTTGGATCAATCATTTTAAATTTCCTCAAAAAATTTTTTTACTTAAGAATTGTTTTTGCATGAAGATTATATCATTGAATAAATGTAAAATCAAGAGCAAAAAGACAAAAAATACTTATAATATACATTTACGAGGCCTATATTGATGTAAATATATAGTAAAATACTGAAATTACGCGGTATTTACATTTTGATTTGCCCACTGTATAATGCAAAAAAGCTAAATAATTTTAGGAAGGAGGTAATAAAAAGTGATGCCTATAAGACTCAGAAGCGTTTCCGCGTGATTAGAGCTGGGACAGCAATTCGCGTTCCTAAGAAGGCATTTGATAAATAGCTTGAAACCATTGAAGCATAGCTTCATAAATATCTTAAATTAAAAAATAGGAGGAAATTAAATTATGACTAAGAATTATAAAACAGAAATGCTGGAACTCTTTCCTGGTGTTCGTGATGGTAATGTAAACCCTTTATTGCCTAGGATATTTGTTAAGACAAAGTCCAAGGCGTATAAGGATGCATTTGCAATAGATTGCAAGGTTGATTATAGTGATCAACCCAAATCTTCCGATGCGTCATTGTCGGAAATGCTCAGCTTATATGATGAAGCCTTTTATGAGGATGGAGTTATAGAGGCTGGCGTAAATATGCTTAGGCATATCTTCTTTTTACTTTTGGCTGTAAAAGCAAAGAAGGATCCTACATTTAAGGCAGAAGATTTTAAGGCGTGTTATTCTGAGCTGGTATTTTCCTTAATAGAAAAAGACAACTCTGCGGGAGCTTATTACTTCTTCCTTGATATGCTTTATGGTATTCACTCTTTGGATGACGATTGTATGAGCTCTAAAGATGAGGATATTGAGAAGGCAATGAATTGGTTGCTTGATTATAATTATGAAAATAATGAGTATTTGGCGTCCTTTGTTAAGAAATTTTCAGATCCCTGGGCAATAGGTGGATTGAGATAGTATTGGATTACAATAAGAGTGTTGAATATAGGGGAAGGAATAGTAGAATATCGGCCATGTGTATTACAGCACATGGTCGATATTTGTTTGTTATGGTACAATTTCCGGGAAATAGAATTCTATTTTGAATCAAGCAACATAAATGAAATAAATTCGTCTATATGATAAGATAAAATACATGCGAGAAGAGATATAAACTATAACTATTCTCGTTGAATATAATTGAGTTTTAAATATATTGTTCAGGTTAACTTAGCTAACAATAATTCCTTCTTTTTTACTTATGCAAGAACGGTCATTTGGCTTATTAAGAATGGAAATAAGCATATTCCTTAGTGATTTCTGATTTGAAATGTCTGATAGCCTTTGCAAATCATTTTTTTCCTCTGTAGATACAGGTAATTCTATGATTACAGTAGTACTATTAGAATTCTCAGTGTCTATCCGAATTCTATCAATATTTTTTCCTAAACAAGTGTTTCCGTAAATCATGATTGCTCCCTTCATTTAGATTAGTATTCAAATATTTCTTCTGCTATTCCGTCTGATATAATTGCGCATTTATATCCTTCGTAGTCGGACATGATAGTCTGTATTTTATGATAATCGGTCAGGATACCATCACAGTATATTAGCGCTTTCAAATTCCTCGCATATCCCACTTCATCTTTATGTAGAATAGTTGTAGTTTCAGAATAGTTATTAGCATATTCAATAACATAATTGAGTATCTGACGATCAGCCGGATCGTTGAAAATATTAATAAAACCCAATTGTGAACTTTCTTGATCATGACTAGAGACCTCCAAAAGAATTGTATTTCCTGATTCCTGTCCTATGTAGATGCTTGAGATAATATACTTAACCAAACCGGTATCAGGATATGCTGTACATGTATTCATATGTTGAAAAGGATGGTATATTTTATTACCTAGCTTTAAGCTGTTTATATTAACTGTGTTCTTGTTCATTTGAATCCTCCTCTATTGTTTTGGTGTATTGATTCTATATACTTGTTCCAAAAACCGTCTTTTGTCAGTGCTTCAGCCATATTTTTACACTGAGCGGAACAAGTAGTACTGTATTTACACTTACTGCAATTGGTCGGAAGATAGTTGTTTTGTTTATGATAGGCCACGCTACTTTTTAATTTCCCATAGTGAGGACTATCCATTGCCTCTAACCGATCAAAGAATACTTCTTCTCCTTCCGGTATATGTATGAGATTGCTGCTTAATATAGTCAGCATATAGCTGGCCATGGAGTTGGTGTTGATGAAATCATCAAATAACTGGCAGGGTATTGTGTTTGAATTTGAATTGTTTGGTATTGTTTGATTTAGAGTATTGTTTAACATTAGCGTTCTCCTTTATTTATTCTTGTTCTATAATGCTTTAGTTTGTTTTTTATGATTTTTTAAACATTAAAATAAAACATATTCTTTTATGATAATGTTAGTAATTCTTGTTTTCAAAAGAACGTAAACGGAGGTGATAAATCATGCTGGAATACAGGGAACCTTTATTGACCGTAGCAGACGTTACCGAAATACTGAATGTAGGCAGAGGTACGGTATATGCTCTAATAAAAGATGGGAAATTTGATTATATTAGGACCGGTAAGTCATATCGAATTCCTAAAGAATCTTTTATTGAATATATACGAAAAGAATCAGGACTCATGCCTACATCCAGCAAAGCATAATAAACTATATAAAAAGACAGACCAGAAAGGTTTATTTCTGGTCTGTCTTTTCGACCTCAGTTACATCATCTAAATACCGCTCAGTGTGCAGTTCGGCTTGTTCACAGGGAAAGGCTGAAAATAAGTATACTGTGCAGTCAAATCTTAATAGTCGCGCTCTTCCAATCCCTTGTTCCAATTCGCTTTCTATACTGTACAGTTCTATCTCCCTTAAATCTGCATCTTTATAAGCCATAATATTGAATGAATAATTCTTATATTCTATTCTGCGCTTACTAAGCCTTTCTATACTGACTTTCTCACCATATAGAAAACAACCTATAAGCTTGTAAGCTTTCTCATTTTTAAATGGAGTGCCGATTATTGCTATATTCTTTCCTTTAACAATATTTGTACCTACTATATTACCGAAATGCATATCTAAATTATTGAGCATCTGGTTTTCATTCCATTGCTTAAAGCTGATAGGTATGATCTCAGTGTCCTTGGCAATCTGATTCACTTTTTCAAACACGTCAGGATGTCTTTTTATATCAGAGCGGCCTAAAGAATGGGCTGTATACTGTATAAGTTTCCCTTTGTATTTTACGTTGGATGAACTGTATGTATATATGCTTTTTTCTTTAAAGTAGTCTCTATATAGTTTCTCGTTTATTGTTGCCGATAGAACTATATATTTAAGATCCGGTAACCGCGAATAGCAAAAGTAGTAAAAGTAGTTGTCATTATCCAGCATATATGCGCATGCATTGGGAAGATCATTGGCGTTGCCGTCAATGTCAAGTTCGGGATTTTCATCGTCATCTTCATAAAGATCACCCTCATATTGAGGCTTACGCTTTTCATAAAAATAACTGAATCTTTCATAGAATGAAGCACGTTTATATTCGCCAACCTTAGTTTTAATCATTTCATTTGCTATTTGTTGCAGAACAGAGTCTGAGCTATTACAGAGAGCCTGGACTGATTCAAGTGGAATGCTTTTGATATTATTCATAAATTGAAGGTATAATATGTCTTCATCAATGATTATAATATCAAAGGATTTTAATACTTCTTCGCTTGTATAGACTAAAAGGGCATGGGTAGTGACTACTACTCTATGCTCGTTAAAGCTCTTTATTCCTTCCAAGATACCATCTAATTCTTCGATAGCACTATATGCTTCAGGGTACTCCTTTTTGTACTCTTTAACAAAATCAGATATTAGGCTTTTGGCTTCACTATGTTTGCCCAGTTGATGCAGCTCGAAATACTGTTTTTGTATGTCTTCTGGTATTATAGAATTCTTTCGAACTGATGGAGATGCCACGGCATCTATACCTTTTCTTCTCATATCATTTGCCACTTCAATTTTTAAGTGGTTTAATGGACAGCAGTAAAGTACACGGATGTTAGGATGCTCTTCAATAAACTCTATACAGGAAGATGTTTTTCCCATAGCCGTTTGTGCCCTTATAAGATGAATCCCTTTTCCTCCGCATTTATAAGCTCTTTCAATATTTTCATATAGCAGCGCTTGCGCCTCTTCAAGAGATACATATTCTTCTTCGTGTAATTTGTTGATTCTGGTGTCATGTAGAATTTTACTGTATATTGAGGTGGATCTGAATTGTGTACATTTTGCGCAGTATGGACATACCGCTTCTGAACACATCATAGGATTATAATCTTTAATGTATCTATACTGACGATTCCAGTCTTCAACCTTACCATCATCGTAATATTGGTCCAGTATGTCTTCAAATATCTTTGTTCCGTTGCCTATATATTTTAAGCTAAGCAGAATCATAAAAAGTTGTTCATGAAAAAGATGTATGCCTGATAAAAAATCTTCCAATAATGCACAGCCATGAAATCCTTCTAATGAAGATAAGCGTATCCTACGTGGTCCGGACGTTTTTCCTTGGTGCAATTCAATTACTTCTCTAGAGCCATCGCTTCTCAAATCATTATATGAAATATAGAAAATTGGCTCAGAAGGTGATTTGATCCATTTTATAATATTATTATCAGAATCACTTTTTAAGCCAAAAACGGATAGTCTGTTTGCATAGTCGATTGCAAATCTATTATTTATCACTGCTATTCCACCTTGTTTTGCTGTTGTTTTGAGATTTCTGGAAAAGTGATTATTGTTATCAAACACCGGATAAGTCGAGTGTATGAATTGCACCAAATTAAAACGTGCTTCAGGATCACATTTCAACAGCTTTTTGCCGCCAAAGAACATTCGCGATACTTCTACACATGCAGGATCTGCTTCCGGGAATACTTTAAGCATCATTCTGTATATTGTAGTCGCAATAATTTTGTCAAATATAGGAAATTCATGAACAAAAACTACGCGGAACTTATTTATTTTGTTTTCATCGCATCTAAAGGTCATATATGAAAAAGCAGGATAGAGATTATATTGAGAGGCTCTTTGATAAACTTCATCTATTGATGCTTGAGGCTTGCCTTCTTTATTATCAAAGTCGAGAGAGAATACCTGGCTTTGTCTGTAGTGTTCTTTTGTCCCACCGCCCTTAAGTAATGAAGGAAGGAAAGCATATCCTTCGTTTGAAACATAATGTGCTAATTCTTCTACTGATATGTAACGGTAGTTTTGTAAACAAGTCTGTTTTACAAGGGCTGCTATTTGCGGTTTGGAAGTAAACGGTCCAGATAATCCAACTAACAAAGTATCATTTATATTAGATTCATTCATTGTTATTTCCTCCTTGGAATTTAGATTTTTATCTATTTGTTAGTTGACTTTAGTTCTAAATAGTTCTCTACGGACGGAATCAGAATCGGAGGATACAATTTGAACTGGTTGAAGCGGATAAAGAACTACAAACATCAGAATATAGTTAACATACTGATAAAAAGGAGGGATGGAAAATGTTATTGTCAGAATATCCGGATTTATTAAAGCCAGAAGATGTAAGTGAAATATTGAGAATTGGAAGGGGTAAGTGCTATGAACTGCTTAATAGCGGACAACTACATGGATTCAGAATTCGTAATAAGATATGGGTTGTTCCCCGGGAATCTATAGAAAGGTTTATTAAGGAACAGAATTTAAGAAAGAAGTAAAACAAATCATGTTTGAATAATTGGTATAGGTGTATTATGCATCTGTACCATTTTTGAGTTTTTTATTTATTGAGCAAGTTTATCGGTTTTAAGGACAGACCTAGAACATAGATGAAATAATTTCATCTATATGATAAGATAAAGGATAATAATAGTTTGAACGAGGTCCTATTATGAGATTTGTTATACAAAGAGTTTCATCAGCAAAGGTGGAAGTGGCAAAGAGTATTATTGGACAAATAGATCGTGGATTTCTTGTTTTAATCGGTATCAGTCAAGAAGACAATCAAGTTATAGCAGACAAATTAGTAAGGAAGCTTCTAGGTCTTCGTATTTTTGAAGATGCTGAAGGTAAGACTAATTTGTCTTTAGCTGATGTAAAGGGGTCATTATTGCTTGTATCACAGTTTACGCTGTATGCTGATTGTCGGAAAGGAAACAGACCTTCATTTTCAAATGCTGCGCCTCCGGATGTGGCAGAAGAACTTTATAATTACATTGTTTCTGAATGCAAAAAGACTGTGCCTAATGTTGCTACCGGATCTTTTAGCGCGGATATGAAAATATCATTGGTTAATGATGGTCCATTTACTGTCATACTTGATTCGGCAGGGTTGACAACAGGTATGAATGAGAATAAGGAAAAAATCTAACAGTGATTAATGATGGATAAGAAAACTTGGAACGAATGTCTGTGTCTATAATTCACAAAATGATCTTAAAAAAAAGGGGGGAAACAGTAATGAGGAAAAGCATAAATAAGGTGGTTGCAGTTGTTATTTCTGTTGCTTTGAGCATTAGCATGCCGGTAGAACTGTTGGCGGTTGAAGAAAATGATATCAATGCTGATTTTCCACTGGAAGAGGATCGGGTTGTTACTGATGAATTTGAGGACGAGCGGATTGATGGCGATTATGGAATAGGGAATCCCTATAAGCATGCTACTAAGACCGTGACATATGATGTCTATAATGAAAATGGCAATACACATAGTGAAACCAATAAGGCTACAGTTTGGGACTGCGTATGGTTTGGAAATTATTGGCAGGACTGTGAGGATATATCGGGCACAAAGACACCCATTAAGTGGCGAGTGCTTTCTGTGAAGGGAAATGATGCCCTTGTCATGGCTGATATGGGATTGGATACTCAGCCTTATAATACTACATATACGTCAACTACATGGAAGGATTGCACATTGCGATCCTGGCTCAATAATGATTTTTATAATAATGCCTTCAGTTCACAGAATAAGTCTGCGATCATCAGTACTACTCTGGTGAATGATGATAATCCTTATTATGGAACGGAAGGCGGAGAGAATACCACAGATAATGTTTTCCTGCTTTCAATTGCTGATAGTCAGAACGCAGATTATGGTTTTGACAGCACCAGATATAATACAAGTTATTATTACAACAGTTATGATCCCGGAAGAAGAGTAAAGCCTACAACATTTGCTAAGGCACGGGGCGCATATTTTTGTAACACGAGTGGAGAGTACGCAAATAACGGCTGGTGGTGGCTGCGCTCCCCCGGTAGCCATACTACTAGCGCGGCGAATGTGAATGACCTCGGGCGCGTTTATGAGATTGGTTACATTGTCAGCAGTGTTCACGGCAGTGTGCGTCCCGCTTTGCATTTGAATCTTTCATCCTCATGTTGGTCTCCTGCAGGTACAGTCTGCTCCGACGGAACAGTCGATGAAACAGCACCCACCGGCCAGGGCGGGAGTTCGTCAGGGGAGGAATCAAATGTAAACCGGTCTGGTGAATGGATCAAAGAAGATGATACACATTATCGATATAAAAGAGATGGAGAGATTTTAAAAAATGGTGAGTATGAGTTGGTCTGGGTGGATAATGATACATTTAGGACAGTATATATAGGAAATTGGTATTTTGATGAAAACGGTTATGTTGTTACGGGGGTTCATAATGATTATTACTTTAATGACCCTGATACCAATATAAAGGATCTTCCATATGGTATTCGTGTTAATACAAAATCCGTTAAAGATATGCTTTTAAATGACAGTGCCTATGAAGTACTTGGAGATTACAATGAAATCGATGCATGGAACAAGACTCTGGATGCGCCTACTGTATTTGAGATGTCATTTGTGCATATTTGGGATTGGTACAAAGCATATTATTCAGCAGTACTGACTTATGATTTGGAAAAAGGCGGAGATTTTTATGATGAAATCGTAAATAAATACATGAATGATGAAGTAAAATCTAGAGATTTGTTAATGAAAATCGTTGATGAAAGATTTAGTACAGCAGTTTATGATGTGTCTGATGAAAAGGCTTATAAGATTGTAGAATTTTCATTGGATAAGCTATTTAACAAGCTTGGACCTGCAATAGAAAAAAAGCTTAGTGAAGATGGCAAAAATGTGGCATCAGGGGATTTTTCAGAACAATACAAATATGTTTTAAATATGACAGGTAAAAATAAAACCAATATGTCAAAAGTCATTGGACAGAGCATTTCTCTTATTACAGATTATATAGAATTCTGTCCTGAGGTACTAAAGTGTTTTAAAGATCATACTCAAAATTTGGAATTTTTGAGGAGTTTGAGGAATGTTACAGATGAAGGGAGCGTCTTAAATAAGGCAGTAGACGATGTTGAAACATATTATGAAGATCAATTATATAACACGCTTTCTGACTACTTGATAATGACACTTAATCAGAAAAACGGCTGGTACAATGTACTAAATGGAACGGATCTGATAACTGATTTTCCTATGAAGTCAGGAGATAAAATGGAAGACAATATAAATCTTATCAGATTTGTTTTTAATACAGTAACAAGCGAATACAAGCTTTCTGCGGGAAAGAAATTTATGGATTTTATTATTAAAATCGATAGTAGAATCGAAACTGCCGATGCGTTACTCTGTAGTATGGAATTAAGCCGTAATGTACATAATAGCTTAGCAGATGTAGAGAGAAAAATTAAATATGGTTTGAATTCGTATGAGGATTATGTTTTATATCAGAATCTTTTCTATGTCGATAAAGAAATACGTGCATATCAGTATAAAAATATGAAAGACTATTATTCCTCTTATGCTTTAGCCGTAAGTGGATCAGCAAGCGAAAAGTCTGATTACTGCGAAAAAGAGTATCGCAAGCTTAAGGATATGAATGCCTGGAATTACATGCATTATAAGAGCGGTGAATCTCCATCAATATATTATGATGAAGACACAAAAACATTTAGGGAAAGCAGCGGTGTTTTATATAGAAATAACTGGTTGTTATATAATGGCAATGTTTTTCGTACCGATAATGATGGACGTCCATTAGATGGACTGCGGGAATTGGACAATAATTTGTATTATTTCAGTAAGGGTAATGCAGAGACCAATGCTGATAATGATCCTGTTGGAACTTTACAAAAAGAAAAGGTAATACTTTTAAATGGTGGTGCAGACGAGTACTTTGCAGGTACTAATGGAAAATTACAACGAAATGGGTGGTCCTATGTCGAAGGGGAGTTTCGCTATTACGGAGCAGACGGTAAGCGTGACTACACACGATCTTCAAATGAGGGAAGAAAGTTCGCCAAGGAATTATTTGATAAATATGCGCCAAATTATTGGAGAACAAGCATTAATTGCCCTGTTGATATAGTCGTGTTTGACAAAAATGGAAAAGAAATTGCGTCAATCGTAAATGAAGATTGTATAAACAGGATATCTGATGATGTGGTTGCTTATATTGATGATAATGGTCAAAAACTGTTTGGCTTACCAAGTAAAGGTGAATATTTATTAAGAATCACAGTAAGAGAAGAAGGAACCATGGATTGCTCTGCAGCGACAATAACAGGGAATGGAAATGATATTGGCTCAAAGATAGATTATAGAAATCTCGAGATAGAACCAGGTGATATATATTATGGTACTGTTGCCGGAGATGATTTTCACTTATCAAAGGATGGTATAGAGGAATATGTTTCTGAAATACAGCATGGATTAAAGCCAGAGGAAATCCATGTTCAGTCTGATCAAGGAGGCAGTGCTGCCGGTGGCGGATTTGTAATTCATGGTGATTTTGTAAAACTAATGGCAAAGCCAGATGAGGGATATATATTTGATGGATGGTACAATGAATCAGGGATTAAGGTATCTGCTGATGAAATTTACAGATTTGCCGTTTTGGAAAGCCAAATATATACGGCAAAGTTTTCTTCTGCTGATAGTATATCCAAAATGGCTGGAAATACTTATAATGTACAGATTGGTAAAACCGGTTATAAAGTGAAATACACATCTTCTGTTTCATATAACGGAGTAAAGCATATGCAGAAAGGTGGGAAGGCGTCAAAGACCAAGGCGGCTGATATTGAGGTGAAACTTTATGATCCGAATGGAAAAGAACTCAGTGCGAGTGATTATAAAGTGACATTTAAGAACAATAAAGATGCTTCCGGAACTAAAAAGCCATACTTTACGGTTAAACTGAAAGGAAAGGTAGATAAGAGTATCAAGCAGGCATTTAAAGATACCAAGATGGAGTTTACTATTATGCCATGTGATCTTGGCAAATTGAAACTGTCAAATTATAATGTTCAGGAAAAGAATGGCGAATTGAAAATTTCGGGGCTCAGCTATGTGAATGAGACCGGGAAGAAGATCGCTTTGAAGCAGGTCGGAAAATCCGGAAAGGGTGATTTTAAGATTGAGGGATCTGATCCTTCAAAATATGTTATCCGTGGTATTAATAATTATTGTGGAACAATAGCAGTTTCAAAATAGGAATCGTTATATTCCTCAAGAGAGTTCTGTATATATGGAGGCAGGGCGATACAGAGGCAGAGTCAGATACGTCTTATAGAATATAGTGGCGTGGCTGTGATATCTGGGCCAGATGTATGACATGTAGGACTTTATGTATAGGCACAGGAAGATTAATCTCCTGTGTCTATTATTTTTGTGATTTTTTGTGATTATCTTTAAAATGAAATAATATACCATAGAAGAGAACAAAAGGGGTATAAAGTATTCGCTGTTCTCTGTCGATAATGTATTTGGTTTAAATGATAATTGCTCCAAGAGGAGTTCATCAATAGAAAGGAGATGGTAGTTATGACAAAGGCTACAGCAAACACCACAAAGATGTATATTGAGGCGATGAAGACGGTGTGAGCTATATCGGGGATATTTTTATCTGTCGATGAAGATAAATATGCGGATTAAGTTCCGCTATATATGACAGGGAATACTTGTATTTTCAGATGACACCTTTTCGTTCGCAGGATTGCGAATGTATGATGCCAGGGCGTAAGTCACAGTATCATGGATCGAGGGTGTCTTTTTTGCGCCCAAAAATAAGGTAAAGGAGTGAATATTTGTATGAAATTTAGATTCGATAGTCTGGTTTTAGTAAACGAAATGATTGTATCAAATGGGAGGATTATATGGAATTAGCAGTAACGATAGATCAGGAAGAACTGATGGA
>Ga0310691_10006021_pt1 | contig 13061 bp, 6 predicted proteins | sample 176DNAGHGlowgp2_FD_203887 | JGI IMG/M metagenome (GOLD analysis project Ga0310691, IMG submission 203887) | Sheep rumen microbial communities from Palmerston North, Manawatu-Wanganui, New Zealand - 1766 DNA GHGlow gp2 (v2) (version 2) | ecosystem: Host-associated > Mammals > Digestive system >... | reverse complement strand
TGATACATATCTGACAGAAAGAAGGCTCGTTGGCGAATAATCTACAAGGCTCCTCCCACCACCTAAAGGTAGTGGGTTTCCGCCTATGACAAACGAAAGGATTTATTTATGAATTTCATTGCCGCATATCAGTTGGCGCTGGCGGGGCAGGAGGAAGGCTATCGCTTTCTTTATGACAGCACCTGCCAGACAATTTATGATTATATTTTACAGAATGTAGATGGGAAAGATACGGCCGACCGGCTGATCGGAAAAGTGTATGAAACGGCCTGGGCCGGTCTCGGCGGCCTTTCCGATCCCAATGCATTTCCAGGCTGGGTGCAGGGAATTGCAGAGAGTGCGGTGATGTGGGAGAAAAAGAATCCGGCGGTGTCTTCGGCCGGGGCATCCCCCATGTCAGGCTTAGGCACAGGAAGCGGAACCGGCGGGATGAATATCACGCCGGGCGTTTCGCCCAACATTGCCCAGGCGGCATCGCCGAATGCGGCAAATATAGCATCGCCGAATGTGGCGAATGCATCTTCTTTGAGTGCCGAACATATGGTGGCTGCGGGCGGAAAAAGTGCAGTCTCCGGAATCTCTGCGGGCGCAAAAGCAGCAACAGGAGCGAAAGTGGCTGCCGGAACAAAAGCGGCTTTTCTTTCTACAGCTGCCGGGAAAGCAGTGTTGGGAATAGGGTGTACCGTGGCCGCCGCTGCGCTAACGACAGGCGGATACTTCGCGGCAAAAAATCTGACCAAGGATGAACCGGATACCACCTCAACGGAAATCAGCTCCGCGGTGATCGAAACCAATGAGGATACGGAAATCGCTTCAGATACGGAATCCATGGCTACCGAAGCTACCGAAGAAATAACTGCCACGGAAGAAATGACTACCACGGAAGAAGCAAGTACAGAGGCCGTAACGGAGCAGAGTACGACAGTGGCAGAGTTTCATGATATTCCTGTGGCAGAGCTTCCGGAGCAGGAGGCGTGGATTCATTTTATGGGATGTTTAGAGTGTATAGGGGATATAACTGACGGCTACGATTGTAAAACCGTAATAAATGGCAGTCGTGATTTGTTTAATATGCTTTTAGGAAGTGTGCATTGCATTGATTATTCTCAGTATGACATACTGCAAAGCGTGAATTCATGGGGCTCAAAGTCCGGAGGAACAGATGATCCGAGAGGTTATCTAAATACGCCTGAATGGGAAAACTCAGGGTTTAATTCAGTTAGTGTTGAAGGATTAAAATGGGTTGCGACGAACATCCTGAATATTCCTGAGGATGACTACGATAAACTGAGTGAAACATTTGTACGGGATAGTTGTTATATTGAAGATGGCAGGTATTATTCATTTGTCGGCGGTATTGGATGGGAAGGACTGGAATATGAAATAAAATCAGTCAGGACGGATGGAACAATGTACTACATAACATATGATGGGGTGCCTGCTTATTATGGATTAGACGAGGCAACGATGAAGGCGGGAACCCGCACCTACGAAGCCAAGATGGAACTTAAAGAGTTTGACGGAAAGAAGTATTGGTCGATCTACTCGTTCCATCTGGTTGAATAATTGAATTCGGATGTCTCAAATGCATAATTATAATTTTTTTATAATTTTTCAAAAAACCTCTTGACAGATTCATGATTCAGGCGTACAATGCGTACCTGTAAGACAAAGGCGTCTTGGAGTAAAACTCCGAGGCGCTTTTTCTGTTTTTATCGCAGATATCGGAAATGAAAACGAAATCAAGTTCCATTCGTATCGCAGATGCCTGAAATGACAGCGTGGTCATTTCAAATCGCAAATGAAGGGAAGAGATGATCGTGAGAAACCGGTTTCAACGTAAAAACAGAATCAGGGTGTGAGATGAAAAAGGAGGCAGTTATGAAGAAACAGAACGTACCGGAGCTTTTCGGATCCATGGTGTTTGATGACAGAGTCATGCGGGCAAGACTTTCGGATAAGGTCTACCAGTCTTTGAGAAAGACAATAGATGAGAATGAGAAGCTGGATGAAGAAGTGGCAGATGCCGTCGCAAAGGAAATGCGCGACTGGGCAGTGGAAAAGGGCGCAACACACTTCACACATTGGTTCCAGCCTCTGACAGGTGTAACAGCAGAGAAGCATGACAGCTTCATCAGTCCTTCTCCGGATGGCGGCGTGATCATGGAGTTCTCCGGTAAAGAGCTCATCAAGGGTGAGCCGGATGCTTCCTCCTTCCCGTCAGGTGGTCTTCGGGCAACCTTCGAAGCAAGAGGATATACAGCATGGGACCCGACATCCTATGCATTCATTAAAGATCATACACTTTGCATTCCCACAGCCTTCTGCTCATACAGCGGAGACGCGCTGGATAAAAAGACCCCGCTCCTCAGATCGATGCAGGCGCTGGATCGTCAGGCCAAGCGTATCCTGAAGCTGTTCGGCAAGGATGTGAAATATGTCAGAACAAGCGTGGGACCGGAGCAGGAGTACTTCCTGATCGATAAAGAGATGTTTGAGAAACGTCCCGATCTGGTATATACCGGCCGTACACTGTTCGGCGCAATGCCTCCCAAGGGACAGGAGCTGGATGATCATTACTTCGGTGTAATCAAGCCCAGAGTATCTGCCTTCATGGAGGATCTGAACGAGGAGCTCTGGAAACTGGGCATCCTTGCAAAGACAGAGCATAATGAGGTAGCCCCGGCACAGCATGAGCTGGCACCGATCTTCTCCACAACCAATGTGGCGACAGATAATAACCAGCTGACCATGGAGATCATGCAGAAGGTCGCAAGGAAGCATGGACTTGTTTGCCTCCTTCACGAAAAACCGTTTGCAGGCGTAAACGGATCCGGTAAGCATAACAACTGGTCCATGGCAACGGATGAGGGCGCAAACCTTCTTTCACCCGGAGAAACACCGTATGAGAACGCCCAGTTCCTTCTGTTCCTGTGTGCAGTTATTAAAGCGGTAGATGATTATCAGGATCTGCTTCGTCTGTCCGTAGCGACAGCCGGAAACGACCACAGACTGGGTGCCAATGAAGCACCGCCGGCAATCATCTCCGTATTCCTTGGTGATGAGCTTTCCGCCATTCTCGAGGCGATTAAGACAGATACCCCGTACCAGGGTAAAGAAAAAGAAGTGATGAAGCTTGGCGTACATACCCTGCCGCGGTTCTCGAAGGATACCACGGATCGGAACCGTACATCACCCTTCGCTTTCACAGGAAATAAATTTGAATTCCGTTCACTTGGTTCCTCGAACAGCATCGCCTGCTGCAACATCATGCTGAATGCCGCAGTTGCAGAGAGTCTGAAGCAGTATGCGGATGTACTGGAAAAAGCAGATGATTTCGCTTCTGAGTTGCATGAGCTGATCAAGAAGACGATCAAGGATCATGAAAGAATCCTCTTCAACGGAAACGGTTATACCGATGAATGGGTGAAGGAAGCCACAGAGGTAAGAGGACTTTCCAACCTGAGAACGACAGCAGATGCCATGCCGCACCTTCTGGATGAGAAGAATAAGAGCATGCTGATGGATCATAAGGTGTTCACCGAATCCGAGATTCAGTCCCGGTGTGAGATCATGCTGGAGAACTACTGCAAGACCGTGAATATCGAAGGTCTTACCATGGTAGATATGGTCAGAAAGAATTACCTTCCGGCCATCGAGAGCTATCTCTTCGAGCTTGCGCATACAACTTCTCTTATGACATCCGTCAGCAGCAAGGTGAAGTGCGAATATGAGATCACCACTATGGAAAGACTTTCCGAGCTCACCGATTTCATCATGAAGAAGGTTGAGGTTCTGGAGAAAGCTCTGAAGGATCTGAAAAACAGCGCAACCATATTGGAAACATCGGAAGCGGTTCGCGACAGCATCCTGCCGAAGATGGAAGATCTGAGACGGTATGTGGATGAGGCGGAAATGCTGACCGGTGAGAAGTACTGGCCGTTCCCGAGCTACGGCAAGCTGCTGTTCAGTGTATACTAAAATGACGTGACTGCTTTGCAGTCGTCACCGGATATGAAAGTCGATTGCTCCGCTTGATTGACCGTGGAGAATACTTTCATAATAATATAATAATGGTCTTACAAGACACCCCACAACGGTGTGGATTCCGAAGCTGTTTGGTCGAAAGGCCGGACGCTTCGGAGGCTCACCGCCCAGGGATGTCTTTTTACTTTGAAAGTGTTCTCCAAGGTCATCAGACGGACTCGCGCGCGAGGACGGTTGACTGACATTGAGAGAACCTGACCTGTATGAGCAAGTAGGCCGAATAGACCGGATTGCGAATACGGGCAGCGATTGAGGGAGTGCGTAGCACGGAGCAATCGACTTTCATATCCCTTGATGGCTGCAAAGCAACCGGGGATATTTACTAAATAAGTGAAAGACTAAACGGAAAGACAGGAAGGAGAGAGAGTATGAACGAGATTATGGAAACAATTAATGAGGAATTATTCGGCGTATGGTTTTTGATAGGTGCCGCTTTGGTATTCTGGATGCAGGCCGGCTTTGCCATGGTAGAGACCGGTTTCACAAGAGCAAAGAATGCCGGTAACATAATAATGAAGAACCTGATGGACTTTTGTATCGGCTGCGTGGTATTCATCGCCATCGGCTTCAGCCTGCTTTTGGGTGAGGATGCGATGGGCTTTATAGGAAAGCCCGGCTTCGACATCTTTTCAGCATACGAAAACTTTGACTGGTCCAATTTTGTTTTTAACCTGGTATTCTGTGCCACCACTGCAACCATCGTATCCGGTGCCATGGCAGAACGGACAAAGTTCCTCAGCTATTGTGTATATTCCGCAATTATTTCAGCACTGATCTATCCCATCGAAGCACACTGGATCTGGGGCGGCGGCTGGCTGGCTGAAAAAGGCTTCCACGATTTCGCAGGTTCCTGTGCCATCCATATGGTAGGTGGAATTGCCGCATTCGTCGGTGCAAAGATGGTAGGTCCCCGTATCGGTAAATTTGAACGGGATGAAAACGGTAAGGTCATTAAAGTCAATGCATTCCCCGGTCACAATCTTGTCATCGGTGCTCTGGGTGTATTCATCCTCTGGCTTGGCTGGTATGGATTTAACGGCGCAGCATGTACAACCACAGATCAGCTCGCCTCTGTATTTGTAACCACAACGATCGCACCTTCTGTCGCAACTGTAGTCTGCATGATCTTTACCTGGATCAAATACGGTAAGCCGGATGTTTCCATGTGTCTCAACGCATCTCTGGCAGGTCTCGTAGCCATTACGGCAGGCTGTGATGTAACAGACGCTTTTGGTTCTATCGTAATCGGCGCAGTCGCAGGCCTTCTGGTATGCTTCGGCGTATGGCTTCTGGATTATAAGCTTCACATTGATGACCCGGTAGGTGCAGTAGCAGTTCATATGATGAACGGTATCTGGGGAACCATCGCAGTTGGCCTTTTCGCAACAACATCCGCACCCGGAAACGATACAATGGACGGACTTTTCTACGGCGGCGGTTTCCATCAGCTCGGACTGCAGCTTACAGGCTTTGCAGCAGTAGCAGCATGGGCAGCCATCGGCATGATCGTCGTATTCCTGATCATCAAGGCTATCTTCGGTCTTCGTGTAACAGAGGAAGAAGAAATTGAAGGTCTGGATGTTATGGAACACGGTCTTGCATCTGCATACGCAGGCTTCTCCGTTGTAGATATGACAAGCTCAGCCATGAGCGCCAATGAAAATACAAACCTGGGTGTTGCCGATTATGATTCCGCAAGCGAAGCACAGAAGAAGGCAGCAGTACCGGTAGTGAATAAGGCAGAGGTTCTTCAGGGAACGAGCCTCGAAACAGGTATCAACAAGGTCGTTATTATTACCAAGCTTTCCAGGTATGATAAGCTGAAGAGAGCGCTGAATGACCTCGGTGTAACAGGTATCACTGTAACGCAGGTAACAGGATGCGGTATCCAGAAGGGTGCCGGCCAGATGTACCGTGGTGTTGAAATGGATATGACCCTTCTGCCGAAGATCAAGCTGGAAGTAGTAGTCAGCGGTATCCCGGTAGACAGCGTGATCGAGACAGCAAAGAAGACCCTTTACACCGGTAAGATCGGCGACGGCAAGATCTTCGTATATCCTGTCAGCCGCGTAGTCAAGATCCGTACAGGCGAAGAAAACTTCGACGCTCTGCAGGATGTAGAATAATTCAAAATTTTCTTCATGTCACGCATAAGTCCGGAGCATCCGCCCCGGGCTTATGCTTTTTGTGTGCGAAGGCGAGTCATCAGGATACACATTTATGTGTTATCCTGTTTGACGAGCCCACAACATTGAGCAAGCTTGCTTGCGAAATGGAGAAGGCGAGTCATCAGGATACACATTTATGTGGTATCCTGTTTGACGAGCCCGCATCATCGAGTAGGGGGATAAAATCCTCCCTACTCGATTGCGACCCACAGTTCCTAAAAAATGAAAGAGAATTACATTTTTCTCTTGACAAAATTAAGTACATAATGTAGAATGGCTTTAATTTCAAACGAGAAAGAAGCAAAGGCGCTTCGAGCATACATGCTCGAAGTGCCTTTTTCTTTTTCACTAAGCGATGCGCAAATAGACAGGGGCTGCCCGAGCGCGAGCAGAAGCGATGTCCTGAACAGGGTTTCTCATTCTTCTGCTCCTGTAAAAACTTGTGAAAACGAACCGCCCCGTATTATCGGGAATCAAGGAGGAAACGAACATGCAGAATCAATTCGAGCGGATCGCGAAGGAAGGATTATATCGCAGTGAATTTGAACATGACAACTGCGGTATCGGCGCCATCATCGATATCGAAGGCCGTGCCAGCCACAAGCTGGTCGCGGACGCCCTTTCCATCGTGGAAAATCTGGAACACAGAGCCGGAAAAGATGCAGAGGGAAAGACCGGCGACGGCGTCGGCATCCTGACACAGGTACCGCATACCTTCTTTGTAAAAAAGATGAAGGAACAGGGCGTGGAATTGCCGGACAGAAGACAGTACGGCGTGGGTATGTTCTTCTTCCCGCAGGATGATCTGACCATGCGTCAGGCAAAATCCATGTTCGAGATCATTACGAGAAAAGCGGGCATGAAGATCCTGGCCTGGAGAAAAGTCGACAGTGATCCCGATGTACTCGGAACAAAGGCGAGAGACTGCATGCCGCGGATCTGGCAGGTCTTCATCGAACGCCCGGAAAGTGCAGCGGAGGATATTGACTTTGACCGGATGCTCTACATTGTCCGGCGCGAATTCGAACAGAGCAGCACGACGACCTATATCCCGTCGCTTTCCTGCCGGACCATCGTATACAAAGGTATGTTCCTGGTTGGACAGCTCCGCACCTTCTTTACCGATCTGACGGACCCGGATTATGCATCCGCCATTGCTATGGTACATTCGCGGTTTTCCACGAATACCATGCCCAGCTGGAACCGGGCGCATCCGAACCGCCTTCTGGTTCACAATGGTGAGATCAATACCATCAAGGGAAATGCGGATAAAATGCTGGCGCGCGAAGAGACCATGCATACCGGACTTTTTTCCGCAGAGGATATGACGAAGGTACTTCCGGTCATCTCCCAGAGCGGATCCGATTCCGCCATGCTGGATAATACATTGGAGTTCCTCATGATGAGCGGGCTGGATCTTCCGCTTGCCATGGCCATCATGATTCCGGAGCCCTGGGCGCATAACGAAACACTTTCCCAGGAGGAAAGGGATTTCTACCAATATTATGCAACCATGATGGAGCCCTGGGACGGTCCCGCATCCATACTGTTTTCGGACGGTGATGTGATGGGTGCCATTTTGGATCGGAACGGACTCAGACCCTCACGTTATTATGTAATGGATGACGGACGTCTGATCCTTTCTTCCGAGGTTGGCGTTCTTCCGCTGGATGAAAGCCATATTGTAAAGAAGGAACGGCTGCATCCCGGCAAGCTCATCCTGGTGGATACCAGAGAAAAACGGATTATCCTGGATGAAGAGATCAAGGAAAAATACGCACACGGAAAGCCCTTTGGTGAATGGCTGGATTCCCGCCTGGTAAACCTTTCCGACCTCAAGATTCCGAACAAAAAGGTTCCGGAAATCGGAGAGGAAGAGAGAAAAAGACTGGAAAAGGCTTTCGGTTATACCTGGGAGAACTGCCAGGACGGTATCCGGAACATGGCATTAAACGGCACGGAGTCCATCGGTTCCATGGGTGTGGATACGCCAATCGCTGCATTATCGAAGGAATATCAGCCGCTGTTCTATTACTTTAAACAGCTTTTTGCGCAGGTAACCAATCCGCCCATCGATGCCCAGCGCGAAGAGATCGTGACCTCCCGCACGGTATATCTGGGAAAGAACGGAAATCTCCTGGAGGAAAAGCCGGAGAACTGCCAGGTTCTGAAGATCAATAATCCGATTTTGACGGATCTGGACCTTTTGAAGATTGAAAACATGAAGCGGGAAGGCTTTACGGTTGCCCGGGTATCAACGCTGTTCTATAAGGGTGCATCCATGAAGCGGGCTATGGATCATCTCTTTGTGGAGGTGGATAAGGCTTACCGCGAGGGCGCCAACATCCTGATCCTTTCGGATAGAGGCGTGGATGAAAACCATGTGGCCATCCCGTCGCTTCTGGCAGTGGCAGCGGTTCATAAGCATCTCGTTGAGACGAAAAAATGTACGGCCATGTCCATCATTCTGGAGTCCGGCGAGCCGAGAGAGGTGCATCATTTTGCGGCTCTTCTGGGTTACGGTGCATCTGCGGTGAATCCGTATCTTGCACATGCGGTAATAGCAGGACTGGTAGAGGATGAGCTTCTGGATAAGGATTACTATGCCGCGGTTGAGGATTATGATAATGCCATCCTTTTCGGTATTGTGAAGATTGCATCCAAGATGGGTATTTCCACGATTCAGTCCTATCAGGGCAGCAAGATTTTTGAAGCCATCGGTATTTCACGCGAAGTGATTGATGCATACTTCCCCGGCACCGTAAGCCGTGTGGGCGGAATTACCCTTGCGGATATCGGCGAAGCTGCATACAGGCAGCATAGCCGTGCCTTTGATCCGCTGGGACTTCCGGTAAATCTGGAGCTTACCGCACTGGGTCGGCATAAGAGCAGATGCCAGGGAGAGAACCACAGATATAATCCGGAAACCATTCATATGCTTCAGCTTTCCACAAGGGAAGGAAATTACGATAAATTCAAGGCCTATACAGCCATGGTCAACGCGGAAAAGACCGGATATCTTCGGAGTCTTTTGGACTTCAACTACCCGGAAAGCGGTGTGCCGCTGGATGAGGTTGAGAGCGAGGATGCAATCGTGACACGGTTTAAGACCGGTGCCATGTCCTACGGTTCCATTTCCGAAGAAGCACATGAGACACTGGCCATTGCCATGAATCATCTTCACGGAAAGTCCAACAGCGGAGAAGGCGGTGAGAGCGAGGAACGCATTCTTTCCGCCGGAACGGATCATGACAGAAGCTCAGCCATTAAGCAGGTTGCCAGCGGACGGTTTGGTGTGACCAGCCGGTATCTGGTCAGTGCACGGGAAATTCAGATTAAGATGGCACAGGGCGCGAAGCCCGGTGAAGGCGGACATCTGCCGGGCAAGAAGGTTTATCCCTGGATTGCCAAGACCAGACATGTGGCACCCGGTGTCAGCCTGATCTCGCCGCCGCCGCATCATGATATTTATTCCATCGAGGATCTGGCACAGCTGATCTATGACCTGAAGAATGCCAATAAGAACGCACGGATTTCCGTAAAACTGGTTTCCGAAGCCGGTGTCGGTACGGTTGCGGCCGGTGTGGCCAAGGCCGGTGCAGGGGTAGTCCTGATTTCCGGTTATGACGGCGGAACCGGCGCAGCGCCGCTTTCCTCCATTCATAACGCGGGCCTTCCCTGGGAGCTGGGTCTCGCGGAAACGCATCAGACGCTGATCATGAACGGCCTTCGGAACAGAGTTGTGATCGAGACGGACGGAAAACTGATGAGCGGCCGGGATGTGGCAATTGCTGCAATCCTCGGTGCGGAAGAGTTCGGTTTCGCAACGGCACCGCTCATTACCATGGGATGCGTGATGATGCGGGCCTGCCAGTCGGATACCTGTCCCATGGGTGTGGCAACGCAGAATCCGGAACTCAGAAAGCGTTTTGCAGGCAAGCCGGAATATGTAGAGAATTTCATGCGGTTTATTGCCCGCGAGCTTCGTGAGATTATGGCGAAGCTGGGCGTAAGAACAGTTGCAGAACTGGTCGGCAGGACAGATCTTCTTCGGAAGAAAGAGAATTTAAGTGCGGCGGAGGCGAAGCTGGATCTTTCCGGTATCCTTCTGGATATGTCCAAAGAGGAGAGAAGCGCATCGACCTTCCGGCCGGAGAATGTATATGATTTCAAACTGCAGGAGACCAAGGATGAGAGCATCCTCCTTGCAGATGCAAAGATTAAAAAGGCCATATCCTCCGGAAAACCGGCAGAGGTGAAGGTTCATCTCCAGAGTGTGGACAGAACCTTCGGTACTCTGCTCGGTGCGGACATTACAAGGAAGCATCCCGAGGGACTTCCGGATGATACGATCACCGTGAATTGTACGGGATCCGGCGGGCAGAGCTTTGGTGCCTTTATTCCGAAGGGACTTACGCTCCGGCTTACCGGTGACAGCAATGACTATTTCGGTAAGGGTCTGTCCGGCGGCAAGCTGACAGTCCGTGTGCCGGAAGAAGCAAAGTACGATCCGCATGAGAATATCATCATCGGTAATGTGGCACTCTACGGTGCTACCTCCGGCAAAGCATTCATTGCCGGTATGGCGGGAGAACGTTTCTGCATCCGGAACTCCGGCGCGATTGCCGTTGTTGAGGGTGTGGGCGAACATGGCTGCGAATATATGACCGGTGGTATTGCTGTTGTCCTTGGCGAAACCGGAAAGAATTTCGCGGCAGGTATGAGCGGCGGTGTCGCTTATGTCCTGGATGAAGAGAATAAGCTTTATAAGAATCTGAATAAGCAGCTTGTAACGATGGAAGCGGTGGAATTAAAGAGCGATCAGGAAGAGCTTCGGAGCCTCATTGAAGAGCATGTGGCATGTACCGGTTCGGAAAGAGGAAAGACCATTCTGGAAAGCTTTGATACCTATGCGCCGATGTTTAAAAAGATTATTCCGACCGATTACAAGCGGATGCTGAAAGCGGTGGCCGGCTTTGAGGAGCAGGGCATGGATCCGGAAACGGCGAAGACCATGGCATTTAAGGCCATCACAGGAGGTGAAGTATAATGGGAAAGACTGCAGGATATCTGGAATATGACCGGAAACTCGGTCCGGTAAGACCGGAGGAAGAGCGCGTGCGTGATTTTGAGGAATTCCACGGGGCGCTCGGTCACGAGGAACAGCAGATTCAGGCGGCAAGATGTATGGACTGCGGCATTCCCTTCTGCCAGGCGGGTATGATGATCGCGGGGATGGCGTCCGGCTGTCCGCTGCATAATCTGGTACCGGAGGTAAATGATCTTGTTTACCGCGGCCAGATGGAGGCAGCATATGAAAGACTCAGTGTGACCCACAGCTTTCCGGAGTTTACCTCCAGAGTATGCCCGGCCCTTTGTGAGGCGGCCTGCACCTGCGGGCTGCAGGATGAGCCGGTTGCCACAAAGGAAAATGAAAAAGCGGTGATCGAATACGCCTATGTACATAACCTTGTGAAAGAGGAGGCACCGGAGGTAAGAACCGGAAAGAAGGTGGCAGTCGTGGGAAGCGGTCCTTCGGGACTGGCAGCGACACAGCTTCTGAACCGGCGGGGACACTTGGTTACGGTATATGAAAGAAGAGACCGTGTAGGGGGACTTCTTCGTTACGGCATCCCGAATATGAAGCTGGATAAAGCGGTCATCGATAGACGCGCCCGGCTGATGGAAGAGGCCGGTGTTAAATTTGTAGTGAATGCCGATGTGGGAAATACTGTTTCGGCTGAAGAACTGGAAAAAGAATATGACAGCGTCGTTCTTTGCTGCGGCGCATCCCAGCCCAGAGATATCAAGGCACCGGGAAGGGATGCGGAAGGGATCCGCTTTGCGGTGGACTTCCTTTCGGAAGTTACAAAACGTCTTCTCGACAGTGACATGAAAGAGAAGCCGGAGGAACTCGCAAAGGGCAAAAACGTGATCGTCATCGGTGGCGGTGATACGGGAAACGATTGTGTGGGAACATGTATCAGACTGGGAGCGAAAAGTGTGACCCAGCTGGAAATGATGCCGTGTCCGTCCGCAGAGCGTCTTCCGAGTAATCCGTGGCCGGAGTGGCCGAGAGTCCTGAAAACGGACTACGGTCAGGAGGAGGCTATCTGGAAGTTTGGCGAGGATCCGCGAATCTACAAGACTACGGTAAAAGAATTCCTGAAGGATGAAAACGGTAAGCTGAACGGTGTGGTTCTGGTTTCCCTTTCTCCCGAGCGGGATTCGAAGACCGGACGTATGAACATGGTACCCGTGGATGGCACCGAACGTACAGTACCCGCTGAGCTGGTTCTGATCGCAGCCGGCTTCCTGGGCAGTGAAAAATATGTAACCGATGCCTTTGGGGTCGAAACGGACGGCCGCACAAATGTAAAGACAGAGCCGGGTGCATTTGCATCCTCCAAGCCCGGCATCTATACGGCCGGTGATATGCACCGCGGACAGTCCCTTGTCGTCTGGGCCATCTCCGAAGGCCGCAGAGTAGCCAAAGAGGTGGATGAGGCCTTGATGGGGTACAGTAACCTTTAATTGAGAGACGGTGACGAGCACGCCATACTGATATACGTTTTCTGATGCACTGTGACACTTGCAAGGCAAAAAAGGTGTGACATACATCTTCGATTGTAGTATAATGCCTTCCGTATTTTCTAACCAAGAACTTTTATCATTCGGAGGAAAACATATGTGCGGAATAGTAGGATTTACCGGCCACAGCATTGCCGCGGAGATATTGCTCAGCGGCCTTAAAAAACTGGAATACCGTGGCTATGATTCGGCAGGCATGGCCGTGCTGGATGACGAGGGCAAGATGAGAGTCGAAAAAGCCATGGGCAAGCTCCA
>Ga0310691_10006020_pt1 | contig 13062 bp, 9 predicted proteins | sample 176DNAGHGlowgp2_FD_203887 | JGI IMG/M metagenome (GOLD analysis project Ga0310691, IMG submission 203887) | Sheep rumen microbial communities from Palmerston North, Manawatu-Wanganui, New Zealand - 1766 DNA GHGlow gp2 (v2) (version 2) | ecosystem: Host-associated > Mammals > Digestive system >... | reverse complement strand
CGATATTCCTGCCAGAACTCATCAGGCATAAATTCGGCTCCGCTTCCTATAGATTGACTTCCCTTGAAATTAAAGGCACCCGTCTCTGGCCGCTCAAAATTATGGTCACGGTAGGTGGTCTCGCGGCGGGCAAAGGCTTCGGGCACTCCAGGCATGAGTTTAAAACTAACCTCAATGTTGTCGCGCACCTTCAGGCGAGAGCCATTGGGCGCGCGATCAAAATCCTGCACCACGCTCATTCGCTCTACATAGTTGAGGTTGATATCATAAGGCACGCCCATCGAAACCCGCTTGATAAACATGGTGGTGTCCTCAAGCGAGACATACAAACGGCCCAAGAAACCAAACGTCTGAGGCGTAAAAGGCACAAAACTCAATACCGCGCAGCGCTCACCGTCGACATCCACCGTGTCGTTGAGATAAAACTTGTAAAAATCCACAGCAATGCGCGACAATGGGCTCACAAACCGATTGGTCAACAGAGTGACATCGTTCTGGAAAATGTCGATCTCGCCCATAAAGTCGTCCAGAATCTTTTTGACATTGTTCTGATCGATACGCTCGTCAATACCGGCATGTTTTGAGCCAAGTATGATCCGTTTATGCCCTGTAGCGTCATAATAGTCGCGAGCGACAGTCTCCTTGATGGATATCGGGAGTACACGTTTACCTGTGAGCATCGAGGTATCAGCATACTCGCTGATCCAGGCCTGCTCTTCGGGTTTGCTGATGATGTCGTCCAGGTTGCCCAAGCCCAGCATCATGCGCTCATACTGGGTGTAGCCGTAATGCGGGAAACGCTTCGGGTCGTTATCGTCGCGGCGGGCTCGCAGTTTTCTGATCATCTCAACAGCAGGATTATCCTTCTTGCTGTATTTCTCTTTTCCCTTGCGCACAACCACCTCGTCCAGTTCCACTCCCGAGGAGGCAAGGTCAACAAGTATCACACTACCCTGCCCCGGCTTGATTTCCACTTCCTTAGTCTTATAGCCCATTGCGGAAATACGCAATCGTGTGAAACTGGCGCGTGTGTTGATGTTGAAGCCGCCCTTGTCGTTGGCAATCGTTCCCTCGCTGGTTCCCATCAAGGATATCGAGGCATAAGCAATCCCCTCACGGGACAAGGAATCTCGCACCAGTCCTGTGATGCTGGTGACCGACGCCGTTTGTCCCAGCGCAGGTGCGGCTAGCACCAACAATGCCAGAATGACCGTCAACAACATAATATGACAACGTGAACCATGCATAGGAGTCGCAAAATTACAAAAATTTTAGTTGCCATTACAAAATGGCTATCAAAAAGCAGCCACTGGCCTGCATGACGTTTTTTTGCCGGTATCATTTGGCAGTTAGTCGGTCAATGCGTATTTTTGCGACAACAAATCATCCTAAAACGACATCAAGATGAAAGTCAAAGCAATTATCGCAATCCTGCTCGCGTGCCTTGCCGTAACGGCATTGCACGCGACAGATGACATCGTGCGTGCCGATTACCGAGTAGTGCCCCTGCCTGTGGTCAATGGCATCAAGAGCGCGGATTTCAGCCTAAGCGGGCAATGCCTCGTGAATTACCCAATGGGCAACCGTAACATGGAGCGCAACGCACAGTTTTTGAGCCAATACATTGAAGAAATAACCGGAATGCATCTGAGCATCCGCCCTGTTATCAACACTCAAGAGGGCAAAGGGAACATCACACTTGCCCTAGATCCAAAGATAAGCAACGACGAGGGTTATGAGATGCTGGTCACCCCACGCGGCGTGACCATCAAGGGCAAAACCGCCGCAGGTGTGTTTTATGGAATACAAGTGTTGCGCCAATCGATACCGATAGGCAACGCAGCCGTCGTCTATCTGCCTGCAGCCCAAGTGTCGTCCGATCCACGTTTTTCATATCGTGGCATGCATCTGGACTGTGTGAGACATTTCTTCCCCGTATCCACAGTCAAGCACTATATCGACATGATGGCCCTGCATGGCATGAACCGCCTGCACTGGCACTTGACCGATGATCAGGGATGGCGCATCGAGATCAAGAAGTATCCCCGCTTGACCGAAGTGGGAGGATGGCGCAAGGGAACCATCTTGGGGCACAACTCACCCGTGAACGACGGTATCCGTTATGGCGGCTACTACACTCAGGACGAAATCCGCGACATTATCCGCTATGCGGCTGACCGTTACATTACCATCATCCCTGAGGTGGACATGCCAGGACACATGGTTGCCGCAATGTCGGCTTATCCCGAACTGGGCTGCACCGGAGGCCCATACGAGGTGTGGTGCATGTGGGGCGTGACCGACGACATCTTGTGTGTCGGCAAAGACCAGACCCTGCGGTTTGTCAAGGACATACTGGACGAGGTGGTCGCGCTGTTCCCTGGCGAGTACATCCATATCGGTGGAGATGAGTCGCCACGCGTTCGCTGGCAGGAATGTCCCCGATGCCAACAGCGCATCCATGACTTGGGCCTGAAAGCGCACGACAAGCAAAGCGCCGAAGCGCTATTGCAGGGCTGGTTCACGACTCAAGTGCAACAATATCTCAGCCAGCATGGGCGACGCATCATCGGCTGGGATGAATTGCTGGGCTGTGATGTTGACACCACTGCAACCATCATGTCATGGACTGGTGCTGAACCCGGTGCCAGAGGAGCCATGCTGGGGCATGACGTGATCATGACGCCTAACACCCCGTTATATTTCGACCACTACCAGACCAAAAGCACATGGAACGAGCCCATGGCTTTCGGTGGATGCGCGACGCTGAAGATGGTGTATGATTTTGAACCCATAGCCGGCAACTTGCCAGCCGACAAACGCCACCACATACTTGGAGCGCAAGGCAACGTCTGGACAGAGTACATCACATGTGAGCCGCAAATCGATTATCAGGTCCTGCCTCGCATGGCGGCATTGAGCGAAGTGCTCTGGCTAGATTCTGCCAATAAGGACTATTCCGACTTCAAGGCACGATTAACTCATCTAGCAGAGATCTACAAATTCTATCACTGGACATACCGTGCCAAGAGCCTGGTCATGGAGAATGAAGACAAGGCGCAATAACGTCGCATCGGGCCTCTCGGCTTCATGAGGTCATCAACACAGGATTCCCGCAGGCTGCATGATAAGCAAGCACTGCGGGAATCCTGTTTAATATGATTAGCGGTTCAGCGGCTAAGCGCCAACTTGCATAAAAAATGGGCAGAGGCTCTCAAGCCAGATGATAAGAATACCAGCGACATAGCCAGCAAGTGCCAACAACGACACGCGCTTAACGTACCAGAAGAATGGAATCTTCTCGATGCCCATTGCCACAACACCGGCTGCCGAGCCGATAATGAGCAGCGAACCACCCACGCCGGCACAGAAGGTCAGCAAGTGCCAGAACAGACCATCCTCGACAAACGCCAGCAGATAGGGATCCACAGTGCCTGCCGGTGCCACATTCTCAAACATCTTGATACAAGCCGATACAAGAGGCACATTGTCCACGATCGAGGACAGCACGCCAATGAGGGAAGACATCAACACGGGCTGATGAATCTTGGTGTTCATCTCATCGGCAAGCGTGTTCAAGATTCCCACCTCGGACAGCGCTGACACAGCCATAAGGATACCCAAGAAGAAGAGAATGGTGGGCATATCGATGGTGTGCAGAGCCGACGACACACGGCCGCCCATCTTGGCATCAATCTTAAAGCGCTTCACCCATATCTCGGTGACGCCCCAGATGACGCCCAACGATAACAGGATGCCCATGAACGGGGGCAGCCCTGTTAAGGTCTTGAACAAGGGCACAAACAGCAGTCCTGACACACCGATAATCAGCATCGCCTTGCTCAGGTGGGGGTGACGATCATGTAAGTCGGGATTCTTGTCAGCCATTTTGGTTACGGTCTGCATCTTACCCTCCTTGATGAAGAATTGGGCAATGAACACAGGAACAACCATTGCAATAATACTGGGGATCAGCAGATTGACAATCAGTCCCACCGAAGTCACCTTCTCGTCCATCCACAGCATGATGGTTGTTACATCACCGATAGGCGAGAAAGCGCCGCCGGCATTGGCAGCAATGACAATCAGACCAGCGAACAGCCAACGCTCCTTCTGGTCACTGAGCAAGCGGCGCAACATCATCACCATGATGATTGTCGTAGTCATGTTATCAAGCACTGCCGACATAATAAATGACAATGAGCACATGATCCAGAGCAGATGACGCTTGCTTTTGGCATTAATATTCTCGGTGATGAATGAGAAGCCACCATATCGGTCGATAATCTCAACAATTGTCATAGCACCAATCAGGAAGACAACGATTTCACACGCATCTCCCAACTGGTTGACGATGGCCTCATGAATGTGAGGATCGTTACCCATCATGGCATAGACGGTCCACAACACACCACAAGTGAGCAACGCGAATGTTGCCTTATTAATGTGAAGAGGGTGTTCCAATGTGATCAGTATATAGCCAATCACAAAGATGATTATCATTGCAGTAACCATCACAAAAACGATTTAAAATCTAATTCTGATTGTAGAATGTGTGTATTTTATATGTAAAAACTACCCGTGGCCACAGCCACGTATTATTATCTCAACCTATCGGCATCGCGCAGTTTCTTCTTGTCGTTAGACATAGCCTTGTGCGCAAGCATGAGGAAGATTAGAGACAGTACCGGCAACGCCAGATACCACTGCCATGTGACCACGACGCCTTCCCTGCCACCAACGACAAATGCCTGAATACCAATAGCAACAAGCATTGCCAATCCGATGATGATGTCAACAAAGCACACCGTCATCTGACGCTGCAGATTCTTGAACAGGAATATGTCGATGAATGCCAGCAACGAAATCAGTACCACGAGCATCAGCATCAAAGGGTCGATATGGGTCACACCCACCTTGCCAGCCTCGAGCGCCCCATACACAAACGTTCTGTCACCCAACTGGAATGACAATGCAGGGAAAAATGCAAAAATTGCCATCAGAATCACCGCAATAAGCAGGTAAACTGATTGAATGCGTTGTATAACCATAAAGTGAATCAATTATATTAGTTATTAATTTGCGGCAAAATTACGGAAATTTTTCTATAATCAGCATAATTCATCAAGAAAATTCGCGCCGAACGGCTTTTATTATTATTTTTGCATCATATTTGCTATATCTCACGGATAAAACAAGTATTCCTACCCATGACAATTCAAGAAATAGAAAATATCCACCGACAGGCATCACAGTGCATCAATGATGCTGAAATGAATGATGCCTTCAGGCATATTTCGGCCCTGGCCGGTCAATTAGGCCGCGGCGACCTGAATGATGAACTTGAGCGGCTGCGCATCTCCTACACGTTTATGCTCAAATACCTGGAGCAAGGCGTCCTAGATCCCCAGCGCGACGAGATTCTCGCCAGCATCAGGCAATCGCTGGCTTCGCTGAACGACCAGTGCTATATCCACTTGCTGGATGCGACCAGCCCAGAAATCTTCTATACCCGTCGCCGTGAGTTGTCAGGCTCAGTACTAGTCGACCTTATTGAGCAATACCAAGGAAGTCTCAGAGAATTGTCACTGGCCCAGAGTGCACCTATCCAGCAAGATGACAGTCATGCCATTTTGTCACGACTACGACATGCCGAGGAAATTGAGACCAAACTATTTAACTGGGTATGGTCCACGTTTCCTCTCACAACAGATGACGCCAATAGCCTGAAACTGTGCATCAGCGGTGACATCCTTCCGGTTCACACCCGCTGTCTGATGGTCGCTGCACTGTTCTTGGGTCTGATGAAGTTTTATGATGAAAACAAATTGCTCATCCTGCTGGAGGCTTATACGCTGAGCGATGAGCCCGAGGTGCAACTCAGAGCACTGGTTTGTGCCATGCTCACCCTATTGGCACATCGCAAGCGCACAGCATCATCCAAGGGGATTCAGGCTCGATTATCGGCAATGCTTGAGACAAACGACTTTGACCGCGACGTGTGGAGCATACAGGTGCAACTGGCCAGATCACGCAATACAGAGAATGTCAAGCAGCGAGTGCGCAACGACCTCATTCCCAACATCATGAAGATGAGGCCTGACATCATCGACAAACTCAAGGACAAGGACTCCCAAGTCATTGACCTCAGCGATATCGAAGCCAACCCCGACTGGCAAGAATGGTTGGACCAGAGCGGCATCACAAGGCGTATCGAGGAATTCAACGCGATGCAGATCGAGGGAAGCGACGTGTTTATTGCCACATTCTCTCACTTGAAGTCATTCCCGTTCTTCAAGACATTGAGCAATTGGTTTCTGCCCTTCTATGCCGCGCAATCAGCAGTCGTACAGAATCTCGGGGCAGACAAGATAGGGTTGGCCGAGATTGTGCAGCACGCCCCCTACCTGTGTAACAGCGACAAGTACTCGTTTTGCTTGTCGTTGGGTGCCTTGCCCGACTCGCAACGCACGATGATGTCGGCACAACTCGAGGAGCAGAACGCGGCACTCAACGATGCCCGGCAATCTGAATTGCCCAACGACCGCCAGCAGCGGGTGCGCATCATCAATGCGTTTGTGCAAGACTTGTATCGGTTCTTCAAGTTATTCTCACGCCGTCGTGAATTCATCCCCGTCATGGATGAGCCTGGCCTGGACATGATCGACTGCTTGCCGCTGGCTCAAGTGACACGCGATGCCCACGTGCTCGAATTGCTTGGCGAATTATACTTCAAAAACGCCTTCTATGATGATGCCATCAAGTGCTTTATCCGTCTCGAAGGCATGGAAGCCGCGACCGACGACCACGTCTATCAGAAGATCGGATTTGCCTACCAAAACGCTGGTAAAATCTCACAGGCGCTCAACTACTACAAGCGCTATGAATTATTGCACGAGGATGACGCCTGGAACATTAGGCATATAGCCTCATGCTACCGGGCGCTCGGCAAAAACGAGAAAGCGCTGGAGTATTATAACCGCGCGGCAGCCCTCTTGCCCAACAACGTGTCGCTCACGCTCACCATTGGTCATGTGCTGCTGGAAGAAAACCGCACCAAAGAGGCTCTGCAACAATATTACAAGGCTGACCTGATGGAAGATGCCAAACATCGTGCGTGGCGCCCAATCGCATGGTGTTCATTCCTGCTGAGTGACTATGACAAGGCCATCGACTACTATGACCGCATTGCCCGCGACGACACGCCCTCGGCCCAGGACCTGCTCAACCGGGGCCATGTGCTGTTGTGCCAGGGTAATGCTCAAGAAGCCATTGCCACCTACCGCCAATGCCTGAAAAAGATGGATGGAGATTGTGGCAAGTTCCGTGAATCCTTCAAGGGTGATGCTTTGGAGTTAAGGTTGCATGGCATATCGGCCGTTGATCAGGCTTTGATTCCCGATGCCGTGTGCTCACAGATATAATAAGTAGAACAAGAAGATGATTGACCATAACACAGTACAGCAGATACTTGACGCAGCCGATATCGTTGACGTGGTCAGCGACTTCGTCAGCCTGAAGAAACGAGGGGCCAACTGGATCGGCCTTTGCCCGTTCCATAACGACCGCCGCCCTTCCTTCTACGTATCTAGAGCAAAGGGAATATGCAAATGCTTTGCTTGTGGTGAAGGAGGCAGCGCGGTCAACTTCATCATGAAGCACGAGCAACTCAGTTATCCTGAAGCGCTGCGTTATCTGGCCCGCAAATATCACATTGAGATCCAGGAAAAGGAACTCACCGATGAGGAAAAACAGGCACAGAGCGAGCGTGAAGCGATGCTGATGCTCAACGAGTGGGCCTGCGCCTATTTCGAGAAACAGTTGCATGAGACCCAAGCGGGACAGGAGATTGGGCTCGCCTATTTCAAGGAACGCGGTTTCAACGATGCGACGATCAAGGAATTCCGTCTTGGTTACTCCAGCGAGGGATATGACGACCTGTACAAGGCCGCTATCGCCCAAGGATTTAACCCCAAACTGCTGTTTGACGTAGGACTGTGCCTGCCCGACGACCATGGAGGTCATGACCGATTCCGTGGACGCGTGATGTTCCCTATCATGAATATTGCCGGCAAGGTCATTGCCTTTGGCGGCAGAACACTCCGCAAAGACAAGGAAGTCGCCAAATATGTCAATTCACCTGAATCTTCCATCTACTCCAAGCGAAATGTGATCTACGGCTTGCACCAAGCCAAGCGAGAGATCAGCAAGGAGGACAAATGCTTTATTGTAGAAGGTTATGCTGATGTCATCTCGATGCATCAGGCAGGATTCAAAAATGTGATTGCCTCGTCAGGAACCGCATTGACCGAGGGACACATCCATGCCATACGCCGTTTCACCAGCAATGTAACAGAAATGTTTGACGGCGACGCGGCCGGTATCAAGGCGGCAATACGCGGTGTAGACATGCTACTCAAAGAAGGCCTGAACATCAAGGTGTTGCCCCTGCCACCTGAAGATGATCCGGACACATTTGTGCGTGCCCACAGTCACACCGAGGTAGAAGACTATATCAAGCAGAACGAGTGCGACTTCATCAATTTCAAATCAGGGATCGTGCTTAACGATGCCCAAAACGACCCGATCAAGCGCAGCGCCGCAATCACCGATGTGGTCAAGTCCATCGCTCTCATCCCTGATGAGATTGCCCGCATGGTATATGCCAAAGAGTGCAGCAACCTGTTTGGCTTTGACGAGCAGACCATCCTGCGCCAGATCAAGCAACATCGCAACAAATATATCGAACAATGGCATAAGGAGAGACAGCAACAGCAGGCCCGAGAACAACGCCAAGCAGCGCAGCAAGCAGGCGGCAAGAGCCCTGCACAACAGCCTGAACCGCAATATGACACGCCCACTCTTCCACCCACACCCGACGATTTCGTCGAGAGCGACAGTACTCATGGCAATGGTGCCGACAATCGGGATATCGCAGCCCACAATGGCGTGGATATCCAGGAGCGGGAGGTAATCAGGCTCATCGTCAATTACGGCATGTGCTACCTGACCGACACTCAGTATGATGACGAAACCGTGCGCCCCACCACAGTGCTAGAATATATCAATAATGAGTTGCTGATGGACCAGATGGACTTTTCTAACAGGTTATACAAACGCACCTTTGAGATAGCCAAGCGATTTATCGATCCGTATTATCGCGACTTGGCCTCATTCAACAGCCAGTTGGAGAAGGACACCCGCGAGTTCATTTCACAAGAGATGGTCCAAACCGACGATCAAGAACCTCTTGAACTTGACAGCCACTCCTTGATAGTCGCTCAAGAGAATAAGGAAAAGTCCATTCAAGCCAAGGCTAATGCCACAGCCATGAAGAAGTTGATGGACTTCAGCAGCAGTTATCTGATGAAACTGCTGTGTTCGATTGATGACGACCAGGTGCGGCAACTGGCTTGTGAACTGGCCACCGACAATCTGCCCCAACTGAGTAAGATACACACCAAGTATACCGTTATTGTTGAAGAGCGCGACAGACTGCTCAGCATTGTCCCAGAGCGCCTCTATAACTGGAAAAACGCGTTGCTCATTATCAAGATCAATGAGGTGAAGGCACAGATAGCAAGCGCCGCAGCCGACCAGTTGCCCCAATTGCTCGAACACCTGCAGGAACTATACAGTGTGCGACACCAACTGGCCGCCATCATTGGTGACCGCGTGGTTAATCCCAACTGAGTTTTTTTCTTAATTTTTAGCACTTTTCAGCAACAAATCGAGTAATAATTACTAAATTTGTCGCATCATTTTTGCATATAGGCAACAAGATTTTTAAACCATTACTTTAAGCATAACAACACAACATACTGATTATGAATATTAAGAACGTCTTAATTCTATTATCCTATGCTGTTGCAACCTTGACAGTGCAGGCTCAGATGAACCTTCCTCGCACGGTAGTAGACAGTAATGAATACTATTATTATGTGGCAGGAGACAATGAGAGCATCTATGATATTGCAGCCAAGTTGGGAGTAACCAAAGATTTCATCATCCAGAACAATCCTGATGCGGCCGACGGCATAACCAGCGGCATGTCACTGTTTTTCCCGGTCAGTGATCAGGGAAAAGCCGTTGCTAAAAAGGCTCCGGTAACAAACTATCAGGCACACATCGTCGAGCAGGGCGAGACACTCTATGGTCTGGCCAAGCGCTATGGCGTAACCGTAGACGATTTCATCGCCATTAATCCAGGGGCCGAGAAGGGATTGAAGGTCGGTCAAAAACTGAATATACCTCAAGCGGCATCAAAGACGGTTGATGCTGCAACCAACCAACAAGTGGCCAACGCTTTTAACCACAGTTCCAATAACATCGTTGTCAGCCCTCAGAATGCAGAGACGGTGTTTCACCAACTGAAGGAAGGCGAGAACATCTACAGCCTCGCCAAGCAGTACAATTCCTCGATTGAGGGCATCATCACAGCCAATCCCGGCCTGAAGCCCGAAGAGTACATGCCTGGTGCCACAGTTAAGGTAGTCAGCAACTCAGCCCTCCCCTTCATCTATGAACGCACCAATTTCCGCAACCATAAGTATGAGGTCAAGCGTGGTGAGACTTTTGCTTCGATTGCGGCAGCCAATGGCATCACCGAGGATGCGTTGAAGTCAGCCAACCCTGACCTGAAAAAAGTGAAGAAAGGCAAAACCATCACATTGCCCAAGCCCTATCAAGAGCGCATTACGGGCGAAATGGCAACCATCCCGTATGAAGAACTGCGCGCTTACTATGAGCCCCGCATCAACGACCTGTACCACGAACTCGTAGGTAAGCGGCTCGAAAATGAGGTGAATGTAGCCATGATTCTCCCCTTCCAACTGCACAAGAGCGCCCCTCCCAAGCAGGCTTATCTCTACACTGACTTCTATAAGGGGTTCCTGCTCGCGCTGGATAGCGCTAGTCACATCACGGACAAACACATCAACCTCAAGGTTTACGATACGCAGCACAACTTGAATGTGACCGACAGCATTCTGCTGTTGCCTGAACTCAAGACCATGAACATGATTTTCGCTCCAAGCGAGCCTCAGCAGTTATCGAGAATCAATGCTTTCGGCAAGGCTAATGGCGTCAACATCATGAACTGCTTCACGACCAAAAACGAGGATTACCTTGATAACCCTTACGTCTATCAAGTGAACACCCCTACCGACGAGATGATGCACAACGTGATGCAATGGTTTGACGAGCACTTCAAGGGCTATAATGTGATCTATCTGCTGGCTCCAAGCGACAATGACAAGGAGATGTTTGAGCACATGCGCAAGCATATCAGCGGCAAGCGCTACAATGCCCTGACCATCAACGTGAACGGAGACTTGAGTTACAACGAGATTTCCAACCGTATGGATCCGGGTTCAAAATACGTGTTCATACCCTCATCCGGTGATAAAACGCTGATTAAGCAATACGTCAAGGCCCTGAAGCAAGTCAAGGCCGACCGCTTTGACTGTGACCTGTCGCTGGTCGCATTCCCCGAGTATGTGCTTTACCTAAAAGACTATCAGACCGATTTGCAGGATATCGACACCTATATGTTCACCCGATTCTTCAACGCCAAGGGCTTCCGCACCCGCGACCTGGAGACGGCCTATCGGACCAACTTTGGCGAAGAGCCCTTACAGGCTATCCCTAACATGGCTATCTATGGCTATGATATGGGAATGTATCTGCTCAAGTCTTTAGGCGCTGACGGTATCATCGATGACGAGACGCCATTGTTCAAAGGCATTCAGACAAGCATGCAATGGCAACGCGGTGACAACTGGCGCGGTTACACCAACCAAGCCATCGAGATTGTCCACTTCTCGCCCGACCATCAAATCACGGTGAATGTGAGATGAGGCACATCATTCTGGCCATATTGTTGTCACTGATCGCCCTACCGGGCGTGTCACAGTCTCATTACGAGGGCACCATTGCCGTGGGCGGCAAGGCTGGCGCTACATTTTCCCGAGTCAATTTCAACCCTGGTGTTGAACAGACTATGCTCCCCGGCGCTACGTTTGGAGCGATGTTCCGTTATATCGAGGAGAAGCATTTTGGCCTCATTGCCGAACTTAATATGGCCCAGCGGGGCTGGAAAGAAACGTTTGATGATGCGCCCTATAGATTCAACCACCGCTTCACCTACATCGAATTACCCATCATGACGCATATCTTCTTTGGTAGCCAGCGTATTAAGGGCTTCTTTAACTTAGGGCCAGAGATTGAGGTAATGATTGGTGACAAAATCTCGTCCAACTTCGCTTATCAAGACGCTGCCACTATGGAATATTTCCTGCATGACACACGTCATATCGAGCAGATGACAGCCGAATTGAAGAACAAACTGGACTATGGCATTTGTGCTGGTGCTGGGTTTGAAGTCAATCTAAGCCGCAAGCACTCACTATTGCTTGAAGGCCGGTTCTATTATGGCTTGACCGACGCGTTTGCCAATCATAAGACCGACACATTCTCCAGTTCTAATTCTATGTCGGTAATGGTTACATTAGGCTACTTTTACCGTCTGAAGTAAGTAGATGATCAGAACACCGGATTGATTGAAAAGCGACAATGGGGGCTACAGCGCTCCCATTTTTGTTTATAATTCTGATTAACAATTTTTTATCACTTACCGCAGCAATACATTGCCTGTTTCTGTTATCTTTGCGCATCAGATAGCATAACCAACTCAATTATACCCACCGAGCCATCTTCATGACCGAGGAGGTTGCTGCACTGCTCAAAGGGAAATATGGAACCGTCGATGCCCTTGAAGACCAACTGATTGCTACGGCACGCCGGCCACTGTATGAGCGGGCCTATGCCAACTATTATGCCAATCCTGGCAGCGCCATCGACCCCGACAAGGTGTCGAGTTGATGCCCGAGGAAAAGGAATTCACGGTCAACGGCGTAACCTTCATCATGAGCCCTGTCGAGAATAGCGTGGTTCCGACCTATCACAGCCATGGAATCGGCCTGCGATTAGCCCTATAAACAACTGTTTGATAAAAAAACTGGCATAACTATTGCTATAGTATCAAGGTATTTTGTAAATTTG
>Ga0310691_10006018_pt1 | contig 13066 bp, 18 predicted proteins | sample 176DNAGHGlowgp2_FD_203887 | JGI IMG/M metagenome (GOLD analysis project Ga0310691, IMG submission 203887) | Sheep rumen microbial communities from Palmerston North, Manawatu-Wanganui, New Zealand - 1766 DNA GHGlow gp2 (v2) (version 2) | ecosystem: Host-associated > Mammals > Digestive system >... | reverse complement strand
TGCTTCAGACAAAACTAATTTATTTAATTCTTCCTCTTTTAATTTTTTACTTTTCTTAGATAGATTAATTATTTCTTCGGAATTATCTATAATAAAATCTATAAGAATTTCCCAATCAGATTTTTTTAAATCTTCAAATTGGCTACAGTAAATACCTAAACCTTTATTTCCAAGAGAATCCCAATCCAGAATTTGTTTTAAATTATCCTTAATAATATTTCTATCAGAAAAATCATCACTAGTAATTAGGCGAGCGTAAGTAGTAATTAACTTACGCTCGTCAATTTCTCTAAGAAGATTAGTATTAACTATCAGTTGAATCATTTTTACGTTCATCATAAAGAATTTCGGGAAGATTGCCTTCATATCCGTAACTGGATAATTCTATTATAGATTTTTCTTCTACATGGAGATTACAATCATTTCTCCATTCATATTCTTTATAATCTAAATATTCTTCAAGTGAATCACAATCTTCATTGTCATCTTCATATGCCTCTTCATAATCCATTAAACGTGCATAGTCCTCCCAGAAGTTTACTGTTTCTTCATTCCAAAACCAATCAGTAATTTTTGGTATATCATGTGGATTATCTTTACTAAAAGCACAATAGTAATTTTGTATTCCACAAATAGGTGGAGAGGTAATTATTAACCAAGACTTAATATTTTTATTCATAATCAAATAAACTTGCTGCTTTTACACATAATAGTTCCCCCATTTCTTTTTCTTCTAGGGCAGAATACTCACTGTTATTGATTATATCATCCAATTCAGATAAGAATAACCTTCTTAATTCTATTTTTTCTTCATCTATTTCATATTCTTGATACTCTAAAGCCTCTTTTAGTATAGCCTCAGCTAAATCTTGAGTGTATTCAATATTATGTTCTTTTAAAGTATCTTTAATCCAAGATATATCCCATTTATCATGTATATCCCAACCTTCCTCTACTTCTGGAAGAAAAGTATCCTCCCAAATTTCGGAAGCTTTCATTTCAATATCATTCATAAATCGTCTCTAAATGCTTTAAATGCTGGTTGTAATGGTATTCCATCATCGGAATAATAAAAGAATTTACATTCTCCTATATGGTCTTTATAAAGCTTTTCAAAGTTATTTACATATTCTTCCTTTTGTTCTCTATCCCCAAAAGGTTTAGCTTTGAAAGTTCTACCATCTTTCATTTCCATTACAAATACCATATCTTCAGTTCCTCTAAGTCCTAATTCATAACCAATTACTTTAAAAGTATCATCTTTATATACTTTAACTTTTATCATATCATTAGTTCTTCCATTAGGACGATATACTTTATCTGGATCTCTAATAACTAAACCTTCCCAACCTTCTGAAATATATGTATTATGAAGATTTAGAATATTATCCCATCCAGAAATTTCTACATGAGGAACAAATTGGATTCTTAATTCATCAACATCAAACTCTTCATTAGGTTGAAATTGTAATTGTAATTCATCTCTAATTTCCATCATATATTTTAGACGTTCTTTAAATGATTTATTTACATCTACAATATCATACCAAAAGAATTGAAGAACCTCTAAATCTTTAGCCACTTTTTGTGTTCTAGCTATAGAATTAAGTTGTTGAAGAGTATAACCATGATGATAACATTCTCCATCCATTATAAGGCCTGGGTGGTCTTTGAAACATTTAATAAGTTTCTTATTAGATAATATTTCTACCATAGCACCATCATAATTCATAGCTCCTCTAGATGCTGTGTGCAATTCACCATCATCCCCCATATAAATCAAGGCTCTTAAACCATCAATTTTTCTGGAAGCTAACCATTTTTTATCAAAGATTTTCTTATTAGTTACTTTATCAGCTTGTTTAGCTAACATGGGTTTACAAACACCGTCTTGTCCAGTAACTATTTCTCCTAAGATATTATTTATTTCTTCTAAAGAAAGTTCATCCGGATTACAATCTATTTTTCTATATCCTTTATCCAGTTTCTCTTTGACTAAATGGTTATACCTTAATTCGAATTGTTCTTTTAAAGTTCTTTTAGCAAGTCCTTTATCAACAACTAAATCCGGTTGTTCGGTAACCTTTCCATGTAATTGATATGATTCCCTATGAATAATATACTTATCTATATAAGGGTGTAATTCATTTTCTATTTCTTCTGCATAAAGATGAAATACTCTTATTTTATTTGTAACACTTCTACTAATTAAATATGTTTCAATCATGCTCTAACTAAACCACCATCAGTTCCTCTTTCAGTATCTGACAGATCGTCCCTTTCCACCCAAAGTTGTTTTATCACTCTTCTAAAAGCTACTTGAGCTATGGCTTCTCCAACCTTATAAGGTGCCAATTCATTTTCCATTTCTAAGATATTCAATTCTGTATCTCCTTCAGGAAATAATTGTTCAAATGAAGTACGAAGTTTATACATTACAAACCATTCTCCTCTATAATTAGAATCTATAGTACCAGGAGAATTAGGCATATAACATTCCTTCTTAGTATTAGTACTTCTGGGTTTTATTTCTGCTTCATATTGAGGAGAAAATTCTGTAGCAAATCCTAGACCATATTCAAATCTATCATACTTTGGATTATATTTACAAGAAGTAGCATATAAATCACAACAAGCATCTCCATCATGTTTATAATGTGGCATTACAGCATTTTCATCTAATTTTTTAAATTTAATCCCTACCATTTAAGTAATTTATTAATTGATTAATAGCATTATCTATTTCAGAATAGAAAGGCTTTTCAGATTTATCTTCTATAATTACCACAAACGGGTTTGTTCTAGAACCATAATAAGACTTAATTCTTTTAGCCTCATTTTTAGTATCTACATATTCAATGAAAACAGGTTCTTTGAAAGATACTATCTTTAATAGTTCTTTTTCTTTATCAGAAGCATTTACAACTTTAACTGTTTTCATATCGAGGTATTTCTCTCCAATATACAGGTTCTACATTACAGTTCCATTTATAAACATACCAAGAACCTTTTTTATAAAAACCTTCTGATGTTCCACCTTCTTCAGTATAAATAAGTATATCTCTCGGAGTATCAGGAAGATACTCCGGAGAATACCATCTATCTGATTTAGAATATCTTACATCTGCTAACTTGATGCCCATGCTTTTATTATCAAGACAATTATAAAAGCTACAAAAAGTAAGGAGAAAGATATCCAGATTGGACTGAATACCCACCACCAAGACCATTTAATATAGCCTACTATCTTTGCCCAAGCAAATAAAATAGTTAGTATCGAAGGGAGAAGTCCTCCACTACAATTTAACGAAATTTTATTCATATTCTCTAAGTTTTCCATCTTCTAAAATAAAAGCTTTTCTACAATCTAAACAGGCGTAATCATCTTTTATAATAGCATCTTTAAGTTGGGTATGACCAAATATTTGATACAATCCTGGAATGTGTTCATTTGCATCATACTCTCTAACATCACCCCAAATACAACTTCCTACTTCACTGTATCCTCCTCTATAAGAGGATACATCAGCTAAAGACTTATCTTCAAATTTTAGATTTTCTAAGTCTTCAAGTTTTAATTTATTTATTTCTAACCATTTTGGTAATACTCCAGAATGAGAAAATAAATAATTATCAACTTGGTAGATTAGTTGTGTTTTAAGATCTTTTATATAATCTTTAATCTCATACTTATGAAATAAATCCAATCTATCAGCCATATCACCAACTATATAGTTGGCATCGTGGTTCCCGAATAGACATACACATTTGTCTCTATGCTTCTTTACAAAAGGAACCAATTCATCTCTAAGTCTATGTCTTGATAATTCTTTACTTACTTCATAAGGGTAGGGGTCGTGATAATCTCCTAAGAATACTATTTTATCAAAATCGTCAACATGAGAACATGGTTCTACCCAAAAATCTCTACCATGAACATCAGGAATTATTAGAATTTTCATAAAATTTTCTAAAATGTTTAACTATGGGTATTAAATCATTTTCATCTGAAATACTCCATCCAGTATTTTCTGTTTTAAAATTAATAAATTTTCCCCCTCCACCATCTCTAGTTTCTAAAGTTAAAGATTGATAATCTTCTTCTCCAGACTCACAATCTGGTAATTGCATATAAGTTACAGAAATTTTTTCTACTAAAACCTCTTCCTCGTCTTCTTTAGGAAATCCCTCATTTATTATTTTAATCATAATTAATTACATTTACTATATCCACATAATAAACATTGGTCACATCCCCCTACGTGGGTTAACCCTTTAAGATGACATTCAGGACATTCATCATATTCTTCTACTGATTTAAGTGCTTCTTCTATTCTATATTGTTCGTAGCCTACACAATTTTGGATTCTATCCTTTACTTCTTTGGACATTTCTTTTAAAGCTATACCAACAGCAATTGGACAACAACTACCCTTAGAAGTATCTTTTTTAGTTGCAGTGCGAACAGCATAAGAAGGACAAACTCCACAAGAATTTAATTGGTCTATTATAGCTTCTACAGGAAGCCCTCCTCTAGCTGCTAAACTAATCATTCTAGAAAGTCCTATCATATAATTATTACAACCACCTTTAGAGCCTTTAGAAAGATATGTTTCTCTTAATTCCCCAGTTTCTGGATCAAAGAAACTTTCAACATGTAAAGTTCCACAACCTGTAGTAAGAGTCCTTTTGAGTCCTATACAATTATCATTAGCTTTAACAATAAATCCTCTAGGTAGCTCATTGTGAACAGCCTCTAATTGGATTTCTTTAGATTCTTTTTTAGGTTCTTCTTTTTCAGTCGTAAGAATACCTTCTCTTTTACAACCACTTCTATAAATTGTTACTCCTTTTAATTTCTTTTCCCAAGCATAAAGATATAATTGTTTAACATCGTCTAAAGTTGCTGAATTGGGAAGATTTATTGTAGAACTTATTGCAGTATCACAATACATTTGTAATGCAGCTTGCATATTAATTCTATCTTTCCAATTAATATCTTTAGAAGTAACAAAATAATCAGGCAAATCTTCTGTATTATTAAGCCATTTATATTCTTTTACAACAGGAAGATCAACTTTATAAAAAGTAGGAGCATCTCCATTTAAAGATTCAGTCTTTCTTGTATAAGATAATTCAAAGAATGGCTCACATCCAGTTGATATATTAAGCATCGTTCCTATCGACCCAGTTGGAGCAATACTAAGAAGAGAGCAATTTCTTAAATGATTTATTGCTTTAAACTCTCTTAATTCATCTGAAGTAAAAGCACTTCTAAATATTGTAGAATCCCATACACAAGGTTTATATTTTGGATAGTTACCTCTTACTTGTGCTAAAGCAACACTAGAAGTTACTGCTTGTCTAAATATAGTTTTCATTAAATTAGAAGTAAATCCTACAGCAGAAGGACTACCATACTTAATCCCAAGTTTTACAAGACAATCAGCTAGACCCATTATTCCTATACCTATATTCCTATAGTTTTCAGCTACTTCTCTCTGTTCTTTTAATGGATGATTTTTAAGATTCAATTCTAATACATCATCCATTATTTTTACTATATAAGGTATATCATCAATGAGTTCCTTATAGTCAAACTTGGCAGACTTAGTAAAGGGATTTAAGACATATTCAGAAACATTAATAGAAGATAAGTTGCAAGCTCCATTCTTACATAGTGGTTGTTCTCCGCAGGGATTTGTGGTTTCTATAACATACTCTGGATCATATTCTAACAAGTTGTAATTTCTTAGCATGTTAGTATAAAGAATTCCAGGTTCTGCATAGTCCCAAGCTTGTTGACAAATTAAATTAAATAATTCTACTGGATTTACAGTATATTCTAATTGTCCTCCTTCATATTTGAATACTCTATCGACATGTGTAATGTTTTCTTTTACACATTTCATAAATTCATCATCTATTTCAAGAGAAAGATTAGCCTTATTAATTTTATTTAAATCAGACTTTATAGTAATAAACTTACTAGCTTCAGGATGCCAAACATCTATAGACATCATCAATGCTCCTTTACGAGAACCTCCTTGACTGATACTTTCAGTTACAGTATTAAAAATTTCCATAAAAGGAACTATACCATCAGATTCAAACTGTTCTTTAATTTTAGCTCCCTTAGGTCTTATTTTTGATAGAGAAATTCCTTGCCCTCCTTGTGCTTTAAAAGTTTTAGCAATATTGGTAGCTGTTTCCATTATACTATCTAAAGAATCTTCTACAAATCCACTTGAATAGCAATTACTAAAACTTCCTTCTTTATTGGTTCCAATATTGGAAAGTGTTCTTCCTCCAAATAAGAACTTTTTATCTTTAATTAATCGTTCAATTACAGGGTTGTTATTACTAACTCTTTTAAACCACTCATTTAACGTTTCATTATTCCATCTGTATTTTTTATTCCAAATATCCAGAGATAATTGGTTTCCATCCAACCATTCTTGTTCTGTCATTATAAATAAAATTAAAAAGGTTTAATAAATATAAATAATATCTTCTCAAAATAGAGTCGTGAATATTAAATATATCTATTAAACCTTTAAAAGTAAAATTTATTTATCTGAATATTTCCATCCTATTCCAAGTAGCTTTTGGTTCCTCATAGAATGGATCTTTAATTTCATTACCTGATTGCTCAAGAATTTTAGTACTCCAAAGAAGTTGACCAAACCTCATATCTGGATATTTATCAACCAAATATGATAAAGATTCTAGTATTAATTTATTATAATACTGTCTTCTTTCGATTTCCTCTTTCATACTCCTAAAATATTTCTTATAAGAAGAGACTTTTCAGCTTGATTCATCAAATCCCGCTTAAGTCCGTCTGTAATAGTTTGGGTAAATGCCCCATAAACGTCATACATACTAGCTTCTTTATTGCCTATAAAGTAGTCACTATCTTCATTTAAGAATAAGTCTTTATAAGCTTCTATAGGAGCAGAAGTAGCCACCTTAACTTTACCGAATCCAACATCATAAGAGCAATCAATACAGTTTCTTACCCATCTTCCAAGTTGTTCACTAATGAGTCTATCATCAGTATTGAATTCCATATTCTGAAGTTTTCTAATCATAGATGCAGATTCATCAGTCATTCTTACTAAATCATCTACATATCTATAATTTAAAGCCATTTCAGATTCAATTTCTTGACATACTAGATATTCCGGAGAAAATATACAAAGATTAGTACAAGCTTGATTTAAACCTCCCTTATACACTTTGAATACTGGTTTTCTAACATCTAAGCCATATACCATACCTATAACATTATTATGGTTAGGAATTGGATATTCATCAGGAAGCACTGCTTGAATCCAAACTCTATTAAAAGTTTGATCTTCAAGATTTACCTCACCATCAGAAGTATAAGTAATCTGATTTGGTAACTGAACTTGAACTCTAAAATCTGAAGTAAGTTTCTGAACTCTTTCCAAGAAAGGTTCTACATAAGCAGCTGTAGAGAAATATTCTCTATTTTTAATTCTAGTAGCTTTGCCTGCTAATAATTGATCCAGTGTAATTTCCATATTAATCCTTGTCTTCTAATTCATTATTTAAATAATGATTGAATAATAATCTTCCAAGAGTCTCATTATTCTCTCTTACTTCAAGAATAAGATTATTGACTATAATTTTATCTCTATTATCAAATTCGTGTTTTTCAGTTAATTTTCCAAATCTTTTATAATAGTAACCATTGCGTGAACTACTCCAGAATACTATACATATAGTATTGTCTTCCATATCAAAACTTATTTCAGCAGAATCTTTTTCACTTATATTTACATTAAATGTAAACACCTTATCAATCTCGGTAATATTAATATACTTACCTTGCTCAATATACTTTCTAATAAGTTTAGCTGCTTTCTCTACTGTGATTTTTTCCATAATTAATATTCTTCGTCGTCTTCTAAGTTATTAATAGTCTTATTTGAACTTTCCTTAAAGAAATTATAAAAGTGATTTAAAGTATTGTTAGAAATATATTTCCTAACTTCTATCATCAACAACTCCCATAAAGGTTCGGATTCCTCATTACAAAGAACTTCTTCATAATTAGATTTGTTAAAACTTACAAACATTTTAAATCTGCCATCTTCAGTAAGTGAACTTGCTGTAATGTCAAAACATTCATTAGTTTCTGGATTTGTAACTTGAAGGTTATCGTTATAGATCTCTTTAATAGGAAAGTCTTTAAGCATTGCCTTCTTTATAAACTCTTTAACATCATAAAATTTAATTTTCTTCATTTTCTTCATATTTAGAATCATCAATTACTATATCTATATTTTTATACTTTTTCCAATTTTCTATAACAGCTTCTTTATTAGAACTTGGAGAAGCTCCTAAATAAACTGTCATGTTAAAACTATTCAATTCTGCATTGAAATTATAAAATTCTCCAGCTTTATCAAGAAATTCAAAGAACTTATTTACAAATAAAGGAGCTAAAGATTCTCTATTATCTTTAGGATAAAGTTCTTTTAAAAGTTTTTCTATTTCTTTTTCCAAATTAGCTGGATGGTCATAATCTCTATATCCAGGATAGCGGTTTCCATCTTCATCAATATGTCCTTCTACATATTTACTAACTATAGGACATTTACAATACTCCTTAAGAATATTTATGGTATCTAAGAAATCTTGTTTTTCGTCAATCTTGTAAGCATAAACGTATGAATCACATACTTCTTTCATTACATCTTTGGGAAGATAATAAAAGTTAAAAGGAGCAGGCCCACAATAATCAAAATGAGATATTTTCTTATCAGAGTTTTCCCATACTTTTTCTAGGTTTAAATATAACCTATTTTCTTCCACGAAGGAATCCCAATCAATGGCTGGTTGTGCAAGAGAATATAATTCTTGCATACACATTGATACAGCTTCACTTAAAACATCTCTTCTGGTTTTCATTTCTAAAAGTTTTCAAAAGTTCCTATTGTTCTAGTATCTCCAATGAATAAATCATATGAAACACCATATGAATTTCTAGAGAAATTATAGTTACTATAATCAGAAGCTCCAAAAAGACTTAATACATTTCTATAATCAAATCTTTTACAAGAATTTAATTCATTAGAATGTAAGTCCCCTTTAACAAAATGAATATTATCCCCATGAACGTTATTTGCATCTAACCACTCATATATCATAGTCTTAGACTTATCATTTAATGTTAGAGGTAATCCTCTCTTCATAAACTTATCATCTTTACCATGACAGATAAGGTAGGTATGATCTTTAAAGGTATATTTACCTATAAAATCTTTAAACAACATATAATCGATCTCTGGAGCTAAATTCCTAACTACATTTAATAGGGCTAAAGTTGCTACATATCCAGTTATTCCGTCATGATTTCCATCTTTAACTGAATATATCTTAATTATATTAGCAGCATCTTTTACTTTAAGTATGAAACTAGTCATTACTTCGATGAAAGTAGTAATCTGTTCCATGTTATCCATATTTTGAGGCATATAATGATCTCTTCTAGCTGTCTGATTATCCATACCATCTAAATTATCTCCGAGAAGATTTATTATTAAAGTATCAAGATGTCCAAATTCATGGATTTTACAGGCTAAAGAATCAAGTCTTCTTTCTATCTCTTCTCTATCCCATTTATTTGGATATAAAGTATTAGACTCACACTTCGCACCTATATGTAAATCGCTTAAATGTATTATAATAGAAGTATCAGAAAGTTTTGGAGAAAAATTTGTATTATATGTATAGTCTCCGTTAATATTAACATTGATATTCTCTATACTCTTTACAAAATTCTTATATTCCAGATTTTCTTGAGCTAACTTATTTATTAATCTATTAGCTTCAGCTAGTTGGTCTTTCTCTAATCTTCTAAGAAGATTATTTTCTTTATTTTGATTATGTAAATTAACAAGTTCTTCTTCAGTATGTTCCTCTATCATATGAGGAGGAAATTCAGAGTTACTTTTATAGATATTAAAAGCCCTTAATATTCTTTTAAATTCTACAAAAGTATACATAGGAAACTCTCTAGAAACAATTTTCTGAGTTAAGTTAGAACCATATATAGAATATAATCTATACAAGGTTTCCATTTCTTTTCTATCAAGTTTCCCGCTTAGAGGAACAGTATCCTTTCTAAAGATTTCAAAGGTATAATATTGGATATTTCCTTCTTCATCCCGTTCTATATTAGTTACTGCTCTGTCATCAGTTTCTACTGCTTCAATTTTGTTTACTTTTACTCTGTTATATTCATCCAGAAATTCTTTAATTAAATCAGTAGGAATATTTTCAGAATTTACTATAATTTGTTTCTTATTATACCAATATCTGGATTTTCTTTTGCTATCTTTTAAAGATGATAATTCTTTTAGTTCTTTAATTAATTCTTTTACTTTTTTCTCACTAATTTTATTCATTTTTCAATGTTGTACAATAATGCAAAAAGGCAGTTAAGAATTACTTCCTAACTGCCTATATAAAAAATCTGAATTAATCAATTACTTGATAACCAAACACGAGCAATTTACACTTTGTAGTGTTCTTACTGGGAGTATATTCAACAGTCTCATAAAGAGTATTCTGTTCCTTAGCTCTCCACTCAATGTGAACGGTTACGGTTTCACGATATTCACTTACAAAATCTTTTGCAGCCTGTTCAGCCTCTTTGCTAGTCTTAGCACGACCAACCTCGCTACCGGCGGCATCACGAATTACATAGAACTTCTCAGGACTGTGAGTTCTAACATCGTATTTAGGTTTATTCACCTTATAAGGATTCATTCTCTTATCTAGAATAGGACTCTGAAGAACGATATATGCACCATCATTAGGCATAGTGAACTTCTTATTCTTAAGATAGTTCTTCATCCATTCTTTAAGACTCTCCTCGGTAAGAGCATTGTCTTTGCAGAACTTCTTATAAGACTGAGTAGCATCAACACGAAGATTCAAAGGAGCTGCATTTTTGATTGCTTCATCTTTGGTAGTACCAATTACTTCAAATTTCTTAAAAAATACATTATTCTCTTTCATAAAATTAATTAATTTTACATTATTTCATTCGGATTTCTCCGTCATATAGAATTATCTATTACCCTTTAAAAGAGTAATCTAAATATATCTCATACGAGATTTTATCAATCTTAAAAAATGTTAAAAAGGCAAATAACATTTAAAAATGGAAACTATTTCATTTAGAATGTCTTTACCTTTCAAACCGAAAGTGGGAAAATCACCATAAGTACCGTATCCAAAATCTTCACACACTATTGCCAATCCCCGTAAAAATTCTTCGGGCAATCCAAGACCTTTACTTAATTTACAAACTAATGCGTAATAGGTTAAGTCCGGTAGCTTAGGTTTATTCTTATAGTACAAATAACATATCAAAGAAATTAGTATAAATTTATTTTCTATACTACTTCTTTTTTCGGAACCATTAATATTTCCAATACTAAAATGCTCAGAATAGAATTCTTTTAACTCATTGAAATTCATAACCATTAACAATATTTAAAATTGCAGCAGTTTTTAGAAGATATTTAAATTCGTTAAATCCTTTCTTATACATTTCAGAAGTCATTGGGTATACCAATGTATTATAACTTGGAATAGTAGAAACTACTAAGAAATTACCCTTAATAGTTGGGTTTTCCAAGTTAAAGAATTTACTAGCACACAATTTTAGTAGATAAGAATACATACCCAATTCTCTTTCATAGCTAAAATATGCTGGATCAAATTCATTAGCCAATCTAGATGTAGTCTTTAAGTCATTAACTGTAATTATGTTCTCCTCTTTATCTATAGTAAAGTTATCTAACTTAGACTTTAATTTATAAATTCGAGGTTCATAACCATCTACAGTAATTTCTACATCTAATAATATTGTTTGTTCATTAGCACTGTATGGATTTTCTAACAATCCAGTTGGATGAAGAAGTTTATTAAACTCTTCATTATTACAAGCTTCTAAACAACAAGTTAATAAACCATAAGACTTTTCATCAATATAGACTCTTTCCTTATCAGATATTGGATTCTTATCCTCATAAATACATCTGTCTCTCCAGAATTTGTTACATTTATCACGTAATTTTTTAATTATGGGAGCAGTTAATTTATCTTTATAATATCCGATTTTATAAGATGCTATTTTGATTTCATCGTCTGTAGGAGTAGTTCCATTTGGATTATATAATTCTAGAGCCATTAATCTAGCTTTAGCTGTTGGAGTATATACATCTTTAACTACTTCAAAACTTTCTGGTTGGAGCACTTGTTGATGTAATAAACCACCAAAGAAAAAGCTTGGATTATATTCTCCAGGTTTTAAACCTTCAAAGAAGACTTTTGCACCTTTAGATTTTAGTAATCCTAATCTAGAATTAGATATATAATTAGAATATTTCTGCGAGAAATATACTTTATCACTTATATTTTCTAATCTAAGAGTATCTAACAACGGAACTATTTTAGTTTTCTTTATTAGTTCTTTATCAATCGTCATAGATATTGACTAAAATTTTCAAATATACCCATTTCTAATGCTAATCCATAAGCATCTTCTATCTCATTATATTCTAATGAATATACCTTTAATAAAGGGCCTAGATGTTCATTATTCTTTCCATCTATTAATAAACAAGGTATTCCAGCTAAATTTAAAGCTTCCCATTGATGTGGAGAATCTTCAATAAAAACATCTACTCTACCTTTAATATATTTAGATTTAGAAATATGATATCCAGGAATTTGATATAATGGACTATTAGGAAGGTCATTGATTTCTAAAGCTTTCTTAGTCCAAGATTTTTTATTTACTCTAGAACTACAATAAAGTTTGGGTTCAAATCCAACAGGTCTTCTCATTACTGGAAGATTTACCCAGAAATCTCTTTCCTTACTTAGAATGTGGGTTACATTTCTAGTTATTGCCCAATCATATTTTGGGAATTTCTTAAATCTTTTTAAATATCCTTCAGTGAAATTAAAAATAGTATCATCTAAATCTAATCCGACTTGAATCATAATTCTTCTA
>Ga0310691_10006017_pt1 | contig 13068 bp, 17 predicted proteins | sample 176DNAGHGlowgp2_FD_203887 | JGI IMG/M metagenome (GOLD analysis project Ga0310691, IMG submission 203887) | Sheep rumen microbial communities from Palmerston North, Manawatu-Wanganui, New Zealand - 1766 DNA GHGlow gp2 (v2) (version 2) | ecosystem: Host-associated > Mammals > Digestive system >... | reverse complement strand
CGCATATCTCCTGTATCTCAAAGATTGGGCCAAGGAGCATATGGGTATGGAATACTTCGGTATGAGTCCTGCAAGCTTTGATGAGTGGGACTCATTAGAAGGAGAGAGCAATGCCTGAGTTTACTCCTGATTACTCACAGTGGGATAATGACCCTGATTGTTTTCAAAGTTATTTTGCTCAGCATTATGCTCCGCTTCTGAATAAGATTGCAGATTGTCCGCATGATAAAATTGAATTATCAGGCAGAGACAAACACTTGGTTCGTCTTATGAGAGACGATTTGCTTAAAATATTTCAGGCTGAATAGGAGGCCTATATGATTTATTCATTCCAAAGATTTGGTTACGAGGGAAGCCTTGTAAATATTGAAGTGGATTTACGCAAGGGAATACCTGCTGTAGATATTGTGGGACTTTGTGACAGTTCAGTCGCTGAGTCACGTGAGCGTGTCCGCGCGGCAGTTTCAAACTCAGGTTTTGAGTTTCCTTCTGAGCGTGTTTTAATCAGCCTATCTCCTGCGGACATCAAAAAAGATGGCACAGACCATGACCTTGCGCTTGCATTGGCTGTGCTGGCTGCTAAGGATGACTTTCCAAGAAGTCAGGATACACCTGTCTTGGCCCTTGGCGGTCTTGAGCTCAGTGGTAAGATACTGCCTGCAAGAGGCACTTATGCAGCTTTGACCACGGCTAAGGCATACGGCATTAAGTATGCGATTGTTGCTAAAGACTGCGAAGTCAAAGAAATTGACGGTCTTGCAATTATCCGTGTTGAAAATCTCAAAGAAGCTTATGATAAGCTTTGTGCCCTTGAAGAGTACGAAGTATACGAAGCTCCTGCAGACAGCGAAGAAATCAAAATCACATTTACAGAGACTGAAGAAGACTCTCTTGATACAATCAATGAAATTAGAGGCGAAGAATCACAGGTCGTAGCAGGGATGAAGTATGCCATGGCAGTAGCTGCTGCAGGCCGTCATAACATCATAGCTATCGGCAGTCCGGGATGTGGCAAGACAACGCTTTTGCAGCGTCTGCCTGAAATTATTCCTGACTTTGTGTCAGAAGAAGATGCCTATACAACCACACGTATTTGGTCACTTGCAGGTCTTTTGCATCCTGACGAGGATACTCTTAAAAGACGTCCGTTCCGTATGCCTCATCAGACAGCAAGTATTGAAGGTATTTGCGGTGGTGGCCCTGATTGTAGACCGGGTGAAATCTCACTCGCTCACGGTGGCACTTTGTTCTTGGATGAGGCTGCAGAGTTCAGAAGTTCTGTGCTTCAGATGCTCAGAGTGCCTCTTGAAAGTCATCAGATAACTTTGAGCCGCGCCGGACGCAACACAGTATTTCCTGCTGACTTTCAGCTTGTTATGGCTACAAATCCTTGTCCTTGTGGAAATTATGGTTCAAAGACAAAAATATGTCTGTGCTCAGCAAAGAGTATTGACAACTACTGGAAAAAGTTTTCTGCACCTCTGCTCGACAGAGTAGATATCAGATACTTTTTCGATGGGGACTACAAGCTGCCTACATCAGTAGATTTGTCACTCAAAGGCATAAGAGCTATGGTCAAACAGGCTTGGGAGACACAGCTTAAAAGACAGGGTAAACTCAATGGCAAGCTTTCTCCTGACGAGATTTTGAAGTATGTTTCATTGAGCGATGATGTACACGCAATGCTGGACAAAGCAGCCCTCAGGTATGGTTTCTCACCAAGAGCTATCAGAAGTACCATGCTGCTTGCACGAACTGTGGCTGACATGAACGGCCTTGAAAATATTGACGCAGCTTGTATGTCAGTGGCCTTGGAGCTGCACAGAACTGCAGCTACATTGCCTCCTGAACTTTAGTTCCTGCGTTATTAAAAAGTAAAATAAAGTCCGTATGTTAATGGGAGTATAACCTAAGAGGCGACCTAGGCAAGAGGCCTGTGATGGTATGTTAAGCCTGAGACACGGGTGTGGCGTAAATTGACAACGCCTGCAACTCCACTCATACGGACTTTTTATTTTATAGAGGTGCTTATGACTAAAGAACGTAAAATCGCAATCAAGATTTGGGAAGAGATTAAAGCATTTATCCAAAGTAGTCCTCAGGATGTGCCAAGTAATAGCTTTCTCTCTATAAAACGTTCCATCACAAGAAGATACGGTAAGTATTGGAGTTGTGATTGTTGGTTTTGTCATTATGTTCGTAAGCTCATAAGAGATGATAACGGACATCCTATTGATGAAGGATGTGATAAATGTCCTTTGCACAAGCTCGCACATGCTGCACCGGGAGACTGTGGATGCAGCCCGGACTTAATGCAATCACCTTATGCTCGTTTTATAAACGACTATACAGATAATGGTGTAAAAGCTGAAGCTTGTGATATGATTATTAAAGCCCTTAAAGGCGAGGAGTAAACATGAAAACTGTAGAAGAAGTAAAACAGATTAACGAAGCTCTCGGACATTTAGTGCAGGCATTTAATGCAACTGACCCAAGTGCAAATATTCAGGCAAAGTATGATAACAACCTCGAAATTATTGAGGCTGTTGCATACGGTACTAAAAAGCGTACCATCAATGTACATGCAGATAGTCCTTTAGCTGCAATGAAGGACGCTGCAGAAGGCTTTTATCATCTGCTTTATTGACAGCAGAGGTAAGCGTGCTATAATTAAAGAGCTTAATCCTGCTTGCAGGTGTAGCAAACCTAGCGTTGCTAGGCATAAATCTTAAGGGCCTACGCCCGATATAAGGAACTGCTGGGGAGCAGTAAAAAATCCCTCCCTCTTATCAAATTATTTAATTTCTTACACTTCAGTGCCCTCTAGTCTGTCAGATTAGAGGGTTTTTATTTCAAGGAGGTTTCTGATGAGCGAGTTCTTTATCGTAAAAAACGAAGGTGAGGAGGTCGGTATCCTTGTAGCAAAGGTTATTCCTACTGCCTCAGGATGTGCTATAGCAGCACTTATGGCTAAAACTAAGGAAGACGCAGGAGAAAATTGGTCTATCTCTGATGCCGTTACAGCTTTGTCTGATAATGGCATTGAGTTTAATTGGTATCCTTCATTCAGTTATATAGACTTATAGGAGCACTTATGTTTAAGACAGTTGTTTATGATGACGCTAAGCCGTCACAGATTTTGGAAGAGTTTACTTCTGTAAGTGAAGTAGCTGTTGTCAAGAAAGCTATGGGAGCTGTACGCCACCTGCGTTCAGAATCCAAGGAAGCTTTAGGCCGCTACACTTTCCGGCTTACAAAGGAGGCCTGATGAATAGAACATTACTTGATTTGAAATACTGGGAGAATAAACTCGATAAACCAGCTCCACATGACTTGGAGGCAATCAATGATGCCTTTAAGGAGTACGGCACAGAGCGTCGCAACATGACAGACGACGAAAAGCTTGTGCTCGCGGAGCTTTTACTTTCTTCCTGCATGCGCTTTGCCGATGATGCAAAGGGCGATTTGATTAACAGTGCTGTTGCAAAGTTCGACCAAGGTTTTGCTGTCGAGAATATGTTTATTGCTCACGAAGGACAGCTTTACAGAGTGTGGAGGTACTCTTATAAAGATTTTGTAAAAGCTATTCCTGTAGTGTGGGCTAAAAAGGCAATCGACTCAATCTACACAAGACTTGGCGTTGAGCTTGATGATGAGGAGATTGAAAAAGTCTATAACTCAGACTTCCTCTACAGTTCATTCTTTGAGCTTGTAAAGGAAACTCTCTCTGACCGCGCATACTTTACTATAGACTGTAAGGAGAATTTCAGACTCTTTTCTGAAATCAGCTGGTTCAATATGTGGCACCTCTTTGGCAAGATGGGCTTTGAGGGACTCTCTCCTTTTGAAGTGCTTGCTGATATAGGGGTTGTGACACCGCCTTCCTCACAGTGGAAAGTTGTCTCTTTTACAGAGCTGCAGCTTTATAACTTGGAAGAAATCAGGAGCCGTACCCGAGGCAGAGAGTATCCTTCTGCCTATGAAAATGTGTTCCTGATTAATCTTGCAGGAGTGTAAATAAAAATTGTAATTTCCCACTTGACAAAAATACGAGAGTGGGTATATATTCAATATCAGACGGAGTAAAGTATGTTGATTGTAGGACAGGGCAGAAAGAGTTTTGCACCCGGAGTAAGTTTCAATGACCTTTTGCATGAGTATCATTATAAAGGCAAGCAGCTTTCAGGTGTTACCCGAAAGATTTGCGAACGCATGAAGCTGAACTTTAAGGATGCAGAAAATCAGGTAATCGAGCGTTGTGACGAAGGAAGTCAGGTTCACGCTTGGATTCAGAATTGGATTGACTCAGGACGCTTTGACACAATACATCCCGGAGCTAAGTGGGTTCACGACGAGCTTACAAAGCGGTACTCTTCTCCTGACTTACATGCAGTGGCTATGTCAGAAGTGCTCGTATGGGACTTGAAGGATTATGCTTCAGCAGTAGATATCATAGTTGAGCACGATGGTGTATACGACCTGTACGATATAAAGACAGGCAAGTTCAAACTTGAATATCTTGCTTGGCAGCTCGGCTGCTATAAATGGTTCTTAGAGCTGCAGGGTAAAAAAGTTGGAAAGTGCGCGTGTATATGCGTTCACGATAAAATGTTTTACAGAGTCCTTCCACGTGGTATGGACGATGTAAAGACTCTATTATATGGTGCCAAAGGAGGTAAATAATGGATAGGCTGGCTAATATTTATCACAGTATGAAACTACGTTGCTACAAAGAGGACAGTACAAACTATGCTCTTTATGGTGCAAGAGGTATTACAATCTGTGATGAATGGCTTACTAACCCTGAGGCATTTTATGCTTGGGCAGTTGAGCACGGCTACGCTAATAATCTGACCATTGACCGTATTGACAACAACAAGGGATATTCACCTGAAAATTGCAGATGGATTACAGTAAAGGAACAGGCTAATAACAGACGTTCCAATGTCGATATTACATATAAAGGTCGTACACAGACACTTAAACAGTGGTGCGATGAGCTTGGGCTTCCCTATGTAAAGACATATAAAAGGATAGTACTTCGTGGATGGACTCCCGAGATAGCTTTTGAAACAGGGGATAATCCTCATGTACGAATGATTGAATATAAAGGAAAAGTGCAGCCTTTGAAGACTTGGTGCAAGGAACTTGGGTTGCCTTATGAAACGATTTATTACAGGCTTAATAAGTTTTACTGGACTGTGGAACAAGCTTTTGAAACTGAGATAAGGAGGTGTGCTAATGGACGAAAAAATTAGCGAAATAAGGGTTGAACGAAAGTTCAACCTTGGTTAGGCAGCTATGAAATGCTGACAATCAGCCTGACTGCTACAGTTGGGCCCGAAGATAAGGTTGATGAGGTTTTTAAGGCTGTTGATAAAAAGATAGTGCAGCTTAGAAACGGTAAAATAAGTAACTAGAGCTAAGGTGGTAGATATGGCAAAATCAAAGAAGAAAACAGTTTTGACAGACGAGGAACTTTTGTCTCCTCTTCCTGCCCTTTCCCTTCCTAAAAAGGAAGAAGTTGTATTCCCTAACGCAGACAATACACTTGCAGCTCAGAAGGAGTTCTTAGAGCTCCGTTTGGCAGCTGTTCTCAAAATGGAAATGACTGATGAGAACATCGAGCGTGTGCGCGTAATCAAAAAGGGAATTGTAGGATGGCGTAATGCCTTTGACAAACAGGTCAAAGACTATGTAAAAGGTGTATTTGACGGCCCTAAAAAGGTATTCAAGGTAGCATCAGATGCAATCATGGACGACATCGCTAAGATGGAAGCACAGTGTGATGAAATCCTTGATAAGGAAGAAGAAAAGCGCCGTGCTCAGGTAAATGCTGCAATCGACGGACTTGTTGAAGACCTTACAGACGAGTTTGGCTTTGAGTTTGAAGTTGAACGCAAGAAGGAATACTACAATAAGACTGCTGATATGAAGGCTGTTGCACAGGACTTGCGTGAGCAGTATCAGGCAGAAGCTAATGTCAGAAAGCAGAAGGAAGCTGACATCAAGCTTATCGAAAAGGCCTGTTCTCAGGGTGAGTTTTCAGAATACATCAACCCTAAGACTTATACAGACATGCTTCAGTATGAACCTGCGTCTGTGGTATTCCAAAAGGTCGAAGCAGAAAAGGAAAGACTCCGAGCTAAGTTCGCAGAAAAAGCTGCAGCTTCTCCTGCCCCTGCTGAACCACAGGAAGAGCCAATGCAGATTGGAATTAAGGTCAACAAGGAAGCTATGAAGAGTGACTTCAAAGGCCTTAATAAGAAAATGACGCTTCAGCTTGAGTACCCAGTTGACCTTGGTGACGAGCTGACCCGTATCTTTGACGAGCTTCGTAAGAACGGAGTAAAAATGAAGGTGCTCAAGGTTGAAGAACCTGAAGTGCCTATGTTCTAGGGAGAACAAAATGAACAGATATTACTTGACTGTAAACTTTCACAATGCTAATACTGACGATTTTGACAGCGACAACTACTTCTACTGGGTAGACACTGAAAAATCTATCAGAGCCGGAGATTACATTATCCTCAAAGACGATGTAAATTGGGACGCTTTGAAGGTAGTAAAGGTTGTCTCTGCTGAAATCTTTGAAGCAGGAAAGAAGTACGAAAAAGCCAAGACAAAGGCTTTGATTGGATTTGCTGAAGTAGGAGACTACTTTAAGGAGAAGGAAAAGAAGCGCCGCGCCAAGGAAATCAGAAAGGAACTTGCTGAACGCTTTAAGGAAGCTGAGAAAATGGCTCTCTATCGTGAGCTTGCTAAGACTGACGATACTATGAAGGCACTTCTTGCAGAGCTTGACTCTCTTGGAACAAATACTGAAGACGATGAAGACGAAGAGGAGGATAGGTTTTAATGAAACACGGTATGAAAATCGGTAAGAAAAAGCCTGCTAGATTTTACAGTTGGCTTGATGGTACAGTATTCCACAAGAACTTAGGGCTTATGAAGCTTAGTCAGACTGACAAGCGCATTACTGAGTGCGTTGACCATAAGCTCAAGAGAAAGGAAAAACCTTTCTTCAGAGCTCCTGCAGCACCTAAGCACACACAGTGTGGTAAATAAGGCCTTGTCTGTTCCGTCTTAAGAAGAACAGTCTTACTCCAAAAATTGAGTGTGTATATGGGGGACACGTAATCAACACTATGCTGTACCAAACAGTAAACCACGAGTATGCGTAGAAGTTGGCTAGTACCTCGTGTCCTTTTGGTGAGGTAGCTCAGAAGGTAGAGCTTTTGCGGCATTAAAGGATAGAGCCGATGAATACCTTTGGTCGGTGGTTCAAGTCCACCCCTCACCTAATCCCATTTTGTACGTTTCAAGCGGATGAGGTGAATTACCAAGCTGAATAAACATACCCGGCACTTTCTGTCTTGTCGGCTGACTTAAGTAAAGAAGTCAGTAAAGTTCAATAGACGTATTGACTGACAGTTATGGCACTAACGAACAGAGGAACTGCGACCGGCCTACATCACCTCCCCGTGATAGGCTTTTACCCGATAGCAGGGTTCGATTCCCTGCAGTGCCATAGACCTGTAGTGGTCAATATAAACTCTCTCCATAGGGAAGGCATGGTGAGCGTATCCACCGGAGATACGTAAGCGAAAGCGAGTCACAGGTTTTTTCGTACTGTACCTGTGGCGACTTGAGCAGATTAAGTCAGGTGATTGGCTAAGAAGTTGAGGCTCATAATGCCTCGTCAACGATGTATGGCTCAGGGGTTCAATTCCCTAACTGCTCACTTGGCTTCCTGAACGCGTCGGCAGGAAGCTTAGAAATAAGGGCGCACGAGAAACGTTTTTACGTTTTACGTTATTACCAATTTACGGAGGTAGCTACTATGGCTACAAAGAAGACACCTGCAAAGCAGGAAACAGCTGGAGTACCAGCTACACAGGGAGCAGACCTTAATGCAATGATTGCACAGGCTGCTGAGGCAGAAGCAACAATCCGCGCTGAAAGCGGTTCTAACTTGCTGTGGCTCAAGATTCTTGACCCTTCAGCAAATGAGCTTGTAGAAGGCGATGTTGCTTACATCAAGGGTGCAAAGGCACGCGATTATGTAATCGCTTCGTCTAAGACACGTCTTGGTCAGCATATTGACGCAACAGTCGTTGGTATGTTCAAAGTATTTGCAGAAGTTAAACCTGCTGCAAGTAAAAATGAAATGCCTAAGACCGTAGCTTACTGGCACCCTGCCGATGCTATGCAGGTTCCACTCGAAGGAAACTTCGACAGACCATTGAACAACGGCAATGTGCTTCAGCCTGTGCACTGGGTATTCTTGTACCTGCACGACCACCCTGAGCTCGAGGGAGTAGTTCTTTCTTTCCGCTCTACAGGAAACAAGTTCTACAATGAACTCGAGAAGCTTGTAAAGGCCAACAGTAAGATTGTTCCTGAGCTTCGTTTCGATATCACTACTCAGGCAGTGAAGAACGAAACTTACAACAAGACTTACTACTATCCTAAGTTCGAAATTCAGCAGCAGCGCAACTGCGCTTACTCTCCTGAAACAGGACTTCAGGCAGTAAAGGGCGGCCTTTCAAAGGACGAGCTTATGGATGTAATGACACGCTACGGCGAGTTGTACAAAGCTTTCCGCGAGTACACTATGGTTGCTAAGCGTCAGAACATTGCAGCCCTTATTCCGGGTGCTCAGAGCCGCACTGTAGCAGAAATTGCTGAGGACGACTCTGATGGTGAGGCTGTCAGATTCTAAAAGTAGTACCTAGCGACGGTGACTAGGAGCAAAGGCAGGAGAATGGTTCGAATACTTACTTTCTCCTGCCTTCTTTTTCGGGAGCACCGACCGAAGGAATCGGTGAGCGGTTTCCACCGTATTAAACAGAGCAGGGTTCAATTCCCTGCCATCCCATAGTTCAAAGGAGGACGGTATGTTTTATAAAGTAATAGCAGGTGGCAAAGCCTACTACTCAAAGGATATCATCAAACAGTACTATCACTGCGGAGACGACCTACAGCCTAGAATTATGAACGGCACACTCACAGCAGAAGTAGTTTTGGACAGGATTGTTTATGCACCTGCATCAGCAAAAGAAGCTGAGAGTATGAATAAGATTTACAGCCCTGTAGTTCAAGACTTAGACAAGCTGATTAAAGAGTTTGTAAAGATTGGCAATGGTGCAAATAATCTTATACGTATAGGCTTTGACCCTAAAGAACCGAGCTATGAATACGGTTCATTCTCATTCATAAAGTTTACTGCTGTAGCAAGTAAATCTAAATACCGAGACCAGCCACATCTTCCTGTACTTGAAGTATGTGGAACAAAATATGTGGCTCTCGGATGTATCAAGAGAGGCGAAGCGTACTACATCGGCTAGGAGGGGAATATGGACGCAGAAAAGCTACTTAGAGATTTTTACGCCGTTTTCCACGGAAATCGCTCGAAGTACGTGAAACACGTACCGCCTTTTAAGCAGGAAAGTTCAGGTAAAAATAAAGCGAGCAAGGTGTTTTACGCTCTGCTTAATCCAAAGGATAAAGAAAACAAAGCTAAAAAACCTGTTTCTATTGAAGACTATCGTATGCACCTCAATGGCGAATGTGGTTGTGCTATAGAGCCTTTGTGCAACGTTACAGACGACGAAGGAAATATCATAGCACGCAATATGTGCTATTACGGTGTAATTGATATTGATGTCTACGGACAGCCGGGTCAGTTTTTGCATCTTATCAGACGCATGTATGCGGTCGGATGGAAGTTTACTGCCTGTCAGTCAAAGAGCTCGGGATTGCATATCTACTTTATGTTTAAGAAAGCAGAGGACGCAGGAAAGGTAATCGAGCTCTTGCAGAGGATTATCACAGTATATGGACTTGATATGCTTTACTGTGACGACAAGCATAAAAGTAAGGTTGAATACTTCCCTATGCACGCTACAGAAGTTCCGGGCGAGGACGGCAAGTGTGTTTTCCTGCCTTACTTCAATGCTGCCTCAGGAAAGGCTATGAACAGAATGATTTCTGTTGACGGTAAGTTCCTTGGCATTGAGCAGGCTCTTGAAACAATCAAGGCCAATTATACTTCAGTTGAAGAAATGGAAGAGACTTTAGCAAAGCTTCCTTATTCGGATGCTCCTTTCTGTATTCAGATGATGGCCCTTACAGGTGCTCTCAACGCGAACGCAGGAAGAAACAAGTTCCTTTTTCATGCTTGTGTCTACTTCAAGAAGAAGTACGGAAAGGAATATGACTACCTTCCTGAACTTCTTGACCTTGACAACTGTATGGAAGCACCTCTTCAGTATGAGGACATGCAGGGAATTGAAAGTACCTACGCTTCTGCTAATGGTAAGGAGTGGAACTATTCCTGCAAGCACGACCCTATGTGCTCTTACTGTAATCGCAGGGAGTGTGCCAAGCGTCAGTTTACTGCATGTCAGAAGAGTAATCCGCAGCAGAACGAGAATACAGGTGCCGATGTAATGGGGCCGATTTCAAAGGTTCTTGCACGTATTCCGTACTACTTGTGGGAAATCGCAGCTCCGGGAAAAGAGCCTAAACTTGTACGTTTTGAGGATGCCTCAGAGCTTCGTAATCAGCTTGTAGTTCAGACCAAGTGTATTGACCAGCTTGGGTGGATGCCTCAGCAGGTCAAGAACAATGTTTGGATTGACATATTGAATCATTGCATGGAAGGTATGAGTGAGCGTGAGATTGAGGTTTCAGCAGAAAGTGATACAACCGAGCTGAACGAACTTCATTCCCTGCTTGTGAAGTACCTTACCCACCGTCAGGTTACTAACGGTGCTTCATACATGATAAATGCAGGTCAGGTTTACAAAGAGGATGGTAAGTACTACTTTTCAACCGATGGCGTAAAAGACTATCTTCGTATCGAGCGGTTCTCGCTTGGGCGAACAAACCTTCGTGAAGAGCTTATGCACTTCGGATGTACTGAAGGCAGTGTAAGTTACACAACAAAGTCAGGAAAGAAAGTGACACTTAAGTGCTGGGTCAAAGATGTTGACGAGGAACTTGAGAAACGCTTCGAGTACTACGATGATATGTATGAACAAGACGCACTTCGCGCAGCAGCTATTCAGCTTACAAGTAAGAAGGAAGACACTGACGAAGGTACTGATGAGCACATTGAAGCAGGCGACGAAGACAGCCGCTTCTAGGAGGCAGAAATGAACAAAAAATGGAGAAAGTTATGGGCTGATGCCATAGCAACAGTGCTAATCAGTCTGTTCTGCACAGTCGTAGGACTAGGGCTTGTGTACATCGTATGCGGGGTTTGCCTCCTGCTTTATAAAGTTTTTATGGGAGTTTGAATATGAGAGTGGTGGACTACAAACAGACAAAAAGTAAACAAGAAGCTGTAGCCTTTATAGAGGCTACCAAGGACAACAGTATTTACGAAGTCTTAGTGCGTGGTGACAAGAACAGCATGACAAGTACAAGAAACATTGATGTGTACATTGATGACGAGCTGGCTTATTCACTGCGCCCGGCTGAAGCAAAATACTGGAACCGTAAGATTGGTGAGTTTTACCTATCCAAAACTGAAGGCTGGCAGCTCTGTAAGTACCTTGAGTGCTATGCTGAAGGCGGCATTACACCTCATTGGTGGCCTTATGCAGAACGTAACATCAGACGCCACGGTGACCCGCTGTTAGATTTACGTACAGAGGTTTCTATCAGTTCAAATATTTCAATCAGATTTTTGGAGTAGTCTTATGGTGGTGAGATTTAATACGGACGATGTGACAATTCACTTAGCCTCAGCAGGTGCAGGCAAGACCACGACAGCCATGCAGGTTATTACAGAAGCACTCAAGTCATATAGACCTGATGAAATTGCTTTCGTAACTTACACAAGAAAAGGTGTTGAAACAGGCGTGGCTAGGGCTCTTGCAGTAAATAAAGACCTTACTCCTGACGACCTTATGCATTTTAAGACATTGCACGCGCTGTGTTTCCGTGAGGCTCATCTAGCAAGAAAGAATATTATAACTCAATCAGATATAGCTCAGTTCAACTCGGAGCTGGGTTTTTCCCTGACTATGAACGATGCGTTCGGTCACGTAACTGAAGACGACAGACTTCTTCAGCGTTATGACGCTGAGCGCTCAGGCAGTAAGCGTGGTGTATTTGTAGACGGTAACTATGACCACTTCAGATACGACCGTCTTGTAAATGCTTATAAAGCCTTTAAAGAGGGCCACGACCTCGTAGACTTTTATGACTGTCTTTTGAAGTACATGGAACAGGGAGAGCCTTTGCAGGGTGTAAAGATTGCCTTAATTGATGAGTGTCAGGACTTGACACCATTACAGTGGCAGGTATGTATGAAAGCCTTTTCCGAAGCAGAGAAAGTAATCTGCTTAGGGGATGACTTTCAGTGCTTGTACACCTATAATGGCGCTGCCCCGGAACTTTTGGTTGAAATGGCAAGTCACTATAAGACTGTGAAGCATGAGATTTCGTACAGACTTCCAAGAAAGGTTTACGAGTTTTCCAAGGGGATTACAGACCTTATTCAGGAGAAGGTTGAGAAAGACTACAGACCTGCGGATGACCGCGAGGGCTTTGTGGAGACTCTTCCTGACCGTAACGTCTTGGCTCGCCTTATCCGTGACGACCTTAAGTCACATGGAGTTATGTCGGGCCGCTGGTATCTTCTGTTTCGTACTAACTGCTTTATTGCTGATATGGCTTCAGTGCTTGAACAGTTCATAGTTCCGTACCATACGAGTAAGGGATTTTGTATTCCTGCGCGAGACCTCAGTAAGATTGAGCGTTACTATAACTACCGAAAGGTAGGATACGGTAACGAAGAAGCAAAGCAGAGATTTATGGAAGAGAACAAGATTTCTGATATAAACGACAGCTTTATGCACTCGGAGCTTATCCCGGGGAAAGAGCGTTACTTTTATCAGGACTTGGTTGATACTTGGGGACTTGAGACTCTCAAGAAAATGTCCACGATGACAGAGCCTTTCTGTCTGCTTTCTACCGTGCATAAAGTAAAGGGTGGTGAGGCAGACTATACGGCGATGTTTATGGACTGCACAAGGGTTGTCAGTGAGAACA